>Ga0209670_100808_pt1 | contig 16608 bp, 13 predicted proteins | sample PerSpoBPS_BMetaG_FD_184741 | JGI IMG/M metagenome (GOLD analysis project Ga0209670, IMG submission 184741) | Thermal spring microbial communities from Yellowstone National Park, Wyoming, USA - Perpetual Spouter B (PS_B) MetaG (SPAdes) (version 3) | ecosystem: Environmental > Aquatic > Thermal...
CAGCGAGGTGGAAAGGGGATCGCCGGACCGGGACTTATCCTTCCCGAAGGTCCGGGCCCGCGCTTACGTCGATGACGCGCTCCTCTCGATCCGGGCGAGGAGCTTCCAGCATGGGGAACTCGGGCTCCGCCCCGGGCATCACCGACTGGCCGCGGAAATATCCGCCTTCATCGATCACCAGGGAGCCCGCCTGGATCTCGCCCCACACCTTCCCGGTGGAGAGGATCTCCACCCGCCCGGTGGCGTGGATCTTGCCGATGACCATCCCGGCCACTGAGACGTTGGTCGCCCGCACCTCCGCGCGCACCCGCGCGTTCTCCCCGATGATGAGGTTCCCGCTGATCTCCATCGTGCCCTCGAAGATCCCCTCCACCCGGATGGTCCCATCCCCCTGCAGCATCCCTTTGAATACGCAGGTGGGCCCCAGCACCGTCTCCGCCGACGCGCTGGGAACCGCCGGCTTGGGAGCCGCCGGCGCCTTCTCCGGCTTGGGTCGCCCGAACATCGCGCTCCTCCTCACAAAACGGGGATATACTCTATCTTAGGGAAGGGTTTCCCGAAGTGTCAAAAGGGGGCCGCATGTATAGCGTGATCCTCCTGGCCGGCGGCCGGAGCCGCCGGATGGGTCGGGACAAGGCCTTCCTGGAATGGCACGGGCGCCCCCTCATCGCCGCGCTGGTGGAGCGTCTCCGCGAGGTCTCCGACGATGTGATGGTGGTCGCGCCGCACCCCGAGCGCTTCCATGGCCTGGCGGCCCGCCTCCTCCCGGACCCCTCCCCGCCGGTCGGACCGCTGGGCGGGCTGTGGGCCGGATTGCTGAGCGCCCGGCACGAGTGGGCCTTCGCCCTCGCCTGTGACATGCCCCTGGTGGATTCCGCGGTCATTGACTGGCTGTTCGAGCGCCGCCACGGCGCGGACGCCGTCGTGCCGGTGGACGTTGAGGGTCGCCCGGAGCCGCTCCACGCCTTCTATCGCGTCTCCTGTCTGAACCCCATCGCCGCCGCCCTGGCGTGCGGGCAACGGGCGGTGGTCGCCTTCTACCCGGCGATCCGGGTGCGCTACATCCCGCCGGCCGAATGGCAGGCGGTGGACCCGGAGGGCCGGTCCTGGCGGAACATCCACCGGAACATCAACACGCCGGAGGACTGGGCGCGGCTTCAGCGGGAGGAAGGGAGGATGGAGGCCAGTCGCCAGCGGGCGTAGGCGAGGGCGCCCAGCAGCCCGACGTCCTCCCCCAGGGCCGTTCGGACGATGGGCGTGACGTAGGCGGGGGTCATCGCCCGCTCCCGGGCGTGCTCCCGGATCCTCTCCAGGAACCAGTCGCCCGCCTTCATCACCCCGCCGCCCAGGATCACGAGGGTGGGGTTGAAGATGTGCCAGAAGGTGGCGATGCCCACCCCCAGGTAGAAGGCGGCCCGCTCCATGATGGCCGTGGCCACAGGGTCGCCTCGGGCCGCCGCCCCGGCGACGTCGGCGGCGGTGATGGACTCCGGATCCCGATCCGACCAGGGGACCGGCTCGCCGCGGGCGAGGGCCTCCCGGGCCATGCGGGCGATGGCCGTCCCGGAGGCCAGGGCTTCCAGGCAGCCCCGCTGCCCGCATCCGCATCGGGGCCCCTCCCGGGCCTCCACGACGATGTGGCCCAGCTCCGCCCCCAGGCCGTGGGCGCCTTCCAGCAGCACCCCATGGGTGATCACCCCGCCCCCGATGCCGGTGCTGATGGTGAGATAGACAAGGTGCTCGTGGCCGCGGCCGGCGCCGTATTGCCATTCCCCTAAGGCGGCCAGGTTGGCGTCGTTGCCTACGAAACAGGGGACGCCGAACCGCTCCTGCAGCCGCTCCGCCAGCGGGACGTTCTCCCAGCCCAGGTTGGGGGCGGTGAGCACCACCCCGGTGCGGGGGTCCAGCGGGCCCGGCGCGCCGACGCCGATCGCCTCCACCGGCTCCTCCGCCGGCCAGACGGCCCGGATCGCCCCGACGATCCGGGCGATCACCGCCTCCACCCCTTCCTCCGGCCGGGTGGGCTGTTCCGTTCGGGCCTGCACCCGGCCCGCCGCGTCGCAGCGCGCGGCCCGGATGCGGGTGCCTCCGAGATCCACCGCAATGTAGGCCATCGCGTCCCTCCGGATCGAAGCCGGCCCCGCGGGTCCTGCTTCTTACCCTTTCGGGGGTCCCATCTCCAGCAACCGCCGCCGGCGCGGCGGCGCATAGGCTCGGCCCCCGCCGGGGACCATCTGAGCCGTTCGGGCCCGGCGGGCCTCGGCCGTGATCGCGCAGATCTGATCGGGATGCGGGTCCTCCAGATAACGGCGCATCGCCTCGTAGCCCGCCTCCAGCATCTCAGCGGTCCGGGAGAAATCCAGGAAGGAGATCTCCCGGAAGGCAGGGATGCACACGTGGTGGAGCGTCACCGGCGCCTGCAACGCATCGTAGAGGTCGTCCAGGGTCTGCTCGTCCAGGAGGGTCTGATACGCGGTCATGGCGATCTCCACGATGCCCCGGCGGGGCGGCAGGATCTGCGGGCTGAAGCTCAGGTCCACCACGTAGATCTCCTCGGCTCCCTTCTCCAGGGCGATGGAGATCGGGACCACCGCCACGACCCCGCCGTCCACCAGCTGCATCCCGCGGAAGCGCACCGGGGGGTGGATGACCGGGACGCTGGCGCTGGCCAGCACCGGCTCCAGCAGCGGGGTGGAGGGGTCCTCGCCGAAGAGGATGAGGCGCTGGGTGCGCAGGTCCGCCGCCGTCACGTAGCACGGCCGCCGCAGATCCCCGAACGTCCGCACCCCCGGCGGGAGATGGGCCTGCAGCACGCGCCGCAGCCCGGCGCTGTCGAAGAGGCTGTCCTGGCGGGTGAGGATGCGCCGGAGGATGGTGAAGAGGTGGCCGGGGTAGACATCGGCGCGGCGGACGCTCCCCCAGGCCTGGGCCAGGCGCTCCAGGCCCGGGAGGGTAGGGTCGGCGGCGAAGGCCACGGCGTTGATGGCACCGGCGGAGGTGCCGACGAGGAAGTCCGGCTCGAGCCCCCGTTCCAGCAACGCCCGCATCGCGCCCACCTGGAGCGGGCCCCTGTTGCCGCCTCCGCTTAACACCCACGCCCGTCGCATCGCATCCGCCTCGCGTAGAGTCGAATCTGTCGTAATTGTAAATACAGGCCGAAGATGCAAAAGGAACTCAACGCGCACGCCCTCATGCCTCAAGGTTGAGGAGCCGCAAGACGATCTCGTGCCACTGCCGGGCGGCCGCCTCCCAGGTGAAGCGGCGGGCCCGTTCCAGGCCCGCCTCCCGCCCCCGTTCCAGCAGCGCCCGCATCGCGCCCACCTGGAGCGGGCCCCGGTTGCCGCCTCCGCTCAACACCCACGCCCGTCGCATCGCATCCGCCTCGCGTAGAGTCGAATCTGTCGTAAATCTGTCGTAATTGTAAATACAGGCCGAAGATGCAAAAGGAACTCAACGCGCACGCCCTCACGCCTCAAGGTTGAGGAGCCGCAAGACGATCTCGTGCCACTGCCGGGCGGCCGCCTCCCAGGTGAAGCGGCGGGCCCGTTCCAGGCCCGCCTCCCGCAACGCCGCCCGCCGCTCGGGATCCTCCAGGGCCGCCCGCAGCCCCCGCGCGATGTCCGCCACGGACTCCGGGTCCACCAGCACCCCCGCCTCCCCCACCACCTCCGGCAGGGAGGAGACCCGCGAGGCCACCACCGGCGTCCCGCAGGCCATCGCCTCCAGCGCCGGCAGGCCGAAGCCCTCATACCGCGAGACCAGCGCGAAAACCGCGGCGGCGGAATACAGCGCCGGCAGATCCGCATCGTCCACAAAGCCCAGCCAGTGGATCCGCTCCGCCATCCCCGAGCGCCGGATCGCCTCAAAGGTCCCCTCCGCCTGCCACCCCTTCTCCCCCACGATGACCAGATGGCCCTCGGGGAAGATCCCTTCCCGCACCAGGGCGGCGAAGGCCTCGATCAGGCGCGGGTAATTCTTGCGCGGCTGCACCGTGCCCACCGTGAGGATGAACGGCCACGGCCCCAGCCCGTAACGCGCCCGAACCCGCGCCTGAAGCGCCGGGTCCTGAACCGGCCGGAAGCGGGGCTCCACCCCGCTGTAGAGCACGGTGATCTTCTCCGCCGGCACGCCCCACAGCCGGATGAGATCCTGCCGCGTGGCCTCGGAGTCGGCCAGGATGTGGGTCGCCCGCCGGACGGCGCGGGGGACGTTCCGGCGCAGGTAGGCCACCAGGGGCGCAGGGAGGGTCTCGGGCATCACCTCAAAAGAAAGATCGTGGACGGTCAGCAGCGTGCGCCGCCCGGGCAGCGTGGGCGGGAGCAGGAAATCCGGGGAATAGATCAGGTCCGCAACCCCGGTGAAGAGCTCCAGGGGGACCGGGAGGGACAGGCGATGCCAGAGCCAGACCATGCCCTTCTCGGGCAGCGGGGCCGCCCGCAGGCGGAGCCCAGGGGCCTGCGCCCACGTCAGGGGGAAGCGCACCGGGCCGGCGTAGAACAGGGTGTAACGGTGCTCCGGGAACGCCTGCAGGATGGCGCGGGTCAGCTCCCGGGCATAGCGCCCGATCCCCGCGCCCTGCCGCACCGCCGCGGTGACGTCGATCACGATGCGCGCCATGTCTTCGCCGTTCGCGCCCGCAAGGATCCGCAGGGTCGCCTCATCGCGTCCGACGCGAAGGGGCCGCCGCCGGCCCCATTATACCGTGGGGCAACTGCGAGCAGTTGCCCTACATGCCGGGCGGGCTGGCCGGGAACCGAGGCCTGCGACTACAATGGGAAGGACTTGCACAATCCGGTTCAGACGCCACAGACGCATGGGCACGATGCCGCGTGACGAAAAGGGTTGGTGGATCGCTCTGCTCCCCCTCATTATGATCGTCGCCCTGGCCCTTCGCCTGACAGGGCTGAACTGGGACGAGAGCCAGCATCTGCATCCCGACGAGCGCTTCCTCACCATGGTCACGGAGGCCCTGGCCTGGCCCCGGGACCTGGGAGAATACCTGGACTCCGCCCGCTCCCCCCTGAACCCCTATAACCGGGGCTACACCTTCTTCGTCTACGGGGACCTGCCCATCATTCTCACCCGGGGGATCGGCGAGCTGGTCACGGCGATCTGTCAGGCGGAGGCCCGGCTGGAGATGGAGCGTCCGCCCCAGGCAGAGGCGCCATCTCCGGGGAAGGCCCGCATCTGTCCCTTTCCCCGCCGCACGGCCCTCGGCTACGATGAGATCACCCTGCTCGGCCGCGCCCTCTCCGCCCTCCTGGACGCCGGGACGGTCCTGTTGACCTTTTTCATCGGCCGGGCGCTGATGGGGGTCGAAGGGGGGCTGCTGGCCGCCGCCCTCATGGCCTTCAGCGTGATGAACATCCAGCAGGCCCACTTTTACACCACGGACACCTGGGCGACGTTCTTCAGCACCGCCGCGCTCCTGGGGATGATCCGGATGCTCCGCCGCCCCACGCCGGCCGCCGCGGCCCTGACCGGGACGATGGCCGGGGCGGCCCTGGCCTCCCGCATCAACCTCTGGCCGCTGCTCGCCCTGATGGCCCTCGCCGCCCTCCTGTCCCTCCGCGGCCCCGGGAAGACCCTGCGCCTCTGGATCGCCGCCGGGGTCGCCGCCGCCCTCGCCTTCCGCCTGGGGATGCCCTACGCTTTCGCCGGATGGATCCTCCCCGACCCCCGCTGGCTGGCCAACATGCGGGAGATCCAGGCGCTGATCAGCGGGGCCGCCGATTACCCGCCCGGCCATCAATGGACAGATCGGACGCCCATCCTCTTCCCCCTGAGGAACATGGTCCTGTGGGGGATGGGCCTCCCCTTCGGCGTCGCGGCATGGCTCGGATGGCTGGGGCTGGGGCTGGCCCTCCGCCGGCGCCTGCGTGAGGAAGGGATCGGGCTCGATCCCATCCCCATGGGCTGGCTGCTCCTCGCGCTGTGGACCGGCGGGTATTTCCTGTATATGGGGACGCAGTGGGTGAAATCCATGCGCTACTTCCTCCCGATCTACCCGGCCCTGGCCCTGACCGCCGCCTGGGGGCTCCTGCGCCTGCGACGGCTCCCCCAACCGGCCGGACGATGGCTGGCCCTCGCCGGGATCGGGATCGTGGTCGGCGGGACGTTCCTCTGGGCCTGGGCCTTCACCGGGATTCTGGGCCTGGGCCTTCACCGGGATCTACCGCCAGCCGGTCTCCCGGGTCGCCGCCTCCCGCTGGCTCTACGCCCACGTCCCCACCGCGATCACCCTTTTGCGCGCGGATCCCCCCGGCGCCCGCTATCCCCTGCCGCTGGGCCAAAATCGCCTCCTGGTCCAGGAGGAACTCGTCCTGACGGTCCCGATCACCCCTGTGCAGACGATCTCAGGCCTGGAGATCCCGCATCTGCGCGCCCTCGGGGAAACGCCCGGCCTGCTCCACCTGACCCTGGAAGATCCCGCGGGCGCCGTCCGCCTGCAGCTCCAGATCCCCGCCCCCTCTGCCCCCCGCCATCCGGATGGGGATCCCGTTCGGGCGGGGGGGCCGGAGCCTCTCGTCCTGCCGGCCGGGGATTACCTCCTGCGCCTGCGGGCCGAGGGCGGGCCGCTTCTGCTGGCCTCCTCGGTGATCGCCAACGAGCACTGGGACGACGGCCTGCCCCTGCGGGTGGATGGGAAGGATGGGTTCTCGATCTACCAGGGCCTGGAGATGGCCTGGTATGACGACGACACCGAGGAGAAGCGCCCGCGCGCCCTGGAGTGGCTGGAGCGGGCGGACTGGATCGTCCTCTCCAGCCAGCGCCTGGTCTGGTCGATCCCCCGTCTCCCCCTGCGCTACCCGATGACCGTCGCCTACTACCGGGCCCTCTTTGAGGGCCGGCTGGGCTTCGACCTCGTCGCCGTCTTCCACGTGAAGCCGCGCCTGGGGCCGCTGGAGATCGACGACATCGGCGGGCGCATCGGCTTCGATCTTCCCCCGCTGGGGTTCGAGGAGCCCTTCTGGGGCGCCGAGGAGGCCTTCAGCGTCTACGACCATCCGCCGGTCTGGATCTTCCGCAAGCGGCCGGATTTCTCCCTCGAACAAGCCCGCCGGGTGCTGGAATCCGTGGATCTGAGCCAGGTGGTCTGGCAGACGCCGCGCCAGTATACCCAGGCCCGCGGCCTCCTGATGCTGGATCCGGTCGTCTGGGCGCGCCAGCAGGCGGCCTCCACGTATCGGGCGATCTTCCCATCCGAGAGCCCGTTGAACCGGTGGCCGGCCCTCGGGGTGCTGGCCTGGTGGCTCTTCTTCGCCCTGCTCGGATGGGGAGCGTGGCCGCTGACGGCCTGGGCCTTCCCCGGCCTGCGGGATCGCGGATACGCGCTCGCGCGCATCCTGGGGCCACTGCTTTTCGCCTTCCTCCCATGGCTGATGGCCAGCCTGGGGATCATGGATTTCAACCGGACGGCCATGGGCCTCACCCTGCTCGCCGGCCTGGTCGTCGACGTCCTCCTGTGGCCTCGAGTGAAGCCGGCCATCCGGGCCGCCCTGCGGGATCCCCTCTGGCGGGTCGAGGAGGCGGTGGCCGTGGGGGCCTTCGCCTTCTGGCTGCTGATCCGCCTGGGCCATCCGGACCTCTGGCATCCGGTGATGGGCGGGGAGAAGCCCATGGACCTCTCGTATCTGCTGGCGACGATCCGCTCGTTGCGCTTCCCGCCCTACGACCCCTGGTTCGCCGGCGGCTACATCAACTACTACTACTTCGGCTACGTGATCGTCGGAGCGCCGATCAAGTTCCTGGGCTTCGAGGTGCGCTACGCCTATAACGCCGCGATCCCCACCCTGGCGGCCCTGACCGCCCTGGGGGCTTTCGCGGCGGGCGCGCACCTTGCGGCGGCCGGGTGGCCCCGGGCGCGGGGGAAGCCCATCGCCGCCGGCCTGCTCGCCGCCCTGTTCGCGGTGGGCGTGGGCAACCTGGGGGAGCTGAAGCTGCTCTCCGACCTCTTCCAGGAGGTGGGGGCTCAGGTTACGGAGGCGGAGTCCCCCTCCCTGCGGGAAACCCTCATCGGGATGCGAGAGGTGCTGACCGGCCGCGCGGCGCTGCCCGCCCGCATCGAGTGGTGGTATTGGAATCCCACCCGCCTGATCCCGGATCGCGACGTCACGCCCATCACCGAGTTCCCCTATTTCACGTTCCTGTATGCGGACCTGCACGCGCACATGATGGCGTTCCCCCTGCAGCTGGCCGCTCTGCTGATCGGGCTGGCCTGGCTGCGCCGGGCGCGCTGGGGGGAGCCGTCGGGGATCGCCGCCCTCGCCCTGGGCGCCCTGGTGGTGGGCGCGCTGCGGCCCACCAACACGTGGGATTACCCCACCCACCTCCTCCTGGGGCTGGCCGCCCTCACCCTCAACGCCTGGACCCGCGGGGATCTCCGCACGGGGTCCGGCATCGAGGGATGGCTCGTCCGGTGCGCCGCCTTCGTCGGGGTGGGGGTCCTGCTCTTCTATCCCTATCTGGCGCACTACGCCACCGCATACACGGCGGTTGAACTCTGGAAAGGGGACCGCACCCCGCTGGACATCTACCTGTTGCTCCACGGCCTCTTCCTGGGGCCGATCCTGATGTGGCTGGTGCGGGAGGCCTGGCGGCTGCGCCGCTGGGTCCTCGCGGGCTGGCGGAGCGATCCCCTGGGGACGGTGGGGTGGATCGTGGCGGGGGCGCTCGGCCTGGGCCTGTGGCTGGGAGGCAGCCGGATCGCTCCGGTGGCCGTTCTCGCGATCCCGATCATCCTGCTGAGCGTCGCCCTCGCCCTGCGCCCCTATCAGGCGCCGGAGCGCCGCTTCCTCTGGATCTGGGTCGCGAGCGCGGCGGCCCTGACCCTGGGGGTGGAGCAGGTGGTGCTGAAGGGCGACATCGGGCGGATGAACACCGTCTTCAAGTTCTACCTCCAGGTGTGGTTCCTCTGGGCCCTCGCCGCCGCCGTCGCGGTCCTGACGGTGGAGGAGGCCGCCCGCCGGTGGGCGCCGGCCGGGCGCGTCCTCTGGCGGGGCTTCCTGGGCTTTCTGCTGTTCTCCGCCCTGCTCTACCCCGTCCTGGCCACCCGGGCCCGGCTGTATGACCGCTGGGAGGTCTCCGTGGGCCCCACCCTGGACGGCTTCGCCTTCATGGAGAAAGCCATCGCCGACGAGGCGGGGGTGCGCTATCCGGTGCGGGAGGAGTTCGAGGCCCTTCGCTTCCTGTGGGATCGGGTCGAGGGAACGCCCGTGGTCATCGAGTCGGTTCGCTCGCCGGCGTATCGGGGGCTGCGCAGCCGGGTCGCGATGTTCACCGGGCTGCCGGTGGTCTTCGGGTGGGACTGGCATCAGCGGCAGCAGCGGACGGTGGTGCCGGAATCCATCATTCAACGCCGCGAGGCGGACGTCAACCGGTTTTATGAGACCACCGACCCGGATGAGGCGATGGCCATCCTGCGCCGCTACCGTGTGCGCTACGTGATGGACGGATACGCGGAGCGCCTGTATTACCCGCCTGAGGGGTTCGGGAAGTTCCCCCTCCTGATCGCGCGCGGGGATCTCCGGCTGGCCTTCGCCAACGAGGGAGTGCGGATCTACGAGGTCATCCGTTGAAGCGACGATGGATCGCGCCGGGGCATCGGGGGGAGGAAGAGCTCGCCCTCACGATCCGAAGAGCTCCGCGAGGGGGATGGCCAGGCCGGGCAGCACCTCTTCCCCCTCCAGCACCTCGTGCTCCCGCAGGAACCGCGCCGTCCCGTCCGGCCGATACACCGTCACCGTCCGGGCCTCCGGGGCCACCACCCACACCCGCCGCGCCCCCGCCTCCAGGTAGTCCCGCACTTTCTGCTGCAGATCCACCGCGTTGTCGTTCGGCGACAGCACCTCCACCGCCAGATCCGGCGCCCCCTCGATGAACCCCGCCGGGAGCTTCCCCTCCGGCAACCGCTCCGCCGCAACGAAGGCCACGTCCGGCGCCCGCACCCGCTCCGGATCCCAGGGCAGCCTCAGAACAAACCCCACATCGCCCACCATCACACGGCCCAGGGAATGCCGCCGGACGTGCTCGGCGAGCCGGCGGCCGATCTCCAGGGTGAGCTCTCCGTGCACTCCGCCGACCGGTGACATCTCGATGACCTCCCCGTCCACGAGTTCGCGACGGACATCCCCCTCGCCCATCCGCCACAGATCCGCCGCCGTTAACCGCACCTTCACGCCCATCATCGCCCCCCACCTTTTTTGTTTGTAGGAGCGGCTTCAGCCGCGAATCCCCGTGTCATCGAAAACGCGAGGTTCAAGATTGTAAGTGCGGCCTTCGCCGCGACCCCTGCGATCTCGAAGACAAAGGTTCGGGGCTAAAGCCCCTCCTATCAGAAAGATCATCCTTCGGTAGGAGCGGCTTTAGCCGCGACCCTTGCGCCCCCAAAAACGGAAGACGCGGGATCGTGGGGGCGGCTTCATCCGTAGCCTTCGGGATCTTGAAGATAGATTCGGGGCGAAAGCCCCTCCTACAGAAAATCGGCATCTTGGTAGGAGCGGCTTTAGCCGCGACCTTTTGCGCCACCGAAGACAGAAGATCTGGGATTGAGGGAAGCGGCTTCATCCGCGACCACCGGGCCATCGAAGGCCGAAAGTTCGGGGCGAAAGCCCCTCCTACAGAAAGCGGCCCTCCCAGGCCCATTTTACGCCTTCCCGGCCTTACGAGGCGCGGGCCGCCTGCTGCTCGATCAGGATCTGCCGGTAGCTCTCGTAGCGGCGCTGGCGGATCTTCCCGCGGGCCACCGCGCGGCGGACGGCGCAGCCGGGCTCCTCCAGATGGAGGCAATCGGAGAACTCACAGCGGCCGATGTAGGGACGCATCTCCGGGAAACACGCCGCCAGGTCCTCCGGCCGGATCCCCCACACACCGATGTCCCGCAAGCCAGGGGTGTCGGCCAGATATCCGCCTTCAAAGGGGATCAGCTCGCTGCGGGTGGTGGTATGACGCCCCATCCCGGTCCGCGGGTTGATGGACCCCACGCGCAACCCCAGGCCGGGCTGGAGGGCGTTCAGCAGGCTGGATTTGCCCACCCCGGAGGGGCCGATGAAGGCGCTGATCTTCCCCCGCACCCGCTCCCGCAGCGCTTCCAGGCCGGCCCCGGTGACCGCGCTGGTATACAGCACCGGATAGCCCAGCTCCTCATACTCCGCGAGGCGCTCCCGGAGCGCAGGGAGATCCTCCGCCAGGTCGATCTTGTTGAGGACCAGGAGAGAGGGAAGGCCGTTCGCCTCGGCCACCGCCAGATAACGGTCGATCTGGAAGAGATCGGGCTCCGGGACGGCAGCGAAGACCGCCACGATCTGATCCAGGTTGGCGGCGATGACGTGGGCCTTCTCGGGATCCAGCGGCTCGCGGCGGACCAGGGCGGTGCGCCGGGGGAGGATGGCGATGATGGCCCCCTCCTTCGGGGAGACCCGCTCGAACTGCACGCGGTCCCCGATCACCGGCCGCTGGGGGCCCTCCGTCTGGCGCCGCAGACGCCCCCGCAGCACGCACCGCACCACTCCATCGGGGCCCTGCACATCATACGCCGCGCCCAGCGTCCGGATCACCAATCCCTCTTCCAGACTCCGCATCCGCGCGCTCCCTCCCGAACGATGTGGGCTTCTTCCGGGGCTTCCACAGCGGGCGCCCCTCGGCGCGCCGGCAGGCCTCCGGGCTTTCCCGCACGCTTCCCTAATTTGACTATACACGATCCACGGTCCTCCCCCGGGAGCCCGAAGCGACCGGGCCCGCCTCCGCCGGCCTGCCCGTTCCCGCAATAGAATAAAGGAGGACCCACCGGCCATCGCTCGCGTCCTCCCCGGGTTCGCGTTCAGCTCATGACGGTCAGGTGGCGATGCCCTTCGATCAGATCCTGATCCCGGTGGAAGATGTCGAGGCCGCGCGGGGGCTGCTCCCGCTGGCCTCGGCGCTGTGTCCGGCGGAGCGGGGGGAGATCACCCTGCTGGGGTTGGTCGCCCTCCCGCCGGAGCGCTCCCTCAGCCATGGGACGGCGGAGGCCCGGGCGCTGCGCCAGCGGCTGATGGCCCTGGCCGCGGAGTTCCCGGAGCTGCCCCTCCGGGTCCGTCCTCGCATCCGCGTTTCCCATTGCCCGTGGGAGGAGGTCCTTCACTTCCTCCAGGCGAACCGGGTCTCGCTGATGCTCCTGCCCTGGAACGGCGATCCGGACGGTCCGGTGCTGGGAGCGCCCCTGGCCCGGGTGCTCCAGGAATCCCTCTGCGATCTCCTCCTGGTCCGCGGTCCGATCCGGGAGCCCTGGCGGCGGATCCTGCTGCCGGTGCGGGGCGGGCCGTATACCCAGCTGGCGGTGGAGGTCGCCTTAGCGCTGGCGGAGGCCTGGGATGGGCAGGTGACCTTGCTCCACGCGGCCTCGGAGGCCCGACGGGTGGCGGCCGCCTTCCGACCGCTGGCCCGGCAGTTCCCCCGCATCACCCGCCAGATGGTCCTGCACGGCGAGATCGCCCAGGCCGTGCTGGAGGAGCTGCGCCACCACGACGGGGCGGTCCTGGGTGCCCCCACCCGACCGGGCCGGGAGGAGGCTCAGGGTCTGGGGCCGCTGGCCCGCGCCCTGAGCCAGGGGACGGAGAAGCCGCTGATCCTGGCCCGGGCCGCCCGGGCCTTCCTCCCCGGCCAGCCTCGACCGCGGGGCGCGCCGGCCCAGCTTCCCATCTCCGTGCTGGTGGACAAGTGGTTTGCGGAGAACACCTTCGACGCCGAGGAGTTCTCCAACCTGGAGGAACTGGTGGCCCTCAAGCGGGCTCAGGGGGTGACCATCAGCCTGGGGCTCCCCACCCTCAACGAGGAGGCCACCATCGGCCCCATCCTGGACATCGCCCGCGAGGCCCTGATGGAGCGCTACCCGCTCCTGGATGAGATCGTGGTGATCGACAGCGCCTCCACCGATCGCACCCGGGAGATCGCGCGGGAGAAGGGCGTCCCGGTATACATCCACCCGGAGATCCTCCCGGAGGTGGGCTCTTATCGGGGCAAAGGGGAGGCGCTGTGGAAGAGCCTCTACGTCCTGCGGGGGGATCTCATCGTCTGGACCGATACGGACATCACCAACTACCATCCCCGCTTCATTTATGGGCTGATCGGCCCGTTGCTGCGCTCCCCGCGCATCGGCCTGGTGAAGGGGTTCTACCGGCGTCCCATTCGGGTGGGGGAGCGGCTGCAAGCGGGGGGCGGCGGGCGGGTGACGGAGCTGGTGGCCCGGCCCCTGATCAACCTCTTCTTCCCGGAGCTCTCCGGGCTGATCCAGCCGCTGTCGGGGGAATACGCCGGCCGCCGGGAGATCTTGGAGCAGGTTCCCTTCTTCACCGGCTACGGGGTGGAGATCGGGCTGCTCATCGACATCCTGGAGCGGTTCGGCCTGTGGTCCATCGCCCAGGTGGATCTGCAGGAGCGGATCCACCGGAACCAGGACCTGGAGGCCCTCTCCAAGATGGCCTTCGCCATCATCCAGGTGGTGATCCGGCGCCTGGAGGACCGGCACAAGATCCAGCTGCTGGAGGAAGTCAACCGCTCCATGAAGCTGATCCGCCATGAGCCGGGCCGCTATTACCTGGAGGTGGAGGAGATCGGGGACGCCGAGCGCCCGCCGATGATCACCCTCCCCGCCTACCGGGAGCGGTTTCGGAAACAAGAGCCGGCCCTCCTCGGATTGCCTCCCGGGCGCGGTTGACGGGTCATCCGGCTCCCGACCACCATGAGGCCGATCAGGCGCGTTCCGCTCGCGAGAACCCGCCGGGGAGAAAAGAGGCGATGAACTGGCCGGAGGATTTCCTGGACGCCCATGAGAGGCACTGGGAAGACGCCGAGCTCCTTTTCGGGAATCGGCGATGGGCCAACGCGGATCACCTCTATGGCCTGGCTGCCGAATGCGGCCTGAAAGCGCTTTGGCCTTTGATAACCGGCAGACCGCCGGGCCGTCACCAGCGCGTCCACGTGGATCGTCTTTGGGATCAGGCGGCGCGGCTTGCCCAAGGAGGAAGGATCGCCCAGCTGGGCACATTGCCCAATCGGAACCCTTTTCATAATTGGTCGGTCGATCAGCGATACGCCTCCCGCCAGCACTTTACGGACCAATTCGTGGAGGAACACCGCAAAGGAGCAGAGGAGATCCGCAACCTCGTCCTGCAGGCCCGACGGGGAGGAATGATATGAACAGGGTAGTCACTTTCGGGGAGACCCGGGATCTCGTGCGAAAAGCGATTCGAGAGGCCGAACTGCCTGTGGGCTTAGAGGTATGGATCCTCCGGGATCTGATCGGCCGGGTTTCCGTGCTTCTTCCGGAGCCTGCCGCCGAACCGCCGGAGCCGATCCGCCGGCTGGTGGAGCGCCTGCATTCCACCCTGGGGGCGCACGCTTATCCGCCCGAGCGGGCCATCCTCTACCTGGAGCCGGAGGATCGGGAGGAACTGCGATCGGAAGCTGTGATCTGGGAAGAGGAGGGCGTGACGATCTACTTTCTGGATCGGGAGATCAGCGGGCGACGATGGGTGACCATCGCCGAATCCGAGCTCGCCGGTCCGCCCCGATTCGTGCTCTTCGCCCTGAAGGGCGGGCTGGGACGCAGCACAACGGCCGCCGTCCTGGCCGCCCATCTGGCCCGGAAGGGACAGCGCGTCCTGGTGCTCGATTTCGATCTGGAATCCCCTACCCTATCCTCGATGTTAAGCCCGGAGGAGCATCCGGACTTCGGGCTTGTGGAATGGCTTGTGGAGGATCTCGTCGACCAGGCCGAGGTCCTTGTGCCCGACATGATCGGCCGCCCCGCGTGGAGCATGGATTTCACCGGAGAGGTCATGGTGGTGCCCGCCTACGGGAGGCGATGCCGGGAGCATCTCGCCCAGCTGGGCCGCGCGTATCTGGACAAACCTCCCCGGGAAGTTGGGGGTTCTCCCGAGAAATGGGTGGATCGGGTTCGGCGTCTGGTCCGGAGCCTGGAGGCCCATGCGAGCCCGGACTTAGTGGTCATGGACAGCCGCAGCGGCCTTCACGACATCGCGGCGGCGCTGATCGTCGGCCTGCAGGCGCAGGTTCTGCTCTTCGCCGTCGATTCGGAGCCCACATGGTCGGGATATCGGATCCTCTTCCAGCATTGGGCTCAAAATCAGGCGATTCGACAGGTTCGAGAGCGCCTCTTCCTGGCGGCCGCCCTGGTTCCCCCCACCGCCCAGGAAGAATATCTGCGGCGGTTTCGACAGCACGCGTGGGATCTCTTTCGAGAATGGCTCTACGACGAGGTGCCTCCCGGGGAGCCGGACGGGGAGTGGTTCTCCTTCGATCTGATGGAAGAGGATGCCCCCCACACCCCCCTGCCGATCTATTGGGAGCGCGGCCTGCTGGCCTGGCCGGACTTGCGCTCTCTGGAAAGCGGGCCTGTCCAAAGCGCCTACAGCGAGTTCCTGCAACGGTTTGAGCGGCAATTGCTCCCGGAGGCAGGCTTATGAAGGTCTCGGCGCATGACCTGCGCGCGCTGATCCTTCGGGCGCTCCCCGAAGAGCCCAGCGCCTATGGGGGGCGAATGGAGCCACGCCACGTTTACTTCCCCCCATCGCATATCAAGGCCCTTCGTCCGGATGCCATGGTTGTGATCGGGATCCGCGGGTCCGGGAAGAGCTTCTGGTGGTCCGCGCTCCAGGAGCCCCCCATTCGAACGATGATCGCCCAGATCGACAGGAGCATCCAGATCGAAGAGCGCACCGAGGTGCACATCGGGTTCGGGCAAGTTTCGAGGATCGAGAATTATCCAGATAAGGACACGATCCGCTCGCTGCTAAGGGCCGGGAAATCCCCCCGCATGCTCTGGAAGACGGTGGCAGTCTGGAACCTGCTGTCGGACAGACTCGATCCCATGCGGGGCTGGCAAGCGCGAATCGACTGGGTCGAGGAGCATCCGGAAGAGATCGCCCGGCATCTTGAAGAGAAGGACCGGGAATTGCAGCGAAAGGGCGCGTGGGCCCTGATCCTGTTTGATGCGATGGAGCAGGCTGCGGAGGATCGAGAAACAATGTATGACCTGATCCGCGGGCTGCTGCAGATCGCGCTGGAACTGCGGCCCACCCAGCGCATTCGCCTGAAATGTTTCCTGCGCCCGGATCAGTTCGACGAATCCCGAGTCGCTACGTTCCCGGACGCCTCCAAAGTGATCGCCTCCAGGGTCTCCCTGAACTGGACGCGCCCGGATCTTTACGGCCTCCTCTGGCAGTATCTGGCGAACGCAGAGAACGCCGATGAATTCCGGGAGTGGGCGGAGCAGAAAGCCAAGATCCGATGGGACCTGATTCGAGTGAACGGCCAGATCATCTATCAGTGGCCCCGAAAGATGCGGGAGGAGGAGGAATCCCACCGAAGCCTTTTCCACCAAATCGCTGGCCAGTGGATGGGACGCGACCCAAAGCGGGGTTTCCCTTACACCTGGCTGCCCGGCCACCTCGCCGACGCCCACGGGCGGACCAGTCCTCGCTCGTTCCTGATCGCCCTGCGCGCTGCCGCCGAGGACACAGAAAAACGCTACCCCGATCACCGGTTCGCCTTACATTACGAAAGCATCAAACGGGGGGTTCAGCGAGCCTCCCAGATCCGGGTGGATGAGCT
>Ga0209670_100818_pt1 | contig 16476 bp, 17 predicted proteins | sample PerSpoBPS_BMetaG_FD_184741 | JGI IMG/M metagenome (GOLD analysis project Ga0209670, IMG submission 184741) | Thermal spring microbial communities from Yellowstone National Park, Wyoming, USA - Perpetual Spouter B (PS_B) MetaG (SPAdes) (version 3) | ecosystem: Environmental > Aquatic > Thermal...
CTCAGTATGGCCTTATCCATCCCCTTATAAGGCTCCTGAGCCGTAGGAATATCTCGTATTCATAGGTGCCCTCTGCATAGACCACGTATAGCCTCGCCTTCTTTCCTTGGACGGGCCTTATAAGCCTCCCCTGCCTCTGGACAAGCTGTCTAACCTCCTTTCCAGACGCTATTATTATCCCGGTCTTTACCTCTGGCACGTCCACCCCCTCGTCCAAGGCCCTCACTGCTAGTAATACTCTGAATCCCCTGCCCCACTCGGCGAATATCGAGTCCCTAACGCTCTCGGGCTTCTGGGAGTGATATGTCTCGGCCGATACTCCGTTCTCGATTAGATACTTTTTAAGCTCCTCTATGCTCTCGCTGAAGACTATCACCTCACCGCCATCCTCTGGGAGGGCATAGACCCTGTTGCGGCCGAAGTCAACGAAGACCCTACTCACCATTCAGACCACCCCCTCATTCTGCGCCTTTATCTCTTATGGCCTTGCAACTATGTGGAACCTCTCCACCTCTCCCTCTCTAGGACTATCGAGTTGAGTGGTGGTGGGTGGTAGATTCTCGGCGGTTTTTCCCCGTGGCCTCGTATATTAGCCACCTCAGCGTCTCGATGGAGGATATCATCCATGTCTTCAGCCTTCCATCCCACTCGTTCTGAGCAACCATGACTCCATCGGGTGTCGGAGTGATGTTCAGAACCCTCCCCACTGCAACCTCGATCCCCGAATCAATCGCCACCAACCCCATCCTCATCACCCGTTTCGGATAAGAACCCCCCACCGGCCCCACATATAAGGAGTAGTGGCCCCAATAGTCGGGCCATCCCTAACTTGGACTCACTATGCTTAAGCAGAACTATCACCAAAATATATAAAGACCTCAAGGGGACTAATACTACCAAGAGAAATCTACTACGCCCTAACAAACATTAAGGGCTTGGAGAGGGAGGTAGGCGTCGTTAAGAAGTAGAAATCTAAACTAAGACACATACTAGGCATAGGACACAGAAACATACCTATACAGTTGGATTTATGGGGAAACGAGGTAATATTCAGGGGAAAGGGACAGACAACGCTGTTCGGATATCCATGTTAATATGTTTAGTCGGCACCCCTCCATATTAATCTTTAAAACATGGATTAGGGTAGGAATGTTGAGTTGGGTAGAGTCAAGCGTATCAGCGAAGTGCTCGAGATACTACGGCAGAAGGATAGTATAAGGAATATTGGAATTATCGCCCATGTTGATCACGGCAAGACCACCACGACTGACAGTCTGCTCGCGGCGGCGGGTCTGCTCAGCCCCACCCTGGCGGGGAGGGCCCTCGCCCTAGACTACCTCGAGGAGGAGCAGCAAAGACAGATGACAATAAAGGCTGCGAACGTCAGCCTCTACTACGAGCTGGATAAGCCATATATTATCAACATGATCGATACGCCGGGACATGTAGACTTCTCAGGGAGAGTTACCCGCGCTTTGAGGGCGATCGACGGAGCAGTAGTAGTCGTCGACAGCGTCGAGGGCGTCATGACGCAGACAGAGACAGTGATAAGACAGGCCTTGTCAGAGAGGGTGAAGCCCGTCCTATACATCAACAAGATTGACAGGCTTATAAAGGAGCTCAAGCTGACCCCCGAGAAGATTCAGGACACCTTGGCTAGGATTGTGACGGAGGTCAATAGGCTCATCGATATGTATGGCGAGCCCTGGATGAGGAGTGAGTGGAAGGTAAATTTCCAGAATGGGAGCATCGCGCTGGGCTCAGCTAAGGATCGGTGGGGCTTCACGCTTCCGCAGGCGCAGAAGAAGGGACTCAAGTTTAGCGACGTGATTAAGGCTTTTGCAGCCTCCAACATCGATTGGCTTAGGGAGAATTTCCCGCTCCATGAGGCAATACTTGAGATGGTTATCAACCATCACCCGCCTCCCCACGTGGCTCAGAAGTATAGGATACCTAAGATATGGAAGGGCCCCATAGACTCAGAGGTTGGACAGGACATGTTGGAGTGCGACGAGAACGGTATCCCCGTTATGGCGGTAACGGACGTTAAGGTTGATCCAGCCGCAGGCGTCGTGGTCACGGGCCGGCTCTTCAGCGGGACAGTCACGGATGGCGACAAGCTGCTCATAGTCGGTAGAAACATCGAGGCAAGAGTCCAGCAAGTAGCTGTCTATATGGGTCCAAACAGGGAGCTGATCCACACTCTCCCGGCTGGAAACATACCCGCTCTCCTCGGTATAGAGGACGCCAGGGCTGGAGACACGCTAGCGGCGGTAGAGATGGTGCCATTCGAGACTCTAAAATACGTCTCTGAGCCTGTCGTGACGGTGGCGGTCGAGCCAAAGCACAGCAAAGATCTGCCCAAGCTCGTCGACTTCTTGAATAAGCTAACGATCGAGGACCCGACCTTAGTCACCGTTGTGCGGCCAGAGACGGGGGAGTATCTGATCAGCGGCATGGGTACTCTTCACTTGGAGATAGCGTTGACTTGGATACAGAAGGCGGGCCTCGAGGTTGTTGCCGGAAAGCCTATAATCCTCTACAGGGAGACCGTCAATAGTCGTGGCAGGGTCTTCGAGGGTAAGTCGCCAAACAGGCACAACAAGATCTACTTCTATGTCGAGAAACTTGATGACGAGATCGTTGAGCTGATCAGGAAAGGTGAGCTCTTCGACGAGATGGATCGGAAACAGGTGGCGAAGATTCTTAGGGATCATGGATGGGACGCTGACGAAGCAAGGAATGTATGGACCATCGACCCTTCAGGAAACATACTGGTAGACATGACCAAGGGGGCACAGTATCTACATGAGACAAAGATGATGATTATTGGTGGTTACCAGCGCGTCATGCAGGAGGGGCCCCTTGCGGGCGAGAGGATGAGGGGTGTGAAGGCGGTTCTTGTCAATGTGGAGCTCCACGAAGACCCGGTCCACCGTGGCTACGCACAGATAGCCCCAGCCACTTGGCGGTCGATATATGCGAGCATACTGACCGCTGATCCAGCACTCCTCGAGCCCATACTCAAGGTTGAGGTGAAGGTCCCCTCAGACTTCATTGGCGCCGTGACATCCATCATAAGCTCGAAACGCGGCAGGATCATAGACGTGAGCCAGTCCGAGTTCGTATCAGTGGTGACGGGCGAGATACCTGCGGCGGAGAGCTACGACCTCGCAGAGCTTATGAGGGGAGCCACTATGGGGAAGGCCTTCTGGGGTACGGAGTTCTACGCGTGGAAGCCTGTCCCAGCTTCGCTCGCCGAGAAGGTCATCATGGAGATCAGGAAGCGGAAGGGGATGCCTCTACAGCTTCCTAAGCTGAGCGACTTCGTTGAAGAGGCCTAGGCCAGCGGCCTAGGGAACTCAACCCCAAGCCGCGCAGCCAGCTCCATCAGAGACTTGGCTGTCGCGCTATCTATCGGTATTCCCTTGGCTAGCCTATCGGCGTAGCTCCTCTCCTCTGGCTCGCCTGGCAGCAGTACCTCACCCACACCAGCCATTCTTTCAGAGGTCTTCACAACCTCGACTATCCGCTCAACCCTCGTAAAGAAATTCTCCGGCCCGATGAATAGGCCCGGGTCAATGGCCAGAATCACGAACCCGCCCTGGGTCGACGGGTGTGATTTGATCTCGATGCTGCGGGGAGCGCCTATGAGGGCTGAGGCGAGGACCTCGACGAGTAGTGAGAAGGAATAGCCCTTGTAGCCCCCGAAGGGGAGGAGAGCACCCTTCAGCGCTTCCCGGGGATCCGTGGTGGGTTTCCCGTCGCTTCCAAGAGCCACCCCCTCCGGTATACGGGCGCCCGTCGCGGCTGCTAGGACAACCTTGAACTTGGCTACAGCGCTAGTGGCCATGTCGGCTATGATCGGTGGAGCGCCTCTACGAGGAATAGCAAAGCTTATCGGATTGGTTCCGAAGACCCTGGTTACCCCTCCCCAGGGAGCCACCTCCGCCGGCCCGTTTGCCAAGGCCACCGCTAAGAAGCCCCTCGCGGCCAGGTCGCCGGTATAGTATGCGAGCATCCCCACGTGCCCAAGGTTAACCGCTCCGACCAGCGCCAAGCCCTGGTCTCTCGACTTCATAGCTGCTAGCTCCTCGGCCCTCTTCGCCCCGATAATCCCGAGAGCGCCTCCACAGTCAAGAAGGGCCGCCGTCGACGACTCGCTGACAACTTTAACCGACGCGCTAACAGATACATAGCCAGCCTCGATCCCCTCGATGTAGTAGGGGATCCTAACAACCCCGTGCGAGTCTACACCCCTAAGGTTTGCGGTCACTAGATGGTCCGCCACCAGCCGCGCCTCATCGGGACGCAGCCCAACACGGATGAAGCATTTCTCGGCGAACTCTTGTAGATCCTCGCTCCTGAACCTTAAAGCAGATACACTGTGGCTCTCCAAATCAAACGATCATCCATGAGCATGGTATAAAAGCTCTTCTAGAAGGCTGGCTGCAAAAATTAATCAACTCGGTGAGGCGTTAAGACTTGAGGCTCGATGCCACTCTCCATGCCACCCAGGGTTAAGGTCTTGGAGGCAGCAGGTGCCGTAGCAGGAAATCGTGTCAGGGTGCTCAGCGACCAGCAAGCCGAGGTCAAGGCATCAGAAGGCGATAGGGTGTATAACGTTTTCCTAGATCTTGATAGAATGCTTGCTGACTCCGACGACAACGGGACAACTTATAGGAACTACGTCGGATACCCGATACTAGCCTTCATGATGGTGAAGGGGGTTTTGCCCTACGATGAAGAGGTCGGTAGGGCACTGAAAGATGTTAAGTGGCGGACCATAAACGAGCTGTTCAAGAATTATAGGCTGGTGGAGCGGTACATTAAGGAGGAACTGAGACGCATAGGAGTGGCTCCTGAGCGCGTTGACAGCTACGTCGCGAGCGTTATGGAGTCTCTCGGCCGGATGAGGTTTGAGAAGCCTCAGCACGGCTCTGCCATCCAGTGAGAGCCTCGCCGATCAGGTGGAGCATGTACGTCGCCCTCGCATCCTCCTCAGTAACCCTCTCAATTACTGGGCCTAGCCTATCCATGGCGCGCTGAAGCCAGTAAGGGTTAGATGGTGTGATGTCGGAGGAGGCTGCGTTCATTGCGACGTCGAGGTGGCCATACTTTATTTCGAGCCCAACCGACCTGCAGGCCTCTGTTAAGGGCACTCTCTCGCCTATCACAGCGGAGACGAGCTCGGCTGTGTCACTAATAAGCCCCATAGAGGACGTTCCGACAAGCTTCGCCTTGAGAGACTTCATGCCCAGCCTCTCTACAACCGAGCCAAAAGAGTCGGCCCCGTAGACTAGTATCTTGAAGCCCTCGTCTATGAGGCTTGAGAGGATTGAAGATGATTCTATGTAAGCATTGTCGGGACCTTCGGGTGTCTTCAGCCCATAGGAGCCCCTAAACCTCTCGCCGTCAAAGACTCCTAGACAGTATATCGCGAAGGAGCCGGACTGGTCTAGGTCGAAATAATTTACGGCTAGGGAGCACATCTTCAGGCCTCTGCTTGGCCTAGGCACCTGGATCTCTCCGAGGCGGAGCTTCAGAGTGATCCTCTCCCTCAGAAGCAGCTTCTCGAGGACCTTGCAGGCATAGAACTTCGCCGCCTCCCAGTCGAACCCCCTGCTCATCAACGCGGCGTAGGCCATCTCGTTGATGGACTCTAGGAGATAGTCATCTAGCTCGTCGGGCTCATACCCCTCAACAAGCCTCTTTAGATTAAGCCAGTCAAGCCCCTCAACTAGTCCGGCAGCCTCCGGCTCGTGGATCGAGACGAACTTCCTGTCACCGACAACAATAACGTCATACTTGATTGTCTCGAATGGTACTCCAAGCTTGCGTCTCATGACGATCTCCGTCAGGGCCATACCAAGCCTCAGCATGGACGGGTCGTCCCCCGGGTCAGACTCCACCAAAGTGCCGTAGGTGTAGTCTGTGTAAACCCCGTTAGTCGGCGTAGGGACGGGAATGACGCGTCTCCTAGGCGAAACTATCGTTTTGCCCTTGACGGTGAAGACATCGAGCCTGTTGCTCGTCACTATCCAGTCTATATGGTTTGGAAGCTTAACATAGATGCCGAAGCCTTCGGGAGGCTTGACAAGGCAGTCCACCTCCGTGTGGAGCCTCCCAGAGCTATAGTCCGAGTAGACCGAGGAGGGCTCCCCCCAGCGCCTCTTCACGGACTCATACTCCTCGAGTGCGAGGGACAAGGCCTCGTACTTCCTCAAGACGCTCTCAGAGAGGTCCTCGACGATAATGGCGGTGACTAGGCGGCCGGATTCCGGTCTCCTGAGGTGCTGAGTGACCATACCGTCCGACGCGTAGTCTATGCAGCCTATCTGAAACCTCTCAACTAGATCCACGTGTGAGATATCCTCGAGATAGGACTCCGACCCATCACGCCTCTTCCTTATCCTCTTGACGCCGATGCTCGGCGCAAACTCGTAGAAGTTCATCTTGACCCATGCCCTCTTGCCCTGAGGTGTGAGGACGTACTCCCTCATGAGGCCTAGCGCGGAGAGGAGGCCGGCCTCCTCGGCGGAGAGTTCTCTCACGCCTCCAGGCCGGGTGGCCTTGAAGAGGGCCTCCACGAGGGTGATGTACTTGTTCCGCGGGTTCAGGATAACCTTCTCTCTGACCATGGAGAGCCAGTTGATGAATGCATCAGTACCTCGCCGGAGAAGGTTATAGTCCCAGTTTGACTGGGGAATTATTACGGACTCTGTCCTCTCTATGCTTTCTCGCCTACCCTTGCGGCCCTCCTTCTGGAGGAACTCTCTCAGCGTCTCGGGTAACCCGAGATGCACGACCCTCTTTATCATCCCTATGTCGATTCCCTGCGAGAGGGTTCTCGGAGATATGATGAGCTTCAGCTCCCCACCCCTCGCCCTCTGCTCAATGACCTCACGCACCTCCTTGCTGACTAGATGGTGATGTGACGCCACCCGATCCTCCCCCACGATCCCGGCTACACGTCGCCTGAGTTCCTCAGCCCTCGCGATGCTCCTCGTGAAGACTACTGTTACAGAATCGTCGTCGGCGTACCTTGCCATAAGCTCAACCGGGTCGGGACGCGGGTTCAGACCCTCGAGGTCGAGCCCCGCAGCCCTCGCGGTCTCGAGGACCTTGTAAACATTTCTGAGAAATAGGTCATAGTTTTCGAGAGACTCCTCAACATCTCTCCCCACCCTTAGTCGGAGTATCTCGTCGCGCCTGCCACGTATCTTCTCCCAAACTTTCCTTAAGTCACGCCCCAAAACGACGTAGGTAACATTCTTCGGATGGAAGGGCTTGCCCTCTACTATGACTGTTTCTCTCCCGTTTATTCCCGTGAGGAATGATGCAAGGTCTTCCGGGTTCTCGAGCATTGCTGTGAGGAAGCAAAACCTCAGGGAGGGGGCGAGCCTTGCTTTGATTATCCTACACATGGCCATCAGTATCGCCAGACTCCGGGGCGAGTAGAAGTCAAGGTCATCCACGACCATGAGGTCAAGCGACGACAGAAACTCTCTAAGTAGGGGTGGCCTTTCGCCACCAATCTTCTTGACCTCGGAGAGGAGAAAAGCCGGGTTGGTTATTACTAGTGTCGCCGCGGCAAGCTCTCTTCTAAGACCCCTGACCCCTCCCTCCATGGCGTACTTGCTCCTCGTCGGGGCATCGACGATGGCCGCTTTGAGTCCAAGCGCCTCGCAGTATCTCCTGAGTCTAAGTATCTGGTCGTTCGACAGCGCGAGTGTGGGATAGACTGCGAGGGTCTTTGCGCCGTGCTTGGCGGCATACGCGAACCAAGCCTCAGTCTTCCCCGAGCCTGTCCCAGATCTGAGTATGAGGTTCTTCCCCTCACTTAGCACATTATAGGCCTCGTATTGGTGCTTGAAGAGGCGCTTACTCGCTATCTCGAGGCCGCTGTGGGCTAAAGCGGGCAGCAGGTCCGAGAAGGTGAGGTCGCTGATCTCGGGCCTCTCCGCGGGCTCCTCGAGGCTGTAAAACTCGTATCCCAGCTCCCTAAGAATAGCGGAGGTATCTTTCAACTAATTATCACTATGAGTAGAGCGGCGGGCCGCCCTATATAGCGCTTTAGAGCTGTCTTATCTCACAGGCCCGTGAAATCTACTAGGATCGCGTTTTCGCCGAAGCTCTTCACGCCTCCTCAGAACAAGTATAGTTCTGAGGAAGGGCTTTAACCGACCCGACCTTCCTCATGCCATGATAGAGTTTAGGCATGATAAGGTGAAGGATACTCTATACTCTATGTTAAAACCCTACCCGATATTAAGGTCTTAACTATTTTGGGTATCCATATAGTGTTGTTTGTCCTTTTCCCCTGAATATCACTTCGTTTCCCCATGGGTCTAGCTGTGTTGGTATGTTTCCGTGTTTTATGCCTAGTGTGTCTTGGTTTAGATTTCTCCTTCTTGATGAGGCTTATCTCCCTCTCTATTCGCTTGGTTCTGCTTGAGCATAGTTAGTTTGGGGTTGGTGATGGCCTGGTTATTGGGGCCACTACTCTTTATATGTGGGGCCGGTGGGGGTTCCTCTCCGAAACGGGTGATGGAGATGGAGTGGGATGGTGGGGAGGTTCCAGTTGGTTGCGAGGCCATACGAGATAAAGACACAGAATAAGGAGGTGGATAAGTGGTGGGTAGGGTCTTCGTAGACTTCGGCCGCAACAGGGTTTATGCCCTTCCAGAGGATGGTGGTGAGGTGGTGGTCTTCGGCGGCTTCTTGGAGATGTTTGGGAGGCTGAGGCCGAGGGTTGTGGTTGCTGATAGTTATCCGAGGAAGCTCCTGACTTATTCCAGCCGCTCCATGCTTCTCCTGTGGAGCTTGAGGTTAGGGCTCTGACGGAGCTTTGGGTGGAGATGGCTGGGATAAAGAGGGCGGCCAAAAATACACGGACCATAACAGACGATCCATTAGCCGTCGAGATCCATAAGGTGCTTCGTCGCTACACCGAAGGGCTGGCGACTAGGATTCATGAAAAGGCTATGGGGATAGAACTCTACAGTATGGCCGTCGAGAGGCTTGGTCTTAAGGGGCCGGCGCTAGCTACGTTATTTCGCATGGTGGGCTTATGTTAAAGACTATGTCGAGGGAAAGGTTAATCTTCAGGTTCCAGTTGAGCGGGAGGCATAAGAAGCGGGATATGAAGAGTAGGGTTGATGATAATACTTGCTAGATCTGCAGTCTTTTACAAGCATCAAGGATACTACCAGGTCTATCAGAGATTTTTTGGGAGGTTTCAGACAGAGGGCTGTGGGAGAAGGGCGTTCTGGAAGGCTATTCTATGCGTAGCCGAGAGAATACTGAAGGACCTACACATCCTTGCTAAGAGCCAAACACCACGATCCCCAGACACATAAGGCTGGCCCTGGGCGGCGGAAAAACCCCAGACCCGGCCCTCAGAACAATGTCCTCCGTAAGGAGGCCCTACACATACAGTTTCCGCGTGTCTGGGGTTCCGAGGCTGCTGAGGTCCAGCCAACCCCAAACCCCTCCCCCCCACTCTTTCCCCTTCAATCTTAATCCTTACCACTCTGAGATTTACGTAGCTGTGGACGGTTCCGGCAGGTATTAGTAGGGCATCCCCCTCCTTCACAACCACCTCGCGGTCTCCGAGTCGAACCCTGTAGCTGCCTTTTCATTACAAGTATGTGTAGGCCGCCTAGAAGTAGTCTTCGCGTAATTATCGGTGTGAAGTGTCTTCGCAGAAGGGATAGGAGACTAGATTCCGAGGGTAAAAGCCTATAAGTAGTGTAAATCAGACGTGTTTGCCTCCAGTACCTCGTAAACGCTAGGGCGGCGAGGAAGGGAGACACAAAACGCCAGTAGAGGTGGTGTATAGCCGCAGCCGCCGCGTCATCGGGCTTTGCGATATCCACCACTGTGAGAAGGCCCTCATCCCTCATCACCGACGCTAGAGATCTTACGGCCTCCTCGAGGTCGTAGACATCTCTCAGGGAGAAGGCCATGTAGGTCCTATCTATAGTCCTTGGGGCAAAGGGAGGATGCTCGAGCAGGCCGGCCACCCTGTCGGTATTCTCCGAGTTCACCCGTCTTTGCGAGAGCCGCAGCATTCTCTCAGAAGGATCTAGCATGACGAGGAAGTGCCTGCTACCTCGGGCCAAAGACTGGATCACAACTGTGAGGGACCCATCGCCGGCGCCCGCGTCCAGTATCCTCCCCACTGGGTTGCCTGCGGAGAGTACGGCGAGTCGGCGGACAAACCGGTCAAGCCCGAGGGAGATGACCCTGTTGAGCCAAGGATACTTGGGACCAATCTCCTCTATCCCCTCGACGACCCTCCTCCACTCTCTCCCCAGCCCACCCACCAAAAGCAGACCATTAGAGCGCGATGGAAGAGACTGCACAATAAGTCTTTCGGACCCACCGCGTCTCGGCAGCGAGCCTTTTTTATCTAACCTTGACACTTATTCATCAGAGCCTGCAGAGTGCTGGAGGTATGAAGGCCACAGAGGCGATAAGGCGGCTTGCCGCTTCGCCGACAGGCCCCCAAACTAGCTTTAGCTATTTCGATGTAGTCAGGTCTGTCTTCCTAATAGCCTCCAACCCCGGCGTTGGGAGGAAAAGGCTCGCGGAGTCCCTAGGACTCGGGGAGGGGGCTGTCCGGACTCTCCTATCGAGGCTTAAGGCGGCAGGGATGGTGAGGTCAGATAGGAGTGGCTGCTATCTGACCGAGAAGGCCCGGCCTATCTACGAGGAGCTGGCCTCCAGCATAAGTCTTCCCAGACCCATCGACGTGGGCGGGACCTGGCCATTTCCATCAAACGTTGCCATAGTGGTGAAGAACGCAGCAGGGAACGTTAGGAGGGGGATTGAGCAGAGGGACTCGGCGATAAGAGCCGGTGCGGGGGGTGCGATGACGCTGGTACATAGGGGTGGCAGACTCCTAATGCCGGAAGCATGCGACGTCACCTCTGAATATCCGGACTTCGCCCGGCGGGTGCTTGAACAGCTGGAGCTAGGCGAGAACGATGTCGTGATAATTGTTGGTGCAAATAGCAGGGCGGAGGCCGAGAACGGCGCCATAGCAGCGGCGCTCGCCACTCTCCGCCTCCTGAATTAACGAGGGGGGACCTACTCTACGGGTATCCTGAATTCGCGGGACGTTTTAGGGAATCTTATCTCTAGGACGCCTCCCCTAAACTTCTGCTTCGCATTCTCCATAGAGACGCGGGCCGGCATCTCGACCTCAAGCCTGTAGCAAGTTGCGCATGTCCTCACACCTTCCCTATAGGGGACGGTGTAGCTGCAGGGCGCGTATATTCTAACGAAACGCCCCGAGGCCTGGATCTCGATCTTGTCCCGCTCAGCCCCCGGCATGTCTACCCTGAGGACATACTCGTCCGGCCCCTCAGCTATCTCGTAGAGGGGCTGTAGACACCGCGAGGCAAGCTCAAGCTCCTTTATCCGAGTCAACATGCTCTCGACCTCGGCTTCCACCTCAGCCTCAAGATCTCTCATTATATCGAAGATGCTCCTCCTACGTCTATACATGGGGCATCACCTGATGTAGCCGGGCGGAGGCTCCAGCTCGAGCCCAACCGGAACTGGAGCCATGCTGCTGGTGGTTCTTCTCATTAAATCTCTCAGATGCATCTTAATCTGCTCCGCCTGCTCCAAGAGGGGCTCTACCGCAATATTGGTGCCGAACAGCTTGTTGAGGAAGATCACGACCTCAGCCGCCGCTCCGGGATCCGGATAGTTCAGATGACTCTGGGCTAGGGCTAGCAGGACCTTTACCCCCCTGCGTTCGGCACCCTTCAGTATCGCCGCCTTAATCCCCGTGAGGAATCCGTTCTCAAACTTCTCGACAGCCCCGGTTGACGCGGCCATCTCACCCAGACTCTCATCGTTTGAGAGGTAATAGACCTTCGGCCGATCGATTGATAGACGGTCTGGCTCAGGGATACCGCTGACACACACTATTGGAGACTTCGTCGAGGAGGCTATCTCCACTATGGAGTTTGCGACGGCCCAGAATCCGCGTGGAGGGATTGGTACATCCGAGGACAAGACCATGAGTTGTCTACTATCCGCGTCAATCCTCAGGATACGGCAAGGCTCCATAATCTTAGAGTTATACACTAACAGAATGGGCGGAAGATCCGTGATCTCGATGTAGCCAACAGACTCTCCGCCAAGCCTCGAGGCGATGTATGAAGACACTATGGTTCCTACGAGGCCTACCTCAGGAAGCCCCTCAATGAGAGGTGTTCCATCCCTAATCCCGCGCTTCTCGAAGAAATACGGAGCGACCTCTGTTCTAACCATCAAAACGAGATATCCCCCACAAACTATAAAGGTTTTCCGCATCCACCAGCGAGCTAGGAGAATGGCGCGACAGTTCATGTGAAGCGGCTTGCCCGAGAATAGGCGTCTATAGTTGTGGCTGAAACTAGCCCAGCAGCCACCTACATGAGTGCCTGGCGGCTAGACCCGGAGGCGGGGGGCCTGGCGGTGGAAAGGGACAGACAACTCCATGCGGAAGCCCGAGACCGGAAAAATAGATGTATTAGCTCGAGGCATACTCATATTGACCGACCGCCGATGAAAAGGCTTGGGGTTGAGTACGGGCCCTCTAACCCGTTAGGGAGGCGGTTGCCGGGGTGCCCTAGCCCGGTAGGGGGGTGGCCTGCTAAGCCACTGGGCTGATGAGGCCCGCGCGGGTTCAAATCCCGCCCCCGGCGATATTAGTTATTATTTTGAGGATGGTTGGGAAATGGTTGGGGGAGGGGCAGGTGTAATAGTGTTTCTCTTGACGTAGTTTTCTAGCCGCATCTGCTTTCTAGTAATGGTGAAGCCTATGTATCTATAGAAGCTCATATTACTGCTGGCCCGAATATGTAGGCGATGACAATCCTTGTTGCGTGAGTATTTTATCCCTCTCTCAGGATCATTGATTATGGTTCCTCGCTGGACATGAATTCTTGGCCCCGTTGATTCAATGTTAAATCTCCTAAGAAGATCCATGATATATGTGAGTAGTCTAAGGTCAGTGTTGAGGATAAATATGTAACCACTCTTTTTAACGCTTCCTTCTGAGTCTGCGAATCCCCTGAGGAATGCTGCCACGCACCTCTCACAATGCTCGACGTATTTCTTCAGCCTGTCGAGGTCTACTGGCTTTTTAAGGAGTTCGTATAGCGTCCGTGATCTAACTTCGACGACATATTTTCCTACGTCATCCCTAAATCTCGGCCTTATTTGTCTCCTGCCCAGGACCTTTGCATGACATCTAGCGAACTCCTCGACGAACTCCTTATCTTTAGCCTCAAGTCGTATTATGACGTCGTTGTAACCTTTGCGGACGCGCCTTTTCATTTTAGGATACCCATCGCCTAGGACCACACCGATCACGTACGCCAACTCCTCTGGAGGCTTCAATAGTTCTAGTGAAGGTATCCTCCTACCGTTGTATGGGCTGTGTACCCCACGTAGCCAGTAGCTTATGTGAGACTTGGATAGTCTGACTCCGTATCTTCGATAGATCTCCTCGATAATCCCTTTATATGTCAGCCCGCCTCTCCGAAGGGCAACAGCATCATCATACAACTTTATTCGGAGTTCACGTGGCAGGCACCTACTCAACACCCATCCACCTTGACCTCGTATGGCCTCGCAACTATGTGGAACCTCTCCACCATCCCACTCCCAACCTCTTCCCTCTCCAGGTTTTCACCCATTCGGATAGGAGCCCCCACAAGCCCCCTATCCCTTAACTCCGCGAAAAGGTTGGCGACGCCGGTTATGTCCCGGAGACCCTCGGGCTCCTCAACGTTTAGTAGGCCGAAGAAGTCGGTCCCTATCGCGAGTATGTCTGGACCAAACATCTCGTAGATGTATAGGGCTTGCTCCGCGAGGTCCCTGTAGGATGGTTTCTCCGATATGGTGAGTGGAATTTTATTGGGGTTGGATAACTCGTCTGGGAATGTCTGATGGGGAAGAGAGGAGAGGAATCCTCCTCGGCCCGGCATACAGCCGCGCACGAGTCGTCCCAGACAGACAACCCCTTCCCCAAAACTCCGTCAGAGGCAGCATGCTTAGTTGTTGAGGACTTATAAGAATGGTATTTCTGAATAGTGTGTATATGTGGGCGACGCTATTGCGGCTGGTCTGGATTCTCGCCTGTTCGTCTCTAACAATAATTGGTGTGGGATGGGGCGTAAGGTATGACTGGCCTGACTTTGTACACGTGGATTACGGATTTCCAATGCGGTGGGCGACACATACGCTGATTACGCTGACAGGCCCGGCAGACCACTGGTCGGTCGACCTCGTGATGCTTCTTGTAGATGTAGGATTCTGGCAGACGGTCCTTATAATCGGGATGCTGGTCTTGGAGCTGAAAATAATCAAGAGATGAGGAAGGTGGTTGGTGCCAATTATGCAGATGCTCCGCGTGGCCTATGCTCATTATTGCGGAGACGATACTTAAGAATGATGTGCGCTGAGTCGGCCACCGCAGGGGGACGGCTAGGTTTATGCCTTCTCCTCCGGGAAGATATTGGGGTCTGAGCGTAGAAAAAGGTCGAGAGCTTTAACGGCGTAGAGCCTAAAAACTCATACGAGAGGGGGACTTAGTGGGTACGGTAGATCTATTCCTCGAGCTCTGGGGTTTCTTTCTTGCCCTTCTCTTCCTTCTTCTTTGACGCTGCGACAACGTCGTCGATCCTCAGTATCATGGCGGCGGCCTCGAAGCTGGCCTTTAAGGCCTGAGCCTTCACTCTGAAGGGCTCAATGACGCCGAGCTTCAGCATGTCGTCCACCTTCGCCGTGTAGATGTTTATCCCGTAGCTGTGGCCATTCTCTGCATGCCTGCTTCTTAGCGCGGACATCAGGTCTACCGGGTCGTATCCAGCGTTCTCGGCCAGCGTTCTCGGAATCACCTCAAGGGCGTCGGCGAAGGATGTCATTGCGAGCTGCTCCTTACCAGAGTATTTCGAGGCGTTTGCCCTGATGTACTGGGCTAGTGCTGTCTCTATCGCGCCTCCTCCTGGCACGTACCTGTTGTCCTCCACAACGCTTATCATGTTCATCAGGGCGTCATTCAGAGCTCTCTCAGCCTCGTCAAGCTGTCTCTCGAGACCTGCCCTCAAAAGTATTGAGACAGCCTTCGGGTTCTTGCACTGCTCCACAAAGACCATCCTATCCTCTCCTATCTTCCTCTCCTCCACGAGCCCAGCCTCCCCCAGATCCTTCGGGGACAGGTCTTCAAAGTTGGTGACTATCCTGCCTCCCGTCGCCTTCTCAAGCTTCTCCATATCGCTTCTCTTCACCCTGCGGACCGCGAGGATCCCTGCCTTAGCGAGGAAGAACTGTGCCGCGTCGTCTATGCCCTTCTGGCAGAAGACGACGTTGGCGCCTACCTGAACCACCTTGTCGACCATCTCCTTGAGTATCTTCGCCTCCTCGTCTAGGAACTCCTTAATCTTGAGGGGATCCCTGATCCTGATCTCCGCGCTAAACTCCGTTTTCTCTATCTCGAAGGGGGCGTCAATGATTGCGATCTTAGCGTTGGTCACGCGCTTAGGCATGCCTGGGTGGACAACCTCTTTATCTATAACAACCCCCTTGATCAGCTGAGACTCTAGGATGCTCTTGCCCATTTTCTTGACGATCTGTATGTCATCTTTGTCAGCCTTGCGTCTGCCATCATACTCCTTCACAACGCTTAAAACAGCATCGATCGCGAGCCCCGCTATATGCTCCATCCCAAATCCGAGTGATTTGCTGCCCAGGCTCGTACTCACGATCTTCTGAAGCGTCTCGCGGTCTGTTAGCTGGACCGGTATTGCAAGCTCGTTGAGCCTCTGTAGGGCAAGGTCTAGAGCCTTCTTGTAGCCTGCAATTATTGTGCTTGGATGAATCTTCTGCTCTATCAGTTCTTCAGCCTTCGCGAGTAGTTCGCCAGCTATGAGGACCGCGCTAGTCGTTCCATCTCCCACGGACTTGTCCTGAGTCTTCGCGACCTCTATAATCATCTTGGCCGCCGGATGCTCAACATCCATCTTCTCAAGTATCGTCGCGCCGTCATTAGTCACTATAACGTCGCCGATGGTGTCGACCAGTATCTTGTCCATGCCCTTCGGGCCTAACGTTGTCTTGACCATCTCCGCGATGATCTTCGCGGCAGCTATATTGTTCCGCTGGGCAGATCTTCCCCGGGTCCTTGTGGTCCCTTCCTTCAATACTATAACTGGCTGGCCAGCTAGAGCCATGTCATAACACCCATGAATTATTCTGCATGCACCCCAAATTTAAATTTGTTATAGAGATCGGGTTACCTGTTAATTAATCTTCTTGCCTTGGGTATCCGGGTATGTCCGGAACTCATCTCTAAATTCCGTATCTTAGGTGTATGATTATTGATGCTATTGTTACTAGGGCTTTGTATGTTGATTCTAGCCTCTCATACCTTATGATTATTCTTCTGAATGATTTTATCCATCCGAA
>Ga0209670_100822_pt1 | contig 16372 bp, 11 predicted proteins | sample PerSpoBPS_BMetaG_FD_184741 | JGI IMG/M metagenome (GOLD analysis project Ga0209670, IMG submission 184741) | Thermal spring microbial communities from Yellowstone National Park, Wyoming, USA - Perpetual Spouter B (PS_B) MetaG (SPAdes) (version 3) | ecosystem: Environmental > Aquatic > Thermal...
GAGCGATAGAGCTCCTTGACCCACGGGAAGTAAGAGAGCGACTTCTTGCACTTGCGCGTGCGCAGTTTGAGGCGCTAACTGCTCCGTTCAGGGCATTAGCAGAAGCACAACAAGCATGGAGCGATTTCATGTCTGATTTGACTGGAGATTTGACAAGAGAAGCAGTTGATGCCGCAAACAATCTGTCTGCGGCATTCATGAATGTTCTCGAAATCCTCGGACGCCATGCCCTTAGACCTAAGGAAGCGCTGGAGAAGCTTGCAGATGCGTTTGAACTTGTCGGCGAAGACGCAAAGAATATCCGCGTCCATATTGAACGATTGCAGCAATTGTTAGCTTCTGAGAACTTCATGGCTACTACTCCTGAAGCTCTTGCAGAAGTTAGGGTGGAATTAGCTAAGCTTGGGCGAGAGGTTCTCGAGCAACTTGGCAGGATAAGGCAGTTAAGAGAAGACATCGCGAGATCACGGTTCGAGGCGATGGAAGACGCAATCGAATCAGTTGCAGACAGTTACGATTCGCTCAGGTTTGCTGTTGATCGTGCACTTGAAGCCGAAGGCAGGTATCACCAAACAGTCATGCAGGAAGCGCAGTTGCGCTATCTGATGATGGTAAGGCTTGGAGTTCATCCGATCATTGCCCAGCAACGAGCTTGGGATTGGGCATGGCAACAACTTAGGCGAAGACCGTTGACCATGCCTGCGACGCTTGAGAATCTGCAGTCACTTACTTCGTCGCTTGCTGACCAGTTCGAAGAACTTGGAGACGCTTACGGTGCTACTGTTTCTCGAAGTCAAGCTGCAGGATTCGCAATGCAACGGTATGCCCGATACATGACCGCTGCAATGCAGATCGTCGCCAGAACAGGGCGACTGACGCAGCAAGCAGCAACATACATGCAACGAGGTTATGAATCGTTCACGCAAGCGTTGAGGCTTAGCCTTGACCTCAGAGTCGCCATTGCAGGCATTGGTGCTGCTTTCAGAGAGTTACGAGACATCTTTGGCGAACTTGGAACGGAGTATCTGTCAGATTTGATTAGCAGAGTTCGCTTAGCACCAGTAGTGCTTGCGACTGGGCTCGATAGGCTCAGGCAATTATTCACGCAGCGACTTTTATTGAGTTTTCGGAGAGGTTGGGATGCATTCATTGCGAGGTTGAGAACAGAGCGGGAGATCATGAATGTTTGGCGTGTCCTTTTCCCTGAGCCAGAAGACTTAGCCAATTATTTCCGTGACCTTGCAGACACAATTGGGTCGTGGATTGAACGAGGTTACCTTCCTTCGTTTGTTTCGATGTCCATGGATCAAGCGAGGACTCAATTTCTCGACCTTCTTAACTGGTTGCGTCAATTCTACCTTGGTAGGCTGCAGCAACTTGGAGAATTAATGTCCTTCGTTCCATTTGGGACTAAGGTTTGGCTTGAACTGCTTCAGGCGCAGTTACAGGTCGCGAAATCACTCGATGACATCGAGCAGAAACTTCGGAACATCCGCACAGAGCTTGTCAGCCTGTCGCTTTATGCGATCCCAGAGCGACTTTCTCAATTCCTGATTACCGAAGGACCGGCACTTTGGGCGTTCATGCGAACAGGAGCGCTCGGTGGTGTGTCAACGCTCAACTTCACCATCAATGTTTCGGCTCAAGATGTTTCAGTCGGAATCCAGCAAGCACTCCAGCAAGCGCAACGAACGCTTGCTGGGTTTACATACAGGACGATTTTCTAATCCACAGATGCGCCAAGAGAAGGTTGGTGGTTTGAATGGTAGTTCCGACTGGTCACCCAATTGGCGGTACTGCGTTTGCAGCGGCGCAGCTGAATTGGACTTTCTTCAATCTCGGAACTTGGATTGGCGGCGTCAATGCGCCAGCGGGTGGCAACTTTGTCGCGATAGTTCCATTCTTCTCCGATTACATCGTCACTTTCAACTACGCAACCTATGACCACGACTATCAGTGGTTTCAATATTCTGGACCGCCGCTTCAATTGTTCCTCGGCACTTACTGCTATGGGACGATTTTCGTTGGTAACATCGCTTTCGGTTCGATGTTCGGTTGGGCTGGAGTGCCATACTCAATGCACTATTTCCGCATTCAGCAGGTTGGTCTCACTCGTGTTCCAAGAAGCGAGGCAGGTTATTGGTGGCTTCAATGGGCTAATCCTGAACTTCCAGCCTATCTCGTTCGCGATCCTCTCATTGTGCGCTACGACCCGTATGTCTGGGTTGGGACTGAAGCACTCGTTGCGTGGGCGACGATGGAAGACTTTCCAGACAGAAGCTTCGACGAACTTATGACTGCGAAAAATTACATCGATAAAGAACTTGTGCACCTTCCGACTTCACCGAAGTTTACTGGCTCATTCTTTGTTGTTCTTAACGGTTATGTCGAGGGTATTCAATCGATTTACCTCGATACAGTCTGGTCTGGAACGCTTTGGTTCTGGGCTTGGACGAGAGCTGAGAAACCTTTCCATTTGTTTGACGATGAGCGTTATCAATACTTTGATCCAGTCATCAAGCCCGGAGGCAAGGTCTTAGCAGCGGGTGTCTTCAAGGTCGGTTCTGTTGGTGTCAGCGCAACTGCAGAGCGTCACAAATACCCGCAGCCCGGTGATCCATCAGCAATGCGAGTAATGTTCAATCCTGCTCCATTCGATGCAGTCGAATGGTTTGATGTTCCAGCATTCGGAGTCGGATACTTCTATGAGCGCAAAGGTTCCTATGTCTTTGAAGTTAACTACGGCGCAGTCATTCCGCCAGCTTATGTAATCGAGTATTCTGGCAGCCAAATTCTGTTCCAAGTCTGGATCGCGACTAATGTTCCAAGCGGTTCTGTCTTGCTTCACCAAGCCATTCTTGCCTATCCGCAGCGCGTTGAATTTCGACCGCAGTCTTACAGCAACTTGCTAACTGTCCTGATCGACTGGGTTTACTACCTCGCGAATCGAGACAGGTTTCTTCTCATCTCCGATTATTCCGACGCTCTCGTGGTCACGCCAGAGGAGTCAAGGAACGAGGAAGTTGCGACCTTCACAGTGTGCAACATCAGATCTTATAGACCATTCGGAGGTAATGTTACTGCGGAGGCCGAAGATGGGTGGGAAGTGCGGTTTCGATACAGGAGCGTGTATGCTTACGACTTCAATGCTGTCTACTTCAAGTTCCGAGACGGCGCTGTTACCTTCAATGGTTGCGACCCGCTCTATGTAGTCCCTCTTAGCGGTGGTCTGCGATGGTTAGCACCTGTTCCAATTGAATTCAGCCCAGTTTGGTTGTCAATGCAAGATGACCTTTGGGAACTTGTGTACCCGTATCTTTGGAATTTGAACTACGATAGCTCGACTGTTCAGCTCAGGATCGTAGACCCAATCGGCGTCTATGCAGACTTGCCAAACAATCGAGTGATCGATCTCGAGAAGCCGCATCGGTTCTTCTACGAGGACATCTTTGTCTTGACGCATCCGAACTCGCCAAACCCGCCAGTCATAATGATCGGTTCCACTATCAATCGTGTAGGGAATTCGCCAGCTGGTGATTTCTACATTGACATCGATGCACTATTGCCATTTACATATCGACCGGTTTTCGTCGGCTCATGGAAAATCCCAACACCAGTCTACAACGCTGAAGGAAACGATCCATACAACATAATGCCCTACTTGCAACGATTCGTCGAACGAAGGTTCAAGAATGAACGAGATGTTCACTCGAACATCATTAGCGATGTCCACCTGCGAATCAAGACAATCGTCAACCGAGAATTCGTCGATTGCGTAGTCACAAATCCTTTGACCTTCTTCGAACACCGGACAGGGCGCGATCCAGGTTCTGGTTTTGGAGGAATGTATCCAAGAAATTGGGCAATTCCGACTCTCGCCGATCCTCGATCAATCAACGAATACAACTGGATGCATCCGTCAATTGACTTTTGGTGTCCAGACAGTTTCGCAAGTTTCAGTATCGGTCAGGACTCAGCCATTCCTATCGTGATTGGTCGGACTATGTGCGATGCGTCATTGCCCGGTGAATTTATGCCGACATATCTGCGTGTCAACATCAACCCTCTGAATCCACTAATAGCCCAGCCGAACACAACCTACAGGTTCGTCCGTTGGTTCTGGCAGGCTGAGAGCATAATTAGGTCAATCTCTGATTTCTTTGATGCTCTCGTGACTGGTTATCCAAACGAAACTTTCCCTGAGACTATTACCGACCACGAATTTCAAGCTTCTGGTCCACCGTTTCATGCAGTCGGAAGCAATTTGTGGGCAACTATTCAGGTTCCGGACAAAGCCTATCCTGTTCCGGCACCATTCATCAGCGGCGGCGCAAAGATCGTCGGTCTTGGAAGCCTTTACAAGTGGGCTAAGCAGGAAGGGCTTGCAGTGCCTGAATGGTTTGAGCGCTACATTTCCAGAAACGGCGAAGATGGAGAGCATTTCCTGTCTGGGAAACTCAAAGCGACGATAGTCTACGCAAGTTACTGGCCTATAGACCCTGCTTATCTTCAACTGTATGTTTGGAATTATCGTGGCACAAACCCTTACAGGCACTTTAGCCAAGCTCTCAGCGTCTACGGCGTCTTCAACGAAGATTGGCGGTTTGGAACAATTCTGTGGCGTCCGCCGCTCATTGACGACTACAATTGGGCGGGTCGGACTTACAATCAATGGTTCAGCTTTACCAATAACCGTGCTCGCTTGCTGATTCCGAACCGAGGCTGGGTTGAAGAGCTGCCTGCTGGCAGGATGGTTCGAATTCCTGATCCGCTTGAAGTCTTAGCGCTCTATGGAACTGCAACTTACCTTGACAGGGAGGCGATCTTTGTGAAGCAAATCGTGACCCTCGGCAACACAAGCGTGTTGCTGCTGCCGAGACACGCAAGATATGATGTGCTTGGCAAAACCGTGCCATACTTCACGCAGGATGGCGGGAAATGCCCATTGTGGATGGGAGAGCCTATTATCGGCGTTGATGGAATTCCGTATGACGACGGAAGAATCGTTGTCTATGTCTACTCAGTTCGCGGCGTCTACTCGTTCGTGCTAACGCCCTCTGGTGTCGAGGACTGGGCGTTTGAGCCAGTTCCAAAGTGGTATTGGAAGCTTTTGACCGGACAGGAGAAGTGAATCTGACAGGAGCCTGAGTTTGCTTGCAAACGGTGATTTGAAGTGCCAATTGAGACTCGGTTTCCTTGGCTAATTCAAGGCGTCAAACCGCCAGTAAGTACTTCTGTGACGCTGTTTCCGTTCGGTTCAATGAATTATTGGACAGAGTTGCCACTGGATTATTTTCGAGGTTCATTTGTTCGGTGGGCTGAAGATGTTTGGGTCCCGGACTACCGAACTTGGATTTGCCCGATAGTCGGCGGAACTTATGCCATCTTCGATGCTTCTGGCTCAGTCGTTGCAACTCCTAACTACGAAGTGACAGATTACTTTTGCCTCTTGCCCTATGGCTACAAAACACTTGTGGTTCAGCCGACGCAGACTCTTAGTGGAATGAACTATTTCACCTCGATCACGATTGAGCTTCTCCTTAGACCACAGCACGAGTTCGGCTACATTTTATCGTCAGACAAGTCGTTGGTTCTTTACATCTACAACTGGACGGACAAACTCGATGTAAACCTAATGTATCAAGGAACTGAAATTTGGACGAACACTTTCACTGCCTACGGTCACACGCACAGAACAGCTCTGGATTACACGCCCTTAAGGTTCACCATTTCGTTTGGGCGTCGCGTGCACAGGTCTACGCGCTATTATCGACCTGTCGCAGGAACTGCACAAGTAGCTTCGGGAACTGAGTATTGCCTCTTCATTATAGGCTTATCGGAAAACCCGGTCTTCCTCTCTTGGCTTGGCGATCCTGTTGTCGGTAGCGTAAACTCCGGTTCAATCTGGATAGACGCTTTCCCAATTCAGACACCTTCTGGAACTGTCTGGAATTTGTCGGAGTGTTGGATGAGGTTGTCTGTGAATGTTCCAACTTATCGTTTGTTCACTCTCGCAGGAACCTCCCTTCCAATTCCGGGCGCGACTTGGATTGAAGAACACTGCCGTTACTACAACGCAAATCTGCAGACATCCGTTGACTGGCGAGGCAACATCAACCTCAGCATTTCGTGGGTTGAGACGCAATTGCCTTTGATTTCCAAGCTCGTCATCGGAACGACGCGATATTTCCCGCCAACTCCGTTTTCCTATAGCGCACCAATCCAGCATGTCAGTTACACTGCTGAACTGACATCAGATGCAATTACCGCTTCCGCTCAACTTGAGCTCAATCCGTTCAGGCTGACAGATTGGAGCAACTACCAGTGGATTGCCTACCCGCTTTCACGGTATCGCCTTAACATTCCGATGCAGGGAACTCTGTATATCGGTGCTCGCGTTGGCTATTCAGTCAATGTCGAACAAAACGCAGTCAGAGTCTCGGTTTCGCTTGAAGATAATCAGGCGCTGCTGAAACGAATGACGATTGATATGCCAGTCTCTTACGATTACTGGCGCTCATCCGACGCAGCGAGGGACTTCCTGTCTCGGTTCTCGATGGCATTCTTCAAACATCCGATGGCTGCTGATGTTCCATTGCTTCCAGAGTTCTATGGCGAGCGAAGAACAACCTTTGCTTGGCGTCCGCAACTTGGTGAAACTGCGCTCGATTTCTTCAACAAGATTGCGCAACTGAACGGATGGAGAATTGACTGGACGATTTACGGCACAGTGATCGCGTTGCCTAAGTGGGAACCTGTAGGAAGTGTTTGGATCGCACTGTGGCCGTCCGATGATGTTTTACTGCGATATTCCGACTTCTATGTCAGCAGATTGAAGCTCAATGTCAGTGACTACGACAGGCGAAACATTTTGATTCTCTACGGCGTTGATGCCTACACCAACGCTGATGTTATTGGTATCTGGGCAGACCTCGAAGCGTTTATGGTTCCGACTTCCGACCGTTACATGCCCATTGCAGTTCCTGCGTTTGTCTTGTTCGACAAGCCAGTTCCTGCTGACTGGCTTCAGATTCTCGGAAACTGGATGAGCCAGAGGTTGTTCGTTTCGCCGTTTCAAATTGAATTTGTGACACCACTCTTCATTGGAATCAAACCCGGAGACATCATCAAGTTTGCCAATCCTAACCCGATGAACTTTCACAGGTATGACTTCGTTGTGATGCGTGTTCAGCACGAAATTGGAAGGGAATATTCGACCGTAGTAAGTGCGATCGCATACAAGCAGAACCAGTGATGTTACAGCAGTGGTTCTACGAGTTTCCAGAAAATAGAGACTTCCTCTTCGAGCGATGGGACATTTACTGGCACGAACGGATCGAGCGGTCCGAGAAGCAAGGATGTTAGATACTCCGCATCGAACCTTGCGACTAGAGGGATGAATTTTTTGAACGGTTGTGCAAGTGGAGAATTGTCGTTAGCCAAGATTGGTCTGCCCATCCTCAGCAGCAGTGCGATCCTTGCAGACATTTCTCCGTCAGCTGCGTGTTGCGGATTCCAGATGATGAACGCTGAACAACGAGACAGTCTCTCGTGCAATTCTCCTCGCTTAAACGGTCCGACGAAATGTTGGCAGTTCGAAGGTGCTTCGTCTATTGCTCTTTGGAGCAGTTCCATTGGAACTGGGTCTCTGAAGAATGGCGATGAAGTCCAATAGCCTTCGAACCGAAATTCAGGAAGGCGCAATGCAAGTTCATTCAGAAGCGTCGCTGCTTCGTGCTTGTAAAAGCCAAACGAACCGATGAGGTTAGGTTCTGGATTTGTTGTCGGCGGGTCTCCGATAGGATTGGGCAAGATTCCATCAGCGCTCATGCGGTCGAACAACCGTTTGGTTGTAACCCAAATCACATCCGCAAGGCTTGTCATGAACACGGCTTCATCTTCGTATTGAAACTCTCGGTGTGACCAGACGACAATCGGGCATTTCAATCGCTTGGCGATTGACGGCAAGTGCCACCTGTAGAACTCCCAGTAGCCGACATGATACGGGATAATGACCAACCTCGGCTTACCCAACCTAAACGCGTGCAGCATCGGGACGACAATCGAGTTTGTCCGTTCCGCCCAGATCGTTGCAGCTTCCCGGACGCCACATGGATGAGTGTTAGTTACGAGCCAGACAATTTGGTCATCTCCGATCGTCTCAAGTCGCTTGCTTTCGCTGCGTTTGATTAAAGGTTGCACAAGTTCTTGCCATTGCTTGACATAGCCGTCAACAGTCTGCAATGGCAGACGCTCTGGCACTTGAGGCGGTTCAGTTTCCCTTATGATTGCAGCAGCCTTCTTGACATCCGGAAGGTGCACGAAGCCATGCCAACACTCATGGTTTATGCCAGCTTTGCGGACTGTCGGAATTGGAACAACTCCTGGCAGACCTGCAAGTTCTTCGTAGCCAGTGTGGATCGGAACAAGAACTGGCGTGCCACAGCGCAACGCTTCGCGGACGGGCAAGCCATAGCCTTCTCCTGCTGAGAATGAGATGAACCAGTCAAGCGAATGGTAGAATTCGGCGAGTTGGCTGTCATCGAGGTCGAACAGCAATTCATCGGCAGCTTTCTCGAGGAGTGATTTCGCTTCCTTGTCGAACTTGATTTCTGGAGCGCAGACGCAAACTATCCTATATTTTCTCGGCAGAATTGACCGAAGTTCGACCCAAGCTTGCAAGTTCCTTCGGCGCGCAGGGTGAATCAAACCGCCAATGCGATAAGTTCTTCCAGACTTTGCCTTGTATGGCAGGTCTTTGACCGGAGGTCTGATGATGCGGCAGTCAGAGTCAGGGAAGAGTTCAGTCATGAACTTTGAGACGACGACGAGAATGTCTGCTCGTGGAATAAGGTTCGAGACCGAAGCAGGCAGAGTGTCGAACTCCCAAGAAGTGTAAAGGATGACCTTCCCTTTGACCGTTGATAGTGCTGCAATCTCCTTCGGATAGTAGAATGGCGGTCTGTAAAAAGCGTTCTCAGAAGTTATGCCTCTCAGCGCAATCACGATACCATCGAAGCCTCTGATAATGGAGCAGTCGGTTACGACTCGAGCATTCGGAAACGCCAACTTCAAACATTCACTTTTCCAACCGTAGCCAGAATGACGGCGGTAGATGAACGGCTGATAAATCACGATTTGATCGGAAGCACAGTTTTTGCTAATTAGCATCCGTCCCACCGTCCTATGAGTAGAAAAGTTTCGATGTCGGATTCTTTGACCACTTACCAGATGGAAAAGCATCAACGCCGACATTGGTCATCAGCGATGCTGGATACAGGTCAGATGGCAAGAACAGATCGTGTTCCGCAAATGCTTCGTAGATTATCTCTGGACACCAGAGGTCTCTGTGGTGCAGTAGAAACTCACACACTTTTGCACGATACTCTTGAATCTCTTCTGGATGCGCGAATAAGTGCTCAACTGTCGCGATGAATGAGTCTTCGTCTGGGCAGATTGGGAAATATTTCGAGAGTTCCTGAATGCTGCGAGCTTGTCCGTGCTTGTCGCATTTGCGTAGATGAACGGTAGTTCGGCATCGGTAAGCATGAGAACTGGAACGCACTGAAGCAAAATGCCGTGCAGGGTAAAGCGAGAGAAAGCGTCGACTCGAGTTGGGTGGACAATCAACTCCGATGCTGCTTGCAACCTCATGACTTCGATAAGCCTCATCCCAACCGCTCCAGGACCACCGCCGACAACGACATGCGGTAGATGCTTGAGTTTATCAACGACATCTGAACCTTTCCAATATTTGTCGCTTGCCTGATAGTGCACGAATCTCAACTGGCGCTTTGTCGCAAAGTTCATTACGAAAACATAAGGCATAACAAGTCCTGTTCTTATCGTCCCAAAGCGTTCAAGTTCTGCGTCCCAGACGATCCTGTGTCGTGGGTAGTGGATGACAATTCTATCAGCAGCAGAACCGATTTCTTCGATAAACACTTTCAATTCTGCAATCCGCTCTTCCACAAGTCCAAGTGTGACCATTTCCCTGTAGAGGACGAGAATCTTGCCTTTAAGAGCATCCTTGATCGGCCTGAATGCTTCTAAGGCGTATTTGTAATCTGCAAACATCCAGACGACATCGCAGTTCTCGACCGTTGCCCTAAGTTCTTCAAGCCTGTAGTCTCCTACTCGGCTGAACAGAAATATGCTCGCCCATTTTTGCATCGCAGCTCGTTCACCTACCGAGCAGACAGAAGTGGTGAATTGGAGTCGGATCTTGCGGAAGAATAAGTCCAACTTCGTCCTTGAATCGTTCCCGCAGAATTTGTTCATCCCAGAATTCTCGCATCTTCTCAGCCCAAGATGACCACGCTTGAAACCAAGTTCTCCTGAACTTTCTCCAACTTCGCATTGCTGCATTAGTGAGCAGGGTCATTGCGTCTTCGTCGAGCGCAAGTGGAACTGACGCGTATATCGAACAGTCCTTCCCTCCGAGCGTCACAGTTCGCCAGAAAGTGCTTTCATCTTTGAGCATTATTGGAATGTGCTTGAGTGAACTTGCAGCGGCGAGTTTGCTTAATCTTGCGTCGGCGTCGTCGTTTTGACCAAAGACCATGATGCCGGAGTTGGCAACTTCCTTAAGTAATCCATCGAACGCTGAACCGTTAGCCGTCAGTCTCCATTGTTTCCCTGCAATTACAGGAGCGCGTTTAACCGTTCCAGACTGCCTCGTGAAGGGAAATGCGAGCCAAGTTTGAATGCACTTAGCACCAAGTTTGCCTGCCCAATCAAGGTAGATTGGATCGGTCGGAGTGTGCAGGATCAAACTTGCCTTCTTGCGCCTTACGATGTCGGCGACGGTTGAAGCCATCGCGAAATGAGCAAGCCAATGCGGACGAGAGTCTTGATGGACATTAGCCCACAAGACGAGCCTGTGATGGCTCGTCATCCTCTGCACAAACAACCACGACCTTGAGTTGCTTTCAAGCAGTTCACCAAGTTCGACATAAATGACATCGAACCTATCAAGCGACTGAATGTCCTGCTGGGCAGTCCCTTGCAAAATTGAGCGCTTCGTGTAAAGCCAATTCACGCTGCTCACCTCAAAGCAGCATAGTCAGCCATTCCATCGCTTTCTGCACGATCTTCTCTGTCATTGCAGTCAAAGCGAAACAGAGTGGCTGCTGTGTCACTGGACAGAACGGACGGTTTAAATGGCACGGACACGGTTTGCCCATCTCAATGTCCAAGACAGTCAGCCAGTCTGCGTTCCTGAACCGTTCCGGAATTCTCAAATGCGATGGGATCGCTCCGAAGACTGCAAGTGTCGGCTTATTCAGCATGATGGCAAGGTGCGTCGGAGCGGTATCAGCGCCAATGACGCCATCAGCAGCAGCAACAAGAGCCATCCAGTCTTCAGGCGTCGGCATATTTCCACATGGGAATGGAAGAGGCATGTTAGATGGGCTCGCAAAGTAGATAGCAGCGCGGTTCTGAAGCGTAAGGGCAATTTGGAGCGCTGTCGGAACGGAACGGGTAGCAGCGGAGGCTGTCAGAGCGATGACAATTCTCGGTCTGCGACTACCGAACCATTCGCGCCACTGTTCAAGACCCTTGTCTATAAGCCAGTCAGGGAAAAGACCGGTGAAATCGAGATCATCTTCGTTCAAGCCTGCCCTTCTGGCATAGCGAGCAGTTGAACTTCCTGCACCTTCATTCTCCATCTCACCCGGAATGTCTTCCATGTTCAAGATCGCGAAACTGCGATCGATCTCGTCCAGAGTCGTTGGAAAGCGCACGAATCGCATTGGAACTTCAGACGGAAACGGGTCCATTGCAGTCTGAAGAACGAGGTTCCGTTCAGGATCTCTGATCTTCGAAGCAATAGCCTTCATCACCGGGAGCAAGTAGAACAAATCACCGTAACCACCTGCACGAATAACCCAAACCTTCTCGTTTGGGTCATCGTAGCGTGGAACTGTCCTGAAGCCGTATTCCTCCCATTTAAGCGGCTTCAGTTCAACTCCGGGAAACCTCGCTTCCAGCGCAGAAGGTTGCCCGAAGACCATAGGAGTAGCGTTTTGTGATTCTGCGAGATACCAACGACCGGGTTGAAGAAAACACTTGAACACTGGATCGTAGACTTCATTCCTCACGCGAAAGATGTGCATATCTTCCTTGACTCTCCTTTCATTGAAGGATTCTTGTATTCCCGTTGTAATAATTTAGCACGACTGGACTGCCAAAGCAACGCTTGGACGACAGCCCTTGCGTTTTTATCTTCTGGTTGCTATAATTCAACTTGGCTTCGCTCGAACTAACAGGAGGTGCTAACGGGTGCATGCCGCTGGAAACTTTCATGACGCTGCTTGGTCTAATAATTCTGGCGGTCCTTCTGGTAGCCCTTCTCTTTCGGAATCTCCAAAGCTGAAATTCGCAGTCATCGCCAATCCTCTAAAACGATGCGGCGTCCATCTGACTGCAGTTCAACAAGCACAAGTTCTCAATTGTCCACTGCTGACAGAACCGCCGCGAGCGGAGAAGCTCGATTTTGCCTATGTCCATTGGCATCCGAACTTTCTCTGGCAGCATCCAAACTGGGTTGCTGAACTCAAGAAGCTGGAAATTCCTGTTGTCCTCATTGTGCACGACTATATCATGGTCGAACCAGTCAAAAACTCAATTGCATTCGTTGCCTTCGACAGAAAGGCTGTGCCTATTAGTCAAGCGATCGAGATTCCAATGCCGTTGCAGCAGCCCTATCCATTTGTTCCGAGAACCAAACCAGACCCAGATTTAGTCGGTTTCTTTGGCTTTTACGGCAGCACGAAAGGGTGTTGGACGATTCTCGCTTATGCGAGAGAGCACAAACGCAAAGTACGGTTCATTACGACCTTGCATCCATTTGCGCCGCATTGGGTCGCATCCGAATTCGAAGAATTCGTCACGACTGCGAGAAGGTTAGGGATGGAAGTCATTGATGAATGGCTTGAAGGTCAGGAACTTGCGGATGTAATGGGAGAATGTGGATTCTTTGTAGTCAAGCATTCAGTTGGTGGGCTTGGGACATCGGCGTCTGTGACCTCGCCACTTGCTGCCAAGCGCCCAGTTTACGCAGACAAGCGAAACCCGTTCATTAAGTCGTCGGCAAATTTTGTCGTTCAGTTCGACTTCTCGCACTATCCGACTCCAGATGAACTGGAAGAAGCATCGAAACTGATTGATGAAGCGTGGAGAGTCCTTTCTCCGACAGAAATCTGGGTGTCGTTGCATCTCTTGATTGTTGACATCATACACTCAAGAGTGCATAATAGAATTGAACTGAGAACGGAATCGAGGTGATGGCATATGAAGGCAGCTTTCGTAACAGGTTTCTGGAGGGTAACAGAGATGGCTAAGCACAGGATTGAGGCAGTTACAGCGATGATATGCATCACGATACTGGAAGGCATAGCGTTGATGAAGGGCATTGATGGAATGTTTCTGTCGACTGTGATTGCGATCATTGCTGGTCTTGGCGGTTTCTGGATTGGGAGAGCGACCAGCAACAACGGGAGCAACGCCAATCCCTGAAACGGGAGGCGTATGCGTAGTTGAAAATTGTCTGGCTTAAAGGCGACTATACTGGCAAAAACAAAGAAAGACAGCGGCAGGCGGAGAAAGAAAAATGCGACATCGTGATTGAGTTCCACTTCAACTCTGCAGGTGATAGAGCAGCATCAGGGACTGAAGTCTGGCACAGACAACATTCGATATTCTCTCGTCAGTTGGCATCAATTCTTCACGATAAGATTACCGCTCTTGGGTTCAAACCGCGTGGTGTCAAATCGGCAGTTCCGACAAGCCGAGCATCGTTCATCAATTCGTACCCACCAACCTGCCTCGTCGTCCTTCTTGAGCCTTGTTTCGTCTCAAACCGATCCGATGCAGAGAAGCTTCATCAAGATGGCTTCATGGACAAACTTGCGGGTGCTATTGCTTCTGGCATCAGAGATTTCATCAAAACTGCTACCCACAGGAAGTTTGCTGTCATTGGTCTCAGTGTCGGACACAGATACAAAACGAGCAATCCAAACGACAAAGGAGCATCGTGTGTCTTTGGAGACTGGGAAGCCGATCATGCAGAAGATTTAGCGAGAAAGGTCGCTGAACTGCTGCGGTCGTAGATCAACTTTTGATGAAAGGAGGTGCCAGGCGAGATGGCACGCAGGAAGCGCGCGAAGAAATCTAAGGGCGCGTAAGCGAACAGTGAAGTAACGCTCAGCGGAACGGTCACTTCGGAGCGCGGTAATTAACACCGCGCTCCTGATTGCACTCTTTGAGGTGTTACCCTGAGTGCGCCAAGATGCCGCTTGCCCGAAGCGCCCATCGCCCGTTCACCGCCCGAACGCCGAGAGGGCTGCCTTACCCTCTCGGCGTATTTCCTTTTGTGTCTTTATCGGGACTTGCGTCTAACCAGTGGACGCTTCAAAATTACCTGCGTGATTTGTCTAAATCCAGTGGACTTTTGGCAACTGAAACTGTCAAGTCCGGATTTCACAGAAATTCGCTGAAAATACGAAAAAATTGGTGCCAGGGCGCGGAGTCGAACCGCGGACACCCGGATTTTCAGTCCGGTGCTCTACCACTGAGCTACCCTGGCATCTCCTTTGCCGCACTCAATTATAGCACGCAAAAAGCAGGGGTAAAGCACTTTCGAAGGGACTCAAAAATTGCTGAAGTAGCAAAGACTTGGGCAGAACGACTTGGCAAAGTCTCAGGTTGGCATCAAACTTTTGGGGCGGGAGGTGGTAACTGTGCAGGAGTTTGAGGGGCAAAAAGTGACGCGAAGGGAATTCGTCCGCAAAGCAACCGCAGTTTTTGTTGCCGGCACATCTTTTTCTGCTGGCTACCACATTGCCGAGCAAAACACAATTCCAATTGCGCTTGTCGGCTGCGGCGGTCGCGGGACTGGCGCAGCAGCGAACGCACTCAACACTAAAGGTCCGACAAAACTTGTAGCGATGGCAGATGTCTTTGAGGACAGGTTGCAAAGCAGCCTCAACCACCTAAAGCAAATGTTCCCAAAGCAAGTCGATGTCCCGCTTGAGCGACAGTTTCTCGGTTTTGACGCTTACAAAAAAGCCATTGATTGTGTCGCGCCGGGAGGTGTCGTCATCCTCGCAACTCCACCTGCTTTCAGACCCATCCACCTTGAGTATGCTGTCGCTAAAGGTTGTCATGTTTTCGCCGAGAAGTCTTTTGCTGTTGACGCACCGGGCATCCGCAGGGTTTTGAAAGCAGGCGAGGAGGCGAAAAAGAAGAATTTGAAAATTGCCACAGGACTCCACATGCGACATTACTTGCCACTTGAGGAGGCAATCGCCCGAATTCACGATGGCATCATAGGCGAAGTTGTGGTTTGTTGGGCTTACCGAATGCATGGTCCTGTCGGAATGCATCCTCGCAGGAAAGGCGAAAGCGAACTTGCCCATCAAATCCGCAACTTCCATTGCTTCACTTGGCTCAACGGTGGCTTCATCGTTGACTGGCTCATCCACAACCTCGATGTTTGCTGTTGGGTGAAGGGCGATTGGGTGATTTGGGCTCAAGGTCAGGGCGGAAGGCAACAGCGGAAGGAACCTGACCAACTTTTTGACCACTACGCCGTTGAATTCAGTTTCCCTGACGGCGCTCGGCTTTTCGCACAAGGAAGGCACATGGTCAACTGTTGGAACTTCTGGGGTTGCATCGTTCACGGCACAAAAGGTTCCGCCGTTCTCGGGGAGGGAATCCAACAGCCGAGAATTTACAAAGGCTGGAAGCAAGAACTGAAAGACTTGATCTGGCAATATGAAGGACCGCCTTGTGACCCCTACCAACGCGAGATGGACTTGCTGTTTGAAGCGATTCGCGAAGACAAGCCTTACAACGAAATTGAGCGCTCTGCGATGGCAAACATGGTCGGGATATTAGGGCGCATGGCAGCAGAGTCAGGACAACTGATAACTTGGGAGCAAGCGATGAACTCGGACTTGGAATTGGCGCCCGGGTTAGAAAACTTGACAATGGATTCAGAACCGCCAGTTAAGCCTGATGCTGAAGGCAAGTATCCTGTAGCCGTTCCGGGCTTCACCAAAGTGCTTTGAACCTTTGCCTTGCTCTGGGCGTTGAAACCAATTTGGGCTTAGAGGCATCAAAGGGTTTTGAAGATGCGGAGTCCGAAAGGCAGGGAGTGATGTTTCACGATGAAGCGGATAACCGCTTTTGCGTTTCTGGCGATACTCGCTGGGCTCGTTTACGCTCAATTTCGCGGACCTGAAGTTGTCACGGTCAAGCCATTCCTTGATGTTGACAAAGTTCCTCAGGGCAGCGAATTTAGGGTTGCCCTTATCGTGCGGATAAAGGAAGGCTACCACATTCAAGCGTCCAAGCCGCCTGAAGG
>Ga0209670_100834_pt1 | contig 16245 bp, 15 predicted proteins | sample PerSpoBPS_BMetaG_FD_184741 | JGI IMG/M metagenome (GOLD analysis project Ga0209670, IMG submission 184741) | Thermal spring microbial communities from Yellowstone National Park, Wyoming, USA - Perpetual Spouter B (PS_B) MetaG (SPAdes) (version 3) | ecosystem: Environmental > Aquatic > Thermal...
CCCGCCCCACCTCGGGACGGGGTTTGTGGACTCGGCCGTTTCTTTTTGCCTCTAGAAACGACTTGCCGATCTCTACGCCTTGGTTCATGGCCTGCTGGGTCAGCTGGGCGGGTAGGGGGTACTGCTCTCTGAAGCGGCGGTACAGCTCGTTGTACCTCTCCCTCTCCAGCCTCCCCCTCTCGGCGACGTATGCCGCGACTTCCTCCACGATGCGGCGGTACGGCTCCTCCACGGCGTATAGCTCAGGCGGCGGGCGCTCAAGCTCTGCAGCAATAGCTCTCCTCACCTTTTCCATGTCCCCACCACCCCTAAAAACTTTAACGAACCACATCCCCCGCCCCAAAGGTTAGGCTTTCAATTATTTGTAACGCCGTAAATTCAGCGATAGGGGTAGTGGTATTTGAGGATTTTTGGGATGGTTTCCCGCAGGTATTTTATGAACTCCGGTTGCTCCGCCAGTGGGGGGAGGAGCTTGGCCTTGCATCTGCCATATCTCTCCTGGATCTTCTTGTAAATGTAGCCGCGGGTGAGCACGACGGGCGCCGCGACTTCTACACACGGCGCCGTGTCCACGTTGGGTTCGCCGTAGAGGAAGGCGGCTGGTATGCCTGTGGCTTTTACCTCGCCGGTTGTGTCGGGGCCGTGTAAGATGTACAGCTGGGCACCGAGGCTCCGCAGATAGTCAACGAAGCCGGGCCACTTAAGCAGGGGAGGCGACTTGACCGTGGCCGCCGCCAAGGCCTTGCGGTAGTCTTCGCCGTCTGCAATGAACATGGGTATGGCCAGCCCCTCGCCGGCGAATCTGGGCTCCGTCTCCATGAAGGCGTAGCCCGCGCCGACGGCCTCGGCTAGGGCTTTGGCCTGCTCGTTGTGCTGGTGGTCGCGGGAGCCGTGGAAGAGGAGGATCACGGCTGGTAGATGCATGCCGGGTCCTCAGCCAGCGGGTCTTTGAAGTAGGCGTAGGCCCTGGCGCGGGAGCCGCCACACACGTCTTTGTATCTGCAGACGCCGCATCTGCCGCCGAACTCCCCCCTCCTCATCTTCTGCAGAAGTGGGTGGTCGCGGTAGATCTGGACTAGGCTTTGTCTCCTCACGTTGCCGAGGGGGTAGGGGAGGAAGCCGCTTGGATGCACAGTGCCGTCGTACGCCACGAAGATTATGCCGAAGCCGTCTCTAGTCGGCACGATGGTTGGATCTACGCCCCTAGTCGGCGGTCCCAACAGCTTGTGGAGCCTCTCCGTCAGGTCGCGGTAGAGGGGGTGGTCGTAGGTCTTGCCTTCGAGGCGTTCTAGTTTTGCCCTTCTGTAGAAGGGGGCCTCCACGGTGCGGATCTGCATGCCGTAGGTGCTTACATCCACTAGGAACTGTACGGCTGCTTCGTGCTGCTCCGGCGTTATGTCCAGCTCCTCTTTGGCCCTGCCAGTCACGATTAGGAAGAAGACCTCCCACACCTTCACGCCGAGGTCTGTCAGCAACTTCGCGACCTCGGGAAGCTCCGGGAGCGACTTACGCCAGACCACCGTGTTGACTTGGACGGAGACGCCGAGGTCTACCGCCGCCTTGATGGCCTTTACCGTGTCGTGGAAGCTGCCGGGGATGCCTCTGAGCTCGTCGTGCGTCTCGGGCCGTGCCCCGTCTAGGCTGATGGAGATGGACTTGACGCCGTGCGCCTTTATTTCCTTAAGCGTCTCTTCGTCTAGGTTGGGGGAGACCGCGGGCGCCAGCGAAACTGGGACCCCCGCGGCGTTGGCGTAGTCCACGAGCTCCCAGAGGTCTCTCCGCATGAGGGGGTCTCCGCCGGTTATTATGAGCAACGGCTTGGGGTCGCCGAAATCCGCCACCTGGTCTATTAGGCGCTTCCCCTCGGCGGTGGTGAGCTCGCCGGGGAGGGGCTTCAAGATGGCGTCTGCCCTGCAGTGTTTGCAGGCCAGGGGGCAGGCCTTTGTGGATTCCCAAAAGACGAGGAGAGGCGCCGTGTGGAACCTGGCGATGAGCTCCTTTACGTTTTTCACATCTATCTCCCGACTTCTCTTTTTAATTGTTTGAACGCCTCTTCCAACGCGGCTGACGTCTGTTCCACCACCTCGCGGGTGTGGGCGGCCGAGGTGAAGTTTACCTCGTACTGCGACGGCGCCAGGTAGACGCCGTGTCTAAGGGCTATTTCGTGTAGCTTTAGGTAGAGCTTCTCGTCGCTCTCTCTTACGTCTTGCGGCGTCTTTACGTCGCCTTTCTTGAAGTAGAACTGGAACATGGAGGCTATCTGCTTAACCACCACGTCGAAGCCGACCCGGCCCGCGGCGTCTTCCACGGCCTCGGCCAGCCGCTGGGCCGCCTCGTCTGCCACGCGGTAGGGCTCACCGGTCTCGAGCTCGGTCAACACGGCGAGGCCCGCCGCCACGGAGACTGGGTGGGCGTTGTAGGTGCCGGCGTTGTAGACGGGGCCGCTGGGCGCCACGAGATCCATGACGTCTGTCCTGCCGCCGAAGATGCCGATGGGGAAGCCGCCGCCGACCACCTTGCCCATGGTGGTGAGGTCCGGCTTCGCGCCGAAGTAGCCCTGGGCGCCCGAGAGCCCAACCCTGAACCCCGTTATTACCTCGTCGAAGATGAGGAGCGCGCCCACCCTCTCTGTCTCCTCTCTAAGCGCTTTGATGAACTCCCTATCTGGTATTATCAAGCCGTAGTTGCCTGCAATCGGCTCCGCGATCACGGCGGCTAGGCGGTTGCCGACTTCCCTCGCCGCCTTTACGAAGGCGTCGACATCGTTATACGGCACCACAGCGGTGAGCTTGATGACGTCTTGCGGCACGCCGGCGCTGGTGGGGACGCCCCAGGTGGCGGCGCCCGACCCAGCTTTGACTAGGACGTAGTCGTGGGAGCCGTGGAAGTTGCCGTCGAACTTTATTACGACGTCGCGTTTGGTGTATCCGCGGGCCAGCCTTATGGCGTTCATGGTGGCCTCCGTGCCGCTGTTGACGATGCGCATCTTCTCCACGGAGGAGACGTGGCTTCTTATCTTCTCGGCGTACGCCACCTCCTCCTCCGTCAAAAGGGCGTATATCCACCCCCTCTCCAGTTGCCTCTCCACTGCCTTCTTCACCTTGGGGTGGGCGTGGCCTAGGATTACGGCGCCGAAGGCCAAGCAGTAGTCGACGAGGTTGCCGCGATCTGTGTATAGGTACGGCCCCGAGGCGCCCTTGGCAACCAAGGGAGCAGGTAGGTGCTTGAGCGCCCGCGCCGGCGAGTTAACACCGCCGGGGAAGAGCAACTTCGCTCTTTCGAAGACCATGGAGGCGAGAACTCATATATTTATTACAAATACCTCCTGTGGGCCGCGTCTATATCGTAGGCGCCGGGCCGGGGGATCCCGAGCTGATCACAGTCAAGGGCCTTAGGCTTCTTGGGTCTGCCGATGTGGTGTTGCATGACCGGCTTGTGTCTGCTGAGCTTCTGAGGCGGGTTAAGCCGGGCGCGCTTGTGATCGACGTGGGGAAGAGGCCGGGGGGAGTGGGGCCGAGCCAGGAGGAGATCAACGAGTTGCTATTCAGCTACGCCAAGCGGTACGACCTCGTGGTTCGGCTTCACGGCGGCGACCCCCTTGTCTTCGGAAGGGGCTTCGAGGAGTGCGAGTTCCTGGTCTCGCGGGGCGTCCCCTGCGAGTTTGTGCCGGGCATCACCAGCGGCTTGGCGGCGCCCGCGAAATACTTCATCCCGCCTGTGGTTAGGGGCGTCGCCAGCTCGGTGGTTTTGGCGACGGGGCGGGAGGACCCCAGGAAGGGGGCGCGGCAGGTGGACTTCAGGAGGCTGGCAGGCGCCGTTGACACGATTATTATTTACATGGGCGCCTCCGCGGCGGGCGAGATAGCCAGAGAGCTCATGGAAGGAGGCCTTCCGGGGGATACGCCTGTGGCTGTGGTGAAATCTGCGTACTTCATCGATGAGGAGTTCTCCATGACGACCCTCGCCAATTTATATTCAGTGCCTAACCCAAGCATAATTGTGGTGGGCAAAGTGGTGGAGCGGGGGGTGAGGCTATGGGAGGCGGCGCGGAGGTTGTCGTTGTGAGGATTAAGGAGGGGCCCTGCCCCGGCGACGCCCTCTGCGTATCAATAGGCGGGGTCGTGCCGCGGCGAGGAGTGGCGGTGCCCGACGGCGACTACCTGGTGGTGATGAGCCCCGCCGTTGCGCAAGCGGTCAACGTGAGAGAGGTGGCGAAGCGGTTCAAATGTGTCATCTGCGTAGGCCCCTCCACTGCGGCTGCGGTGGGTGGTTGCGTGGTGCCCCGCGAGTATACCAGCTACGGCGTGGCCCAGCTCATCAAAGCGCTGGCGCCGGGGAGGACTATAGTGCTTCGCTCAAGCTCCGGCAATGACGTGTTGAAAAGCCTCATCCCCGACGTGGTTGAGGTCCCAGTATACGACGTCGTAATCGACGAGGCGAAGCTCCGCGAGGCCGCGCAGATTGCCGCAGGCGCCCGCGCCGTGGTCCTCACCAGCTCCGCCGCGGCCGAGGCCGTGGCGAGGCACCTAGACCTCTCAGACAAGCTCGTGGTGGCCATAGGCGCCATCACGTCGAAAAAACTAGCGGAACTCGCAGTACCGCACATAGTTGCGGAAGAGGCCACGATAGAAAGCTCTGTGAAGACGGCTTGGAGATATCTGAGAAAAAAGTAGGGTTTACTATATCCCTATTAACTGACGCACAGCAGATACTAGCTGGTCCAGTATGTTGTTGGTGGAGTTTTTGAAGCCCAGTATCTGATTAACCGCGCCCTGAACCACGCCCGTTACAGTGAGCGCAAACGCGCTTATGAGCGCCACAGCCACCAGCAACAGCAGGACCTCTTCGACGAGTACCGCGCCCCTCACGTAATATACTGCTCAATATAAACTTCTTAAGGGCAGGCTCTGGGGGGCAGTTTTATAAAGTAGGCGGTGTGTGGGGTTATGCGAATCCCCCTGTGGGTCGAGGCCTCCCGCCTCAGGGTTTTAGTTTTCGGCGGCGGCTCCGTTGGGACCCGGAGGGCGAGGTTTTTCCGCTCCGCTGGGGCCGAGGTGAGGGTGGTGGCTAGGGAGGTGTCGCCCGAGCTGGGGACGCTGGGGGTCGAGATCAAGCGCGTGGATCTGCGCGTGTACGACCCCTCGCCGGACATCCAGTGGGCCGACGTGGTGGTGATAGCCGTCAGCGACGTGGAGCTGGCGGAAAGGCTGTATAAACTCGCCGACGGCATGGGGAAGCTGGTAAACGACGCCACAGACGCCTCCCGCACCCACGTGGTGGTGCCCTACGAGAGGGAGGTCGCAGGTCTGAGGATTGCGGTGACCAGTGAAGGCGCCGCGGGGACGCCGGCGAGGCTCTCCCTAGATGTAATCGAGGAGTGCATCAAGAGGAGTTGGATACCCGCCTTCTATGAGGTATACAGCATGCTTAAGAAGGAGGCCAAGGCTTGGATCCCGGACGCCAAGCAGAGGCTCCGCTTCTACCAGCAACTGGCCGAAGACGGGGTCTTCACGTCTCTCGTCAAGAGCGGAGACTTGGAGGGGGCGCTTGCGAGGGGGCGGGAGCTCCTCGCCGCCCTCTACAAAGAGCTTAATAGACAGACGTAGTGACGACTTGGTGAGGACAAGAACCCGGCCTGAGAGATGAGGAGGGTATCCTGCGCCGAAGCTCATCTCCTCGCCGAAACACATAAGCATACGGCCGCTGGTCGGCGTAGACGAGCTAGAGACGGCATTGGTTACGGCGGCTGACGCCGCCGGCCCCGTCCTCCAGGAGGTCTCCACTGGCGAGGTCCTCCAAAGCGCCTCCGCAGAGGAGACGGCCGATGCTTCAGAGAAGCTGATTCGGATCGTCAAAGAGAAGACGCGGATGTCGGCGGAAATAGAGCTGGAGCATAGAGGGGACGTACACAACGACGTATTGAAATGCTAGACGCCTTCTTGCAAAAGTTTCTTGTGCCCACACCACCTGGCTGGGGACCGGGGGTTGAGGTGGCGAGTGGACAACCCCACGGAGAGGCCCCGGCGGTATGATACAGGCTGGTGGTTTTCTGAATGTGATGAGCCGCCGATGGTGTAGATGTGGGGCACACCCTTTGCCGATGTTTACGCCTTGTGGCGTTATTTCCATAGTTCTAATAGGAGCTTCTTAAGCGCCAGGTGTTTGTCGAAGTTTCCAGTCTTTATCCAGCGTCCACACGCCTTATACGGCGAGAGGACGTAGAGGCCGTATCGGCAGACCACCTCCTCCACGGCGGTGTAATACGGCTTGGAGGCGACGAGGATGACCGTGGAGCTCCTCGCCATCCTCTCGACGCCCTCCACAACGCCGACCCGCCGTGCCCACCTCTTTATCTCCTCAGGCGGTAAACCGCTGAGAGTCTCGTCGTAGGGCTCCAGCACCTGCTCCTCGTGGACCAGCCCATATTTCGCGGATATGACATAGAGCGATACAGGCACGCCATGCGCTCTAACCTCGTCTACGGCCCTCGCCACGCGCTGAACCGAGGGGCCCCGGTACAGCAACCTCGCGGGGGCGGCCACGCCGAGCTTCTCGCCCGTACAGTTGGTGACTACGGAAAACACGGCCGAAGATTTTATAGAGGGGTTAAAACAGTTCCCCATGGACTTCACGACGGCGTTGGTGCTGGGCGTGGTGCAAGGAGTGGCCGAATGGCTCCCCATAAGTAGCAAGACGCAGATAATGCTGGTCTCGCAGATGCTGCTGGGAGCATCCCCACAGCTTGCCTACTCCTTGGGCCTCTTCTTGGAGGCGGCTTCAACCCTGGCGGCGTTGATCTACTTCAGGTGGGTATATCTAAAGATCTTGAGAGGCCTCCTCGGCGACAAGGAGGGAAGGAGATGGCTGACCTACGTCGTGGTGACCACCGCGGTCACGGCACTGGTCGGGATCCCGCTGTATTACGCGGCGAAGAGGTGGCTCCTCGTCGGCGCGGGGGCCGGGTGGCTCATGGCGGCGCTGGGAGCCGCCGTCATCCTCAACGCAGTTCTGCTCCAGGGGGCGAGGTCTGCCGCAGGTCTCAAGTCCTTCGGCGACATGACGCTGGGCCACATGGCGTTGGTGGGGCTGGCCCAGGCGCTGTCTGTCCTCCCCGGGCTCAGCAGGTCGGGCTTGACCACCACAACCCTCCTCCTGCTCGGCTACAGGCCCGACGAGGCCTTCAAGGCTTCCTTCGTGCTGGTCCCCGCGGCGGGGCTCGGCGCCACTGCCCTGGCATACCTCTCCGAAGGAGCCGCCGTGGCCACATCGGAGGCGCTGGCCGCCTTCGCCATAGGCGTCGTTGCGAGTCTAGTCACAATAAAGGCTCTGCTGGCGTTTGCAAAGAGCAGACACGTGGTCTTGGTCAACTTCGTGGTTGGGGCCCTGGCGGTAGCCGGAGGCCTTCTAAGTGCTTTTGTTGGTTAACGCCGCGACGTATCTCCTCGCCCCATATATAAGCAAGGCCTCCAGCGGGATCTGAAGCCACTTCACAAGAATCTGGCCCCAGATAATCTGAAGCTCAGGCCCAAAGGCCAGCGAGATAAACACCGCAGTATCAACCACCTGGGCCACCAAGGAGGAGCTGTAGGCCCTTATCAAGACATGTAGACGAGGCCACTTGGTGACTATGTAGACGTCTACAGTAGAAGACACGAGGTAGGCAGTAAGCGAGGCCACGGCGATCCTCGCCGAGGGGGCTATGACGGAATCCACAACGGCGGCTCTGTCGGCGAACCAGGCCGGGGGTGGAAGGGTGGAGGCGCTCCACGCCGCAAACGCCACAGCGGCTTGAAAGAAGAAGCCCAGCCTCACGGCGCGGAGGGCGAACCGCCTCCCGAAGTATATCGCCATGGCGTCCAGCACAGCCACGTTTGTCATAAATATGACGGTGCCCGCCGGCGCGACGCCGACTCCGTAGTCCACGAGCTTATTCGCGATGAACTGCGCCGCCGTCAAGCTACCGAAGAAGAGGCCCACGAGAACTGCGTCTGCCCTCTCTCTCCACAGCCGCAGAAGCAACAGATAGAAAAGGTAGAGTGCCACCCCGTATCCCCATGCTATAAACAGGGCGAGCATGGCGTCTAGACGAGGCGCATTTAAAAATATAAAGCAGGCATTTGTCGAATTCGTGGACTTCCTAGCCGCCGTCAAGAGGTCCGTGGAGCTACGCCTAGCCACGGAGCCTCAGCCGCCCGCTCGCACGGCGCCGCTGGTCGACTTCGTAAAGGCGCTCGGCGAGTTCGGCATAATCGCCGAGTACAAACGGGCCTCACCCAGCGGCGTCGTGAGGCTCGACCTACCCCCCTGGGCCTACTTCGCAGAGCTACAGAACTCCGCCGCGGCCTACTCAGTGTTGACGGAGCCCTTCTGGTTCCTCGGCGATTACCGCTTCATCCCCATGGCCAAGGCCTTCAAGCCCGTGCTCATGAAAGACTTCGTAATAGACAAAAGACAGGTGGAGATGGCCTACGGCTACGGCGCAGACGCCGTCTTGATAATATACAGGCTTGTGGAACGGGAGAAGGCCATGGAGCTGGCGGAACACGCCGAGAGGCTGGGCCTCACCCCCGTCGTCGAGGTGGACAACGTACAAGACGCCAAGGAGGTGGCCACTTGGGGCGGCCGAGTCGTCATCGGCTTAAACGCGAGGAACCTCCGCACCCTGGAGGTGAACCTTCAGAAAGCCTTCGAGATAGCCAGGGCGCTGAGGGGTGACGTGGAGTTCATCATTGAAAGCGGGATCTCGAAGCCGGAAGAGGCGGAGAAGGCATGCCTCCTCTACGCCAGGGGGATCCTCGTGGGGACAGCCCTCATGAAAAACCCCCAGCTGGCCAAGGAGCTGAGGGCAGCCGCCGAGAGATGCCTCGCGAGGCGGTGATGGACAAGCTGAGAGCCGCCCTAACCTCGCTCCTCGCAGGCCTGGCGGTTACCACGCTCAAGCTGTTGGCCTGGACCCAGAGCTCTTCCGTGGCCATCCTCGCCGACGCCGTGCACTCAGCCGTCGACCTCCTCGCCGTCACCATAACGTACCTCGCCGTAAAGGCAAGTCTGAAGCCGCCGGATGAGGAGCACCCCTACGGCCACCACAAGGCGGAGGCCCTAGGCGGCGTCGGCGGGTCGCTGGCCGTGTTGGCGTCAGCCGCCTTCGTAGCCTACGAGGCCGCCATGAAAATGATCCACTGGGAGCCCTACACGCCTACTTTGATAGGCATAGCCATAATGGCGGCGGCGATATTCATAGACCTCAACAGAGTTGTGTTCCTCCAACGCTTCAAGGGGGTCTCCAGGGCGCTGGAGGCCGACGCCATCCACTTCGCCTCAGACTTCGCCTCCTCCTCAGCAATACTGGCGATGCTAGTAGCCGGCGCGGCGGCGTCTTTGTACGCCCCGGAGGCGTTTGTGCGGTGGGGCCCCGCGCTGGACGTGGCCCTCGCCGCCGCGATAACCGTCTACTTCGTGAGGCTGAGCCTAAACCTCCTTAAGTCCTCCGTGTCGGAGCTGTTGGACTACGCGCCTCCCGACGTCGTCGAGAAGACGAGAAGGAGGGCCCAAGAGGTATCCGGCGTCCGCACCGTGAAGGCGGTAAAGGTTAGGAAATCCGGGGGCATATACCACGCCGAAGTGACAATAACCGTGGACGAGAACCTCACCATAAGGGAGGCACACGAAATCGCCGACAAGGTGGAGAAATCAGTCAAAGAGGAGCTCGGCGGCGATGTGTCAGTCCACGTAGAGCCATGCGCAACCACTCAGAAACCCCCCGAGTCACACCCCTCAACTACCTCTAAACCCCCCTAGCACACTTGGCAATGCAACGGCCTGCACTAACCGACAAGATAATAACGACCAATTTTTAAACAGGAAATCTGCTTGGCAAACCTCTCGCGGACCTAGACAGCAGAGGCTAGGGATACAGCCGAGGTAGTGGAGCTATGAGCCGGGAGATCGCCATCGAGAGCTGCCTCACACAGCGTACCTAAGACATACGAGACTCTAGCAAAACACCCCCACATTCAGTTGCTAGCCCGCGAGGTGAAGAAGGGAAGGAGGAGGTAATCAAGGACAGACCACTAAATCAGAAAATCCGTTGAGAGGGTCGGAGGCCGTTGCAACCTGCCGGGAAAGGGGAAGACGCCGTGGAGATCACGGCGAAGATCATGGGCAGAGGGAAGGTGGTGGTCCTGGGTAATAACAACGTGGCTATTGAGACTGGGCTGTGACGAGGGGAATAGAGGCGGCGGGCCCCCACGCGCTGAAGTGCGTCCACGCGTGCAATTGCAGAGAGGTCTGCCCCGTGGACAGACATCCTCCAGGTCATACAAGAGGTAAAGAAGCGGTACCTGAAAATTGCCTTGTCGAAACCTACGAGGTGGTCTGCGCCTCCTCCTTCAGCTGTTTTTCAATTTCCTCCAAGGCTTTCTGGACCTCCTTTTCTATCTCCTCTATGGGCTTCGGCGGCGGCGTGGTGGCCAGCGCGTAGCCCACCCAGGCCAGTATGCCCAAGACGGCGGCCACCGCCACAAACGCCGTCAGCTGAAGTATCAGGACCTGCCACGGCGAGAAAAACACAAGCCAGCCGTACAGCAAAATCCCAATCACGCCCACAGCCATAAGACCAACGCCGATAGCCTTATCCCGATGCATAGGCTATCTAAAAAGCCACTTTATATATTTTGAAGAACATCCCGAGACACGCAAGGCCTCAGCTAGGGCTCTAGAGACGTTTAACGCCAGGCGGCGTCTAGGCGAAGCCGCCGAGTTGCGGACAGGCCATGTGGAGCGTGTAGCAGGCGACGTAATACACGTAGCCGCCCAGCCCTATGGGGGCTGTGAGGCCGAAGTAGCCGAACCAGATGGCCACGACCTCAAACATAGATACGATAATCGCTATGGTTAAGGCAGTCGCCGCAGCAGGCTCTAGGCTGTAGACGCCGAGGACCATCGCCAGTCCGGGGTAGAAGGTGCTGTAAAGCGCCTTCTCGCCCACGATAACGCCGACGCCCTCGTCGTCCCTCCCCTTAGCGATAAATATGAGGCCGACGATGGACTCAGGTATCACGGTGGCCACGGGCACTAGTATCACGGAGAGTGCAAGCTTGTCGAGACCGAGCGCCGTCCCCAGCTCCTTTATGCCGCTTACCATCCACTCGGCGCCGAAGGCCATAGCCACCACCGCCGCCACCGTCTGCAGCACGGGATTCCTCAACCACAACGAAGAACCCGCCTTCTTCACCTCCTCCTCGCGAAGCATAAACTTGGCGTATACAAAATAGAGCACAAGCAACAACACGCCATATAGCTGGCCGTAGATACCGTAGCGCTCGGGGTGCAGGAAGAGAATAGGCAGAAGCGGTATGGTGAAGACCAACAGGGGGACAGCCACTATTCTATGCACATGAGGCAACCTATACCTCCGCCACCCCAACGCCCAAGCCGCCAAGCTGACGGCTATAACCACGGGGTATATCACGGTAGCCGCCATGAAGGGCTGAGCCACGATGGAGCCCCAAGCGATCTCTGCCTGCCCCCGCAAAAGCGCCACAGTAAATATGGCGAGCTCGGGGCTCGACGTAATGATAGGCGCAAATATCGCGGCGACGCCCACAGCCGCCCGCTGAAACCTCCAAGACATGTAGTGCACCAACTGCTCAATCAAAAGACCAGCCAAGATAGTCAAGACAATGCCAGCCACAACCCCAAAAGGCCCAATCGACGGGACGAGGGAAACCTCAGCCATGGGACCCCCAAAAAAAGCATTAATAAAATTATGGCGACAGCCTGAATTCGAATTCAGAGCGCGTCAAGCGGGCACCTCTCCGCCGGCCCACTGGGGAGCTTCGGCGGAAGATTAAACCTGTCCGGCAACACTACGGTTGAGACAGATCAGACGTAAGGGGGCTTGCCACAACATTATGACTAAACCAAACACATGCAGGCCCACATATATCCACAGACAGCCTGCTTGTGAGTCCGCCCTTCAGGTCTGACCCAGCGGGTCCGGGCCCGTAAGGAATTAGACTGCGGGTAGCCGTACCTGCGCGAAACTGAGATGCGCGGCGAGAGTCAGGCCTAAACGAAGACACCGAACTTGGCCGCTGTATGGAATCACTGCAAAGTGGAGGCACACGTCCAGGTATAGCTAGAAGAATTGGTGGACCGGCCGGGATTCGAACCCGGGGGCTACCCTCCTGGGATCACGCCCCTGGGTACGGGTTCGCCACACCTACTTCTCACAAAAATTTAACGAACCGGCACCCCGCCCTAGAGGGCGGGGCTTTCTATTATTTGTAATTATGTCCATCGGCGGAACTCCTCCTATACCTGAGGAGGACGGAAATCTTCTCGTCGACCTTCAGCTGACGCCGCAAAAACGATGAATCATACTTGCAGATACTCGTTAACAGGGCTAACTAGTCATGCGAGCCAGCACCTGCAGACATGACTCTCCTAAGCCGTTGGGCCTGCAGAAACAGACTCACAGGTATAAGTCCTGTGAGCGAAGTCCTGCAGATCTCCGCGCCAAAAAACCCGCCCACTGCAGAAACAGGCCTACAGAACTTCGCAATAGGAAGCAGGCGTTTTTCCGGGTCTTTGATTCATCGTTTTTTCCACCCCCTCCCTCTCATGCAGATGCTGGAGGAGTTGGGGACGTTCATAGTGTCGGTGGCGCTGGCATTGGCGATACTCGGCGTAGCGGCTGTCATGCTGTACTACTTCAACCCCCAGCAACCGCTCGACTACGCCAAGGCCGCCTTCTACCCCCTGGTCAAGCCCATCAACGCGACGCACGTCTGGCTCGGCGTGAAGCCCTCTGCGGATAAGGTGGAGGTGGTGGAGCTGAAGTACCAGTACAAGGGTGGGTGGGTAGACGTCCCCGTGGCAAAGTTTACCGCAGACAGGGCGGTGTGGCTCAACGCGACTGACGGGAGGCCGGTGGCGGTGCCCTGCTCTGCTAACGTCACCGTCGCCACGCGGTACGGCACAGCGTCCAGGGCCGTCTCCTTCACCCCGGTGTGTCTCCAGAGGCAGCCCCAGATAAGAGACGACCTGACGGTGCTGGTGGAGCAGATGGTGTCCTACGGCTCCTACGTGCTGGACTACGTGGCGTATAAATCCACCCCAGTCCTCACGGCCTACTTCGGCTTCGGCTCCATGCACATCGGCTTCCAAAACGTAGGCCCCCTCCCCTACATGGCGGTGAACGGCACTCCCACCGGCGCCGGCCCGTGGCCGCCCAGCGTCCGCGCCTTAGTGCTAACCCCAGGCAACTACTACAACAGCATCTCCAAAATAACTTCCGCTGAACCTTGGACTTATTCGACGACCATCAAAGACCTATGCGGCTTTTACGGCCGCGGCGCATGTAGCGTAATGCACCGCTGGATGAACATATACGTCTACTGGAACGACACCCTAGAGATCTGGATAAACAACGTGCGGGTCTACAACGGCACACCGCCCGCCACCGCGGCGGAGTTCAAGGCGCCGCAGGGCTTCACAGTAGCCTTCGACCCCAGCGTAGGCACACTCGCAGTAAAGTACCCCTCGGTTGAATACAACATCAAAAGCAACAGATTCGTCCCAACGCAACGCACCGCGCTTACGCTCTCTGTCAAGAGAGGAAACGCCACGCAGTGGAGCGGGTGGGTCGAGATGATAAACGTGCCAGGGCCGGCGTTTCCCTTTGCGGCAGACCAAAGGTGGAACGTCATGCCCGCCGGGCCCTACGTGGGGAGGAGCGGCGGCTTCGAGCTCTTCGGCGTGGTTCCGCCCTTTGAGGTGTACTCGGTATACGCCGCGGTAAACGGAAGCGGCCTCGTGGTGAGGATCGGAGACCCCAACTGCGGCTTGTCGGAGCAGTGCATCCGCACCTTCTTCTACCCCCAGCCGGGGATGTACTTGATAGACACCGGCATCAAGGTGCCAACCGGCGTGACGGTCTACTCCGACGCAAACTACATAATAGCAGTCACCAGCACCTTCTCTCAGGCCTACTGCGGCGGGAGCTCCAGCCCGTTTTCAAAATGCGCAACCATCAGCTGGTACGCACCTGGGGTTTCTCAGGTGGTGATCATCAGCGGCGGAACCTCAGAATCTTGGAATATAGGCACAGGCCCCTACACCTGCTACATACGGACAGACGGATACCGCAACACCGTGGCGTTTGAGGGGAGGTACTGGCAGATAGACTGCGGATATTACGACAACAGCCAGTGGGTGTCGCTCGGCGTCGTCAAGCTGGTGTTCAACAACGACTACACCGTAAGCGTCTACAAAGACGGGCAGTACCTCTACAAGGTGCCTGTGTACGTCTGCACGGGGCCGCTCATCACCTGCGGCTCCGGGCCCTGGGCCCCCGCGCAGAAGCTCGTGATCCCGGTGTCCTGGGGCCCAAGCGGCATAACCATGAGCATTGCACAGTTTAGATACAACAGAAACGACGTAGGCTATGAAACGGTAGGCAACGTGGGCTATGGCAACGGCATAGTCTACGTGCGCGACGTGCAGACAGTCGCCTTGCCGTACTACTACAAGTACAACCTAACAGGCGCCTACCCCTACAGACTTGAAGTTAAGATAGACACGGCGGAAAGGGAGATAACCGGAGATGAACATTACATCTACATCAACGTGACTTACAGCGGCTACCTCAAGCTGTACCTCGGCGACCAGCTGGTGGCCTACGACGCCCTCTACGGCTGGACGATCAGGCAGGATCAAGCCCCGCCCTCCGCAGGAGGCTCGGTAAGCGAACCAAACGGGACATGCGTCCCGCAGAAGGTTAGAATACCGAAGGGCTTGGAGCACAGAAACCTTCAAAAAGGCGAAAACGACTACTCGGTACAGGTAGCCAAGAAGTATGAGGTGCGCGAGTTCGGATGCGGCGTAGACCGCACATACACACAAACCATCTCCGCCGGCGTCTACACGGCAACCGGCAACAGCTACCACACAAGAGATCCCAAAGGAAACGTCTGCGGATACCAGATGGCATGTCCAATAGGCGGACAGGTATATTGTAAACCACCTGAAGAGTGTAAACGGTAACAGTAGCAAGCTTAAAACTTTGTTTTTTGGTTCTTTTTAAGTCTCGCTTGTTTTTTCTTCGTGATAAGAGTGATACTCGGAATGTTGGCGGTGGCCGTCTCATTGTTTGCCGCATATTATGTATACAGCCCCGGTAGCGACACCATAGCTTTTCAGTGGTACGGCTTTAACGGCATAGCGGTGGAGCAGTACCCAATAAGACTTGGAGAGGGGTTTAATCCAGACGTTGAAGACGTTACGCCAGAGGGGAAGTATGTTAAGGTAGGCCATTATGGTGTACAACCAATCATGTCGGCATCTCCCTGGCTTCCAGACGGGACGCCTATCGAGTATACCTACACAAGAGTTACGGCGCTTTTCAACTCCACAGATGTGGATCCAAAGAGAGATGTGAAGTGGTTTGTCTACACTATACACTTCAAGAGCATATGGGAGGAGTTGCCAGTTGGCATAATGTATGGCATGAAATTAGCTGTTAAGGAGGGTTACGGGCCGGTGCTTGACTTCAACTGTCTCCAGTTGGTAAAAACGCGTTCTTCTGTTGTGGTTTACAACGCCACCTGTCCTGGCAACACGGCGGCGGTGTACAGTTTGTCGGCGTACTATCTTAACGCGTATAACGGAAAGAGAATGTTTTGTGTTTATGCATATTATTTCAAGCAGGACGCATGGTATAGGGCTAGGGGCTGGGGCTTCGGTTCCATGTATGATTACATCTGCAGGCCGTGGGATAAGCCGCCGAGAAACATCACGGCCACGGTCTCGCCTTGGGGCCTGGCGCAGAGCCGTGTAGACATATACGTAGACGGAACGCCGGTCTACACGCTTTGGGTGCGTAGCAACTACGCTAGGTTCTACACTGGGCCATACGATTTGGATATATTGGGTTTAACAACAGCTAGGGCATTTGTAATGCTGAATTATCCAGGAATTATTTTCAAACCGTTGGGTTCGGTACTTCTTCTCATAGGTAATGATACTGTTATGACACCTCCTAGATACGTAATTAAAGCGATTGGGTGGGGGCAGACGCAGGCCCGGGTGGAGCTGACGTACGACCAGGGCGTGGTGGTGCTCCCGGGCCGCACCTACGACAACTCCACCGTATACGCGTGGCCTGTGGTGTCGGTTAGGATCCACGGCCGCCCGGCGGAGCTACCGTACAAGGCGCTGGTGAACGCCACCAAGCTCTGCCCA
>Ga0209670_100836_pt1 | contig 16165 bp, 16 predicted proteins | sample PerSpoBPS_BMetaG_FD_184741 | JGI IMG/M metagenome (GOLD analysis project Ga0209670, IMG submission 184741) | Thermal spring microbial communities from Yellowstone National Park, Wyoming, USA - Perpetual Spouter B (PS_B) MetaG (SPAdes) (version 3) | ecosystem: Environmental > Aquatic > Thermal...
CTATGTGGAACCTCTCTATCTGCTCCCTCTCTAGGACTATCGAGTTGAGTGGTGGTAGGTGGTAGATTCTCGGCGGCGTCTCTCCAACAGTGGCCTCATGTATAAGCCACCTCAGCGTCGCGATGGAGGGTATCATCCAAGTCCTCAGCCTTCCATCCCACTCGTTCTGCACAATAATTATTCCGTCAGGTGTCGGAGTGATGTTCAGAACCCTCTCTACGGGGTATCTAAAGACCTCTAGGAACCTCTCAGATAGTTGTCGCCACGCCTCGGCAATGAATCTCTGCATGATTAGGAAGGACTTGTAGTGTCGGGTGCCCTCGTCTGCCCCGTAGTCCCTGAAGACCATGTAGTAGCCCTCATACCTCCCTAGCTCCTCGCCGCTAAGCCTCGTCCTCAGATAATTCATAGCCCTCTCAGTAGCCAGCTCGACGACCTCCGGATACATCATCAGCCCACCTCCTCAAAGGTATCCACTATAAGCTCGTTGGCTAGTCTGTTGGGGTCGGAGCACAAATTCTGAGACACCAATATAGTTATTGGGTCCTCGTCCAGTCCCTGAGTAATTGTTATCTTTGTGTCATACCTGAAGACCTCGATGCGGACATTGGCACTCTTAAACTCATACACCTTTGGCTCCGACAATCAGCCCACCTCCGCTAGATACCGCCGTAAGATCCTGTAGGCGTTGTAATACCTCACATCTTCGGAGGGTGCTGTTCTGAAGTATTCATAATACCTCTCGTATTCGCGTAGTTCCGTCTCGTTAAGATGCTTTCTCAGATGCTCCATGGCCTTCTCCGTCGTCTCCTCAATCTCCGGGTCTATGTCCATCTCCATCCCCCTCCCCTCGTCTTGGCGGCCCTGCAACCCAATATCCGGCCAGAGGCCGTCTCCCTTCGCCTTGGGCCGGGAGCAGCCCCCTCTAACACTCCCACCCCGTCCCCGAAGGCAGGGATCGGGGAGGTCCCGCTTCCTTCTCTACCCATGCTTCCACCCTTTCGGGAAAGGCCCTCCACCGGCTCGCGCCGGGCCAGGGGGAGGCTAGGGAGATCCCCAGCCCCTCTTCGCGCCCAGCCCGCCCGGAGCCACAACCCCCACAGACGGAGCCACCGGCCCCGCCCACAGGGGCTATGGCCCCCAACGGGCGGGTTAAACCGGTGGTTTGGAAAAAATGGGGGTTTGGATGGATGGGCCTCCTCTGTCGTCGCCTACCTCGTCCGGCCGTTCCAGAGGAGATACTCAGGGGCCAGGCGCCCACAGAGTACCTTCTCCAAAACAGCCACCCGCTCCCTGCTGTCGCTGAACCTCCTAGTTATCTCCGTTGCTAGGGGCCTCATGTTTCTCGCCCCCACCCATCTCCGGAGAGCGGTCCCGCCCCTGGGGACGCCCTCCGGAGAGCCAGAGGGCGCCGCCAGCTACGGCGGGCATTGCCGCCCCCACGGAAAAAATAGGTGGGGTTGGTCGTTGCCCCGCTATCTACGTATGTCTAGATGAACTGTAGCAGTAGCGGTACTACGATGTATATGAATATCAGCGTCAGAGCTCCGCCGACTATCAGCCTGTATCCTATGAACTCTTGCCGCAGCCCGATTGCCACTAGTAGTCCTAGCAGGACCTGCGCTATCCCTAGGACCGTCAGGATTGGCGTCAGGAAGCTGAAGACCTCTGTAACTATTCCCTTGATGGCGTTGCTTATCGTCTCAGCTATTCCTCCGAAGCTGGCTGGTAGCAGTATGTCTGCGTTCCGCCTCCAGAGCAGCAGCGGCAGCACTATCGCCAGGAACAGCAGGGCTGGCAGGAGAGCCAGCATCGTCCGTACCGTCTCAGTCCCTAGGATCTCGGCGGGGATCAATCTTCCTGCCTCACCCCCACCCCACGGGCTTCCCGCCTCCCCACACCTCACAGGGTCTCCCGCGCCCGGGGCGACGCGGGGTCGCCGCTCGGAGCGGAGTCATTGGCGGAAACTACCGGGGGGCATCAGCTCTCCAGCCCCCACCCCCCTCCTCGGGAGGGCCACAAAGCCCCCAAAACCTGAGCAGGCTTAAACACTCGTGGCCCTAGGGAAGAAGAGAAAAAGGGGGTGGGTAGGATCCTCGCAAAGCATCTAGCTCGGCTTCCTGTATTCTAGTGGGTTCCTGATGCTCCTCGGGCATAACTTGCCGTCCTCGATGCACAGCCCATACGTCTTCATCGTGCTGCACGATGGCGGTCTATACCTCGTCCCTCCGCCCCTCTCTCCAGCTATATGCTCCACCTGATACCTAGCAATCCTCTCGTTGTAGTCAGGCCTATTGGCTAGTACCGCAAGTATCTCCTCCTTAGTGTATCCCCTGTTTATCATGAAGGCTGCTAGGCTGAAGAGCTCCTTGTGGCGCTCCTCAGCCTAACAAGCACCCTCACGACATCCATAGCTGCCTCCTGCATCCTCGGCGGTAGCTGCCTAACATCCACCTTTGGAGCATCCTCAGCCGATGAAAGCAATTGGTAGACCCTCTGTCTGAATAGTCGTATGGCCTCTGGGGTTGTCAGGTAGACGTGGCCGCCGGCCACCATCCTGTTCACCAGCATCCACTCCGGAGAGTCCAGCCCTCTAGAAATCTTCAGATACTCCGGGACACTAAGCCTGTATCTGTAGGAGTCGTCTCCAATCCTCCCAACCATCCTAACATCGGCATCCTCGATACTTAGAATCCTCCTGAGAAGCATCCTCCTCAGACTCTCCTCCTCCGTATGGAGGTATCTTTCCATCCTCGCGGCCTCGGCTAGGGCCCACCTCCTCAGGAGCCAAGGCTCCCCAATGGCGAGGCAGAGGACCCTAGCCAAGGCGTATGTCACTAGGTCCCCTATCGGGTCCTCGCGGGGGAGGACGCCCTTCTCCCCCCTCTCGACAGCCTCCAGAACCCTAGTCTTCGTGGCCTCTGCGTAGCTATCCACCTCCTCGCCCAGCTCGAAGGCCCTCAGGAACTGCTTAGCCTCAGGAAGTATCGGATACCTAGAAAGCGTCTTGAGGGTTATCGCCGGAGCCTGGACATGCGTCGGCGTCGGTGTCAGCGTCTCCTGGACCACGACGGCCTCCTGCTTAGCCTCCCGCTTTTCAGCCTCCTGTGGAGCCTCGGCCTCGCCCAGCTCCTCCCTAATAAGCCTACTAAGCTCCCTCAAGCTATCCTCGTCAAGCTCCCTAACAATCCTCTCAAGCCTCCTCTTCCTAACATCCTCGAATGCCTCCTCAGTAACACTATCCTCTACCCACCTATACATCGGATAGTTCCTCCTGAAAGCCTCCAGTAGCTCGCTGTACTCCAGCCTCTCATCCCAGACACCTACCCAATCAACAGTCTTGGGATCGGCGTCCGGGTTGAGCTTCTTGAAACGTTGGATAAGCGCCTTCAGCTCGACGTAGTTTATGAACTTGCCCCGCTCCCCGGCCCCCTCGGGCTGGGGGTGGATGAGACCCCTAGCAGCTAGGAGATTCGACGACCACTATTCAGCCCCCCGCCAAACCCAGACAGACTCCCGAGGAGGGCCTATGGGTGTCACCCCAGCAGCTTCAGAAGCACCGAGACAGCTACCACGACGATGAATCCTCCCACCATGTATGTCCTCAGCTCCCTAATCTCGGCTCTAACATCCTTGAGTTCCTCCCTGAGCTGCCGAATATCCTCCTCAAGCTCAGCCCTAACAGCCTTGATGTCGGCCTTAAGCTCCTCCCTAGTCTTTCTGAACTCCTCGACAAGCGCCTCAAGCCTCGCGACCCTCTCCGACAGCTCCATCACCCTCTCGGTAAGCTCCTCCATAGTCATCGGGTCCTCACCCATATTAAAGGGTTCGTCGCTCATCTCTCCTCAGCCTCCTCCAGCGTGTCGTAGACCGGTAGATCTTCGTAGTATCGTTTGCGGCAGTCCTCGCAGACGGCCTCGTAGATGTATTCTCCGTCAGAGACAACGTATCCAGTCGGGCACTCCTTCTCCCCCTCCCTGCCCGTGTAGAGCTGGGCGTTGCAGGCGTCGCATAGTATAGCCGACTTGTAGACCACATCAACATCCATCCCCGAGTCCCCGAAGAATAGCATAGTCATAGGCCTCCACACAATCCTCTGAATCCTAGGGTCCGTCGCTATCCTTACCAGGAACCTCACGCTCATCTCCCATCACCGCAACTGTGCTTCGTGGGGTCTTCTGAGAGCCTGCCGCACCTCGGGCACACGTATCCCTGCCAGCTCTTCCAGTAATCAGTCCTAGTCCTCAGGTCGAACTCCCTCGCGAACCCTCCCGTCCTCTCCGGGTGGGCCGCGGCGAAGTGCTCCATAGCATCCACCAGCCTCCTATACTCCTCTCCACAGGCAGGGCAAAGAGAGCTGTTCGAGGATCCTTCAGCCACATATGGTTGAGAAAGTTTTTCTTGAGCGACAAGCATGTTGTTGGGGAGGCTCTTTGGTTAGGATAGGCCTGATAGGTAAGACGAACACTGGTAAGACTACTTTCTTTAACGCGGCTACCCTCCTCTCAGCCGAGGTCTCGACCTACCCCTTCACCACAAAGGCCCCCAACATCGGTACATGCTACACCGTGACGCCATGCGTCGATACTGAGCTTGGCGTCAAGTGCAGCCCGAGGAACTCCTTCTGCAGAGATGGCTGGAGACACATACCGATAGAGATTATAGATCTTCCGGGACTGATTAAGGGGGCATGGGCGGGCAAGGGTCTTGGGAACCAGTTCCTCTCAGTGGCTGCTCAGTCTGACGCGCTTCTACACATTGTCGATGCATCAGGCAGCGTCGATGAGGAGGGCCGGCTGACGGAGCCCGGTACAGGGAACCCGGTCGCCGACGTATTCGACATAGAGGAGGAGATCGTGATATGGCTGATGAAGATCATCGAGAGGAATCAGGACAGGATCGTCAAGAGCATCAAGAGTGGGAAAAGACTTGCCGAGGCTATAGCTGAGCCCCTACAGGGCCTCCGCATAACAGAGAAGGAGGTGGCGCTTGCCCTAGCCAGGTCCGGCCTACAGGACAAGGATTTCGACAACTGGAGCATGATTGATGACAAGAGATTCAGCGAGGAGCTACGGTCCATAGCCAAACCCACGCTGATCATCGCTAATAAGATGGATATCGATACTTCCGAGAGGTTCTACAGGGAGCTGCTGGAGCGGTTTCCCAATAGGATAGTCATCCCATGCAGCGCCGAGGCCGAGCTGATCCTGAGGAGGGCGGAGCAGAAGGGTCTGATAAAGTATCTGCCGGGCGAGGAGAAGTTCACGATCCTGGACAAGTCTAGGCTGACCCAGCAGCAGCTCTGGGCGCTAGAGATGATCAACGAGAGGATACTCGTGAGGTACATGAGGACCGGCGTACAGTTTGCCATCAACACAGCGGTCTTCAAGCTCCTCGCCATGAACGTGGTGTATCCCGTGGCTGATACGAGCAGGTACACCGACACGCGGGGTAACGTGCTACCCGACGCCATCCTGCTGCCGCCCGACGCGACGGTGAAGGACCTCGCTGAGAGGATTCACAAGGAGCTGGCTAAGGGCCTCCTATACGCGATAGACGCTAGGAGCGGGCTCAGACTCCCCGCAGATTACAGGTTAAAGGATAGGGACGTGATTAAGATACAGTCAGCGAGAGCCTATGGTTAACGTGGAGGAGGTCAGGAGGGCGGCGCTTAGGTGGGCTTTAAAGAACGCCCTTGACCACGGGGGGAGGGCTCAGGCCGGCCCAGTAATCTCGAAGGTGTTTGCCGAGCTCCCCCAGGCGCGAGAGATTGTCGGAGAGGTTGTAAGCCTCGCCAAGGAGGTTGTGGAGTGGGTTAACGGTCTGGACAGGGCCGCCCAGGAGGCTGCTCTTTCGGAGCTCGCGCCCGAGCTCCTCCAGCCGCCTAAGAAGAGGGTCGAGGAGAGGGCCCTGCCCGATTTGCCGGGAGCCGTCGAGGGGGCCGTGGTCCTACGCCTGCCACCAGAGCCCAGCGGCTACATGCACCTGGGACACGCTTTCCACGGCATCGTAAACTATCTCTACAAGGAGAAGTATAGGGGGTTCCTCTGGCTACGGTTCGAGGACACGAACCCGAGAAAGGTCCGCGCCGAATACTACGATTCTTATCGGGACGGCTACAGGTGGTGCGGGGTCAGGTGGGACGCCGAGAAGAATAACAGCGACGACATGGAGCTCTACTACCAGTATGCCCAGAAACTGATCTCCTCAGGGCACCTGTACGTCTGCACATGCAGCAGGGAGGAGATGTCTGAGCAGAGGGCCCGCGGCTATTCCTGCAGTCACCGATCCATGGATACCTCGTGGCACCTCGAGCAGTGGGACCGCATGCTTGAGGGCCGGTACAGGGAGGGTGAGGCGGCTGTAAGATTCGCCGGCGACCCAGCGGCAAGCAACACCGCGCTCCGAGACCCAGTGCTTCTACGGATAGTCGAGCACCCACACCCACTCAAGGGGGATAGATACCTTGTGTGGCCCACCTACGACCTCGCCGTCGCGATCCAAGACGCGGTCTGCGGCGTGACACACGTCCTCAGAACCGCGGAGTTCATGTTCCGTGACGAGCTTCAGGACATGATCAGGGAGAGGCTCGGGCTGAAGAACCCTGTCTACGTCGAGTACTCGAGGTTCGAGTTCGAGGGTACGCCCCTATCGAGGAGGAGGATTAGGGAGCTGATCGAGAAGGGGATGGTGGAGGGCTGGGATGACCCGAGGCTTGGGACGGTCTCGGCGGCTAGGAGGCGCGGCATCGCCCCCGAGTCTCTCCAGATATTCGTAAGGTCTTACGTTGCCCTCACCCCTAGCAGGAAGGAGTATTCCTGGGACCTACTCTACGCCATCAACCGGAGGGTGGTTGACGCGGAGACGCCGAGGCTTTTCTTCGCCCCTAACCCGGTGCCCGTGGAGGTGCGGGGGCTAACCAAGCGCGTCGTCAAGGCCCCCCTACACCCCTCGACGGACCTCGGGTGGCGGGAGATAGAGGCCCGCGAGAGGCTATACATCCCGCGCGACGACGCGGCGGGCCTGAGGGTCGGCGATAGGGTCAGGCTGAAGTACCTCACGAACCTCAGAGTCACCGATACTGGGGGGGAGATGCTGGTCGCGGAGTGCGAGGACGGCGGGCCAGAGCCGGGCCTCAGGGTGATCCAATGGGTCCCGGAAGGGTCGAGGAGGGTGCGCGTGCTGGTCCCCAAACCACTTTTCAGGGGTGAGGAGATCGTCGAGGACAGCCTGACGATCGTCGAGGGCCTCGCGGAGCCCTACGAGGCGTCTCTAACTATTAGAAGCAGGGTCCAGTTCGAGCGGTTCGGATACTGTGTAAAGGATAGCGAGGACACATACATCCTCACACACGGTATCTGACGATGTGGGCCCTGTGACGAAGCGTCAAGCCCAGCACCATCTACAGGACGCAGTCTCTTTGATTGGAGGATCTAGCGAGCGGCGAACAGGCCGAGATCGTCTCGGAGAACTATACCATACTTCTCGGCCTCAGTAACTAGGAGGTTTTTCTTCCTCCGCAGCCTATGAAAATCCGCCGTGGTCAGGGGTATTGCCTCGACCCCCTCGGGAGGGTCAACCATCTTAAGCCTGTCCAGCGGCCTCGCCGGGAAACTATCCGAGACAATCAGCACATCGACGTCGCTCCACATGTTGAAGTCTCCCCTCGCGTATGAGCCGATCAGAACAGCGGTTAGAGGAAAGTTGAGCTCCCTAACCCACTCCGCGACCCTCCTAATGGCCGCCTCCCGCGCCTTCAGCCTCTCCTCAACGATGCCCATCTATCTTCAACCCACCCTACCAACTTTCTGGCAAGGAGTAGTGCCTGCTCGGCCTCGGCCCGCGTGTAGTAGTCCGCCGGAACGCCCTCTGACCATGCGTCCGGATACCTGGTGGGGACATAATATTTGTCGAGGAGCTTGGCGTCGTCCATTAAATCCTCGACGCCGAGCTCTCTGGGGAGTTTGGCTAAAAGGGCGGATACGCTGTGACCGTGCGCACCCATCCCCAAGCCATGCGCCAGCCCTTTGACGGCGTACTCCGCAGCCTGATGCGCCTTGAAACACGCCCAGTTATGGTCGCCGCCCTCCAGATCCCTCTCAGCCGATCTTAAGGTTCTGCGCGCCATCTCGACCCAGCGTAGATACTCCTCCTCGTCCAGCAAACCTAAGAGAACAGGTCTAGTGCCCCCTTTTAAAACCACATCCAGCCACATGTGCCTTGAGCGCGGGGAGCTGGACAACCTCGGAGAGCCCTCCCCGACAAAGCGAGGTGACGGAGGTTCATGCCGAGTTGGAGCCGAGTATCGTGGTCTTCTATCGCGGCGCGGAGTGCCTAGTCCACCCTCCGGGCCTCGCCTGGCCCAATGAACTGGGAGTGCCCCCTCTCACAGATAACGTATAACAGGCCGCCCCTCATCTCCGCGAAGGCAGCCTCCATCTCCTCTCTACACACCCTACACCTAAACACAAGGCGCGGCGTCACTCGACCCACCGAGGCGTCTCCTTCTCAGACGGAGAGGGCCAGCCCTATTATAAACGCATAGGTCCCACACGAGGGGGGCGCCTACCCTCCAAACGCTCCTGAAAAAGCTACACTCAACGACGACACCAAGGACTCTTGTGCCGCTGGTGGGGGGCACCCCATTGCGTCTAGATGTCTCAAGTGGGGAGCTTTATTCGGGGGATGTTCATGGCCCTCAAGAGTGGCTATACCGTCTTGAAGATTATCTTTCCGTCGACAAACTCGATGTCGAACTCTTCGTTGACCTCGAGTCTCAGTCCTAGCTTGTCGTACTCCTCCTCCGTCAGTATCAGCGTGATTTTAGGGATAACGAGGTCCCTCTGGGCGGGGACAAGGCCCATTCCCTGGAGCTGGGCTAGGAGGGTCTGGAAGAGCCGCTGCGCCATCAGGACCTCCTCCGGGCCCGTCCCGAGGGGCCTTGCGGCCTGGACCCTGCGGACCTCCACGAGCTCGATGATCTTTCCCGGCCTGCCGGTCTCGGGGTCGTTGTAGGCGGTGACCCTGAAGACCCTTACCCTCAACTCTTCTCCCACCATGCCGGGGGCTACTCCTCCGACGCCTCGCCCTCCTCGTCCAGCTCCTCTATGTATCGGAGATACTCGTCGGGCCCGAGAAGCATGTCCAGCTCCTCCCTATTCTGTATCTCCAGCCTCGCTATCCAGCCCTCCTTGTAGGGCGCCTCGTTGATGATCTCGGGGTTATCGATTAGGGCCGCGTTGACCTCGACGACCCTGCCGGATACCGGTGAGTAGATGCTCGTGCTCGTCTTTACCGACTCGATGGTGGCCAGGGGCTGCCTCCTCTGGACCCTGGTGTTTATGTTCGGGAGCTCTATGTAGAGTATCTCCTTGAGCCTCCTCTGGGCGTAGTCGGTGACGCCTAGGACCACGTATTTCTTGCCCTCGGGCCTGACCCAGACGTGGTCCTTGGTGTATAGGCAGTCCTCGGCGATCTGGTAGCTGCTCTCCACCCCAGACACCGTCTAAGCATCTTTGGTGCGCTTGTTGATAAACTCTCACGCAGCCTCAGGCGCATCGGAGCGCGGCCGCGGGCTATGGATATATCGGGTCCGGATGCCTGAAGCCTCCCAGGGCGCGCTCGTATTCCCAGCCTATTGCTAGGAGGAGGTAGTCGGAGCCCGGCGGCCCGATCAGCTGGGCTCCGCAGGGGATCCCTCTCTCGCCGGGCGCCGCTGGTAGGCTTAGCGCCGGGAGCCCCGCAACGTTGGCCTGAAGTGTTAGGGAGATCATTCGGCTCCGGAGGGCGGCTCTCTCTTCCAGGCTCATCGACTCGACTTCCCTTATCCTAGGCGCCTCGAGGGGGAGGGTTGGGGTGGCTAGGGCGTCCAGCTTTGCGAGGAGTGACCGCGCCTTGGCGGCCATCTTCTCCCTCTCCTTGAGGGCAGCTATGTAGTCGACCCCTGACACTCCGAGCCCCCAGGCCAGGTTCTCCCTCACCTCGTCTGAGTATAGGTGGGGGACGGTGCTTAGCCATTTCCGGTGGACGGCCGCGGCCTCCGCCCCGCGGATTATCCTCCATACCTCCCGGGCCCCGCGGGACCAGCCGATCTCGACGTCTATGACCTCGGCCCCCAGCGCCCGGAGGGACGTGAGGAAGTCCTCGAAGCTCCGGAGGACCCCCCTCTCCACGTGCTCCTCGAAGAGGCTCCACGGCACCCCGATCCGTGGTCTGGAGGGTGCGGGAGGTGGGATGCGGGGCGGGGCTGGGGCCTCCTCGCGGGAGAGGAGCATGAGGAGGGTGGCGGCGTCCCAGCAGCTCCTCGCAAGGACCCCCACTTCGTCAAGGCTCCAGGCGAGGGGGAAGACTCCCGCCTTGTCTATGAATCCGGGGCTCGGCTTGAGGCCGACGACGCCGCAGAGGGCGGCTGGTATCCTGACTGATCCACCCGTATCGGTGCCTAGGGAGGCTGCGGCTAGTCCTGCGGAGGCGGCGAGGGCTGAGCCTCCGCTTGAGCCTCCCGTTATGTAGTCTGTGTTCCATGGGTTGCGGGTGTAGCCGTGGTGGATGTTTAGGTTTGTGGTTCCTGCGGCGAACTCGTGGAGGTTGGTGGAGCCTAGGATGATTGCGCCCGCCGCCCTGGCCTTCGCGACCGGCGCCGAGTCCCTCTTGGCCGGCTTCCTCCCCAGTATCCGGGAGCCGGCTGTCATGGGTATGCCCTCGACCGCCATTATGTCCTTAACGGCTATCGGAGCTCCGTGTAGGGCGGATTTTGGGCCCCTCCTCCTCATCTCCGCGTCGGCCTCCCGGGCCTGTCCAAGCGCCCCCTCGGCGTCGACCGAGATGTAGGCTCTGAGGAGTGTGTTCCTCTCCCGGATCTTCGAGATTATTCTCTCGGCTACCTCCTCCGCCGTCAGGGCTTCTGCGGATAGGGCTAGTGAGAGGTCCCTCAGCGTGTTTATGGTCTGCAAGCCGTGGGCCCCCGGGGGGTGGTGGGCTTACCAGTAGTAGGGGTAGGGCCTGTAGCTCTTCCTCCTGAACCAGCCGATAACGACCGAGGCTATGGTGGCCGCTATCACCGCTGCTGAGAAGCCTATCACTAGGGTCCTTGCCTGGGCCTCTGGGAAGGGTGGCCTGACCTCTACTGGCTGCTCCCTCTTTGGGGGCTCCGATAGGAGGATCTCGAGGGTGTAGTCGGTCTGGGGTGTGTTGGACCTGAGGAGCTGGACCTCGACGAAGAATCTCCCGGCCTTGAGGGGCTTGTTGACTATGGTTGCGATCCGGGCCTCCTCTCCCGGCTTTCTGGAGGCTGCTGAGGTTAGGGTGGCTCCGTCCTCGGCCTTCAGGATCAGGAGGAGGGACGCGTCGCGGGGAGGCTTGACTGTTATGTTGAGCCGCGAGTTTGCCTCGACATCCTCCAGGTTGAGGGCGTATACGTCGGAGGTGTCCCGTCCGCCGTATAGCTCCGCTCCTTTCTCCGTCTCCTTTGCGAGGCTGGCTGAGAGGGAGCCCGTGAGTGTTAGGGATGAGCCTACCTTGAGGGCGGGGAGCTCTGGGAGGCCCTCGGCGAAGGGGTCGCTGGGGGCGTCGCCTATGTTTAGGGAGAAGGACTCGAGGCCGCTATCGCGCCGCACCTGAACTAGGGACGCGTCCTTCGCGGGTTGCTGCGATACGGTGAAGGAGTAGCCGACGACGGAGGGGGCTAGCCTCGCCGCGACGCTCGTGAGGACGAGCCTGAACTCTGTCTCTCCGGAGGTGGCGTACCAGCTGTAGCGGTATACCTTCTCACCACCCTTGGGCAGGACCTCGTCCCTGTAGAGGAGGAATCCTCCGCCGGGGCTGGCGAGGCCCGTGATTATCCGGCTGCTGAGGAACTCCTTGTGAGTCATCGTGAGCTCGACCGTCAGCCAGGAGCCTGGCTCGGCCCTGATACAGTAGACGTGGGTCTCGCCGCTGTTCTCCGGCCCCCTTAGCTCTCCCTGCTTGGAGGATCCGGCGCCTAGGGTCTCGGCGCACTCTTGTGCTGGTGCTGTTGGTGGAAGAAGGAGGGCAGCGACGACTAGGGCTATGAGTAGGAGCCTGGTGTTCAAGCCTGGTCCCCAATCGGGTCCCGTTATTGAAAAATGTTTCTCCCGCCCGTTGAACGTGTTTGATGCACTGTATTACCGGTGGAGCTTTTGCAGCCGAGGGACTCGCTCTACATACACGTGGATAGGGGTCTATGGATACTCCTATCTCTTTTGGGGGAAAAGAATGAAAAAAAGAGGGGAAATAGGGGGTTGGGTGTTATGTGTGGTTTACTTAGGCGCCTTCGGTGGGGCCGGCGGGTAGACGCCGAGCCTCCTGCCTCTCCACCATCTGTACTCGCTGACGATTATCGCTATGACGACGACGAGCAGTATTAGGCCGATTATCAGGGCTAGCAGTGTGGATAGCGGCATCGGTATTCCTAATAGCTCGGTGTAGATCGGAAGCGTTATCTCGACGACCTTGCCTGTCTGTAGGTCTGCGCTGCTGACGCTTACCTCCTGGGTGTAGCCCTTGTAGTTGGCTACGACGGTGTAGGTGTCTAGGACTAGTCTGTCGAACTGGGCGAAGCCTCCCTGGTCTGTCGATGCTGAGGCCACCGTGACTGCTCCCTTGACCACCCTAACGTTTGCTCCGGCTAGTCCCTGGCCTAGAGTCCCGATCACCCTGACCGGGAGCGAGAAGAGCTCGCCGATCACTGTGACCGATGTCCTCGCAGTCGACAGCTCTACGCTCCTCGCATCTGCGGGAGTCACCTCTACACCTCCGACGGACACCGACAGGCTGTATGTGATGCCGCGTCCAGCGCTCTCAAGCGGTACCCTCTCGAAGACGGCCCTCCCGTCTCCACCAGTCGACTTCGCTGGCGCAGCGCCTAGCTTGACGACCGCGCCGCCCATCGGCTGGCCCTTCCTGTCAACCACCGTTACTGTCACGTCGTCGACCGGTAACTGCAGCGTCCTGCCGCCGAGTAGCCTTGTCTTGAGGCCGTCTGCAGTATCTGTCACCTTGACATCGGCTGATGTTCCGTAGAGCGGGCTAGTGTATGAGACCGTGATGGTTACTGGTGCACCGGTGTAGAGCGTTTCGATGGTTACCACGTTTGCCGTCACACTAACTCTGTGCCAGAGGGCTTCATCCGTAACTTTGACTGCTGGTTCAGCTATTGGTAGCGGTCTACCCTTTAGATCGGTGACCTCGAATGAGAGGTCAACGAAGGGTTGGACTGCCTCGACTGTTACAGTGCCAACGTTAACTACGCTTATGTCATAGGACTTGCTGAAGATGGGCGTCTCCGTACTGACTGGCTTAAAGATGACCTGTAGCTCATAAACACCTCTCGGCAATCTATAAACCGTAATCGTATGGATGTCCCTTTCTGGCTTACCATCTCTATCCTTATCTTCGTAGAGTCTCACGAACTTCAATAGCAACTCCCGCGTCTCCCCTACTTTTCTTACTAGGTGAACCTCCATTTGCTCTCGGATCTTAGAGCCTGGGAGTGTCTTGTCCAAGTATTTGAGGAATGCCTTGAAGTCGAATACAGCTGCTGTGACGTCCCTGTGGACTCCGTCGTACTTGAATATCACGTCCGACGGCTTCCGGATTGTGACTGTGGAGTCTATCGGGACGACGAGCGTCTTAGCAGCGGCGTCTGTCTCGTCGAAGTCGCTGTCGTAGACCTTCACGTGGCTCTTTCGTACTGGTTTTCCAGCCTCAGTCGTTGTGTAAGGCTCCTGTGGGTCGATGAAGGGCCATACTGCCTTGAGGTTCCCGCCAGCATCGTCGGGGTTAGCGTCTGTAGCCAGCCAGTAGACCCTGACTATGAACTGTAGCGGTGTTCCCTCGATGGCCGGTGTCCTCGGGTCATCTCCCCTGTAGCCAGTGGCATCGACCCTGTCGTCGTTGTTGGCGTCGTAGTTCCACGGACCAACAGCCACCGGGATGAACTCTGTGTAACCGGCGCCGCCCACGTCTCTTTCCCTAAGTAGATTAACATCGTGGTAGTCGTATAGCCGCACCAGATCTATTGGCTGCCTCTTCCAAGTTGCGTTAAACGTGTAGCTCCAGCCAGCTACTCTGCCGCTCGCCCTCTCGACGATCTCTACGAAGGCCCCAACTAGTGGTCTGCCGTTGAAGTCTAGTGCCCTGACCGTTACTATGGTGTAGTCGACGTTGATGACGTAGGGCTTGCTCCTAGTCCTGCCCTCCTCTGGGAAGTAGGCGGTGCAGAGGCCGTAGCACCAGCCGTCCACGAACCTGGTGCTTATCTCGGTTATGGCGAAGTGTGTCGGCACCTCGTCTGGGAAGTAGGCGCCTATGCTCGGCCTTGGATCTGGCTCATATGCCTGGTATCCCTCCGTTATCACGTAGTCCTTCAGCTTTCCATCACCGAGTCCAGTGAGCCATTTATCACTCTTGACGTTGACTAGCCATGACGGTGGCTCGACCCTGTATCTGACTGTTAGGCCTGCCCAGAGGACTTTTCTCGGGTCTGTCGGGTCGCTCCTGACCTCTGCGGTTCCCTCTGCTGTCGATGTTACTGTTCCTGAGGCGACTGTCAGTCCTGCATCCTTCCTCCTGATCTCGTAGCGGACCGTGAAGCCCTCGAGCGGGTAGGCTGTTGGCTGTCCCTGCTCGTCTCTCCAGCCAAGGACTAGGAACCTTAGCTGGTGTGCGGCGTTCAGCATTATTGGGACTGTTATCCTGCTTGTTGTGACGGTCTTGAGTGGGCCGTCGCCGAAGGTCTCGTTGTTGAGGACGAACTGTGTGGCTACTAGGTCGTCGAGCCAGGTTATCGCGCTGTGGTTGGCGCTGAAGACGTACTTCCAGGTGGTGTTCATGAACCTCGGACCGGGTATCTTGCTGAACTCTACGATCCCGTCGGCATCAGCAGAGCTGATCAGCGTGACCCTCTTCTCGCACGGGAAGGCGCTGTCAGAGCAGGCCTTGTAGTCCTGCGGCGTCGGCGGAACGGTGGTCCAGAGGCCCTGGTCGTGCCACGTCGTGACGTTCGGGTAGTAGATCCAGAGGTTGAGGTTTCTTACGGCGTGGTCCGGGTTGGTGCTGTTGCTCAAGGTGAACATGAACCTGACGTCGTAGACCTCAGAGGCACCGAACTCCACGAACTTCTTGTCGAGGACGAAGTTGTCGCTGTAGACAACGGCGCTCTTCCAGACGACGTTGAACTGGTAGTGGAACTCGTCCTTAGTCGTTGCAACGCCGTCGTGGAACGTCTCGTTGAGCCATCCGCTGGTCGGCAACAATAGGAGGCCTTCGTAGCCGGGTATGGTAAAGCTCTTGATGAGGCCGTCTGATCTGGTGTACCACCGAGCGTACTTGAGGAGTCCGTCCGGCGTACCCATCGGCGTGTCTGCGCCAACGTTGTGGTCTCTCGGAGTCGGATCGTCAACCAGGACTGTGACGTTATTTGCGGTCACCACTATGTCGAATCCGCCGACCACGTTTCTGAGGTAGAGCTTGGCCGGGTAGGGCGGGACCTGGACCAGTATCGTCTTAGACTCAGGTGCCGGGACCGGCCCGATGCTCGATAGTATCTCTAAGCTTCCATCGGTTTCAAATGTTATGGCAGTGGGGTCTGAAACTGCCACGACCGTGACGATCATGCTACTCGGTATCGAGACGATGCTGTCACCGAGTCCGCCGGAGAAGGTTATGGTATCGCCTGGACTCACGGTGATCACGTTGATCGTACCAAAGATGAGGTCTGTGTGGGTAACGGTTCCGCTGGTGTGGAACTGCAGCGTCAAGGTTTGAATTGCTGCAACTCTGATTAGGGCGTTCGTGGTGAAGTGAATTATCGTGCCAGCACCGATGCCATGGTCATCAAAGGAATCACCGGCTGAATAAGTCACTGATGTACCTGATGGTGGCGGTGGAGCGGGTGCCGTCAAAGTCAGGTATACCCTGTCCCACCTCACGAACCTGAACCGCTGCGGTGCATCGGGATCAGCGACCCTCTTCATCTCCCAAGTCCAGGTGACATGCAAGTCTCCAGCGTATCCGCTTCCGGTGTTGGCTGTGTCGATCCTGAGACTGCTGTTCAGGTCGAGGTCCAGTATCCAGGCCTCGATCAGCGCGTTCACAAGCGGAGATCCTCCCTTGTCTACAGCCTTCGGCTTGACGAACGTCACCG
>Ga0209670_100838_pt1 | contig 16148 bp, 19 predicted proteins | sample PerSpoBPS_BMetaG_FD_184741 | JGI IMG/M metagenome (GOLD analysis project Ga0209670, IMG submission 184741) | Thermal spring microbial communities from Yellowstone National Park, Wyoming, USA - Perpetual Spouter B (PS_B) MetaG (SPAdes) (version 3) | ecosystem: Environmental > Aquatic > Thermal...
GCCCTCTATCCAGCCGTAGATGTAGCCTATAAGCTCCGTCCAGAGCCATTCGGGCGTAACCCTCGGGGCAACGACGACGGCCTCATCCCTCTTGAACGTTATAACGACCTCTATCCTATACTCCTGACCACGACACCACGTATCGAAGTATCCGCGCCTCCTACCCCTAAGCCTCGCGAGGCCACTCGGCAAATCCCTAGGAAGAATAATCCTCTTAGTCCAGGGCTCCCTAAAGCCATGAATCTTATCATACCTAAACTCTATCGTCTCCAGCACGCTCCCACCCCCTATCCACCACCCTCAAGGGCCTCCCTGACTACTTCCTCTGGCACGGGCTCTAAGCCGTAGTGTAGCGCCTCAAGGCTCTCCACCTTCTCCACCTCTAAATGCTTTATCTTGAGGCCATCGAACTCCTCTGGAAACCTTCCAACACCATAGGCGTATAGGTCGTCGCCATAAGCCTTACCAACTCCCAAGAGCCTGAGCCTGCCGTCCCTTGAGGCCCTGCCATTCGCATATAAATGGTCGTATAGCCTCTTGAGGAGTCTCAGGTTATCTATTAGGCCCTTCCTGCACCTGTGATATACGTGGTCTATGTCGGCCCTCGCTAACCACCTGCCGTCCTTAAAGTATAGGCATAGGGCGCCAGCATGTAGCCTAAGCCTCTCAAACCTAGACCCCTCTCCGCAGTCTCCGCATCTTGTAGCCTCGGCCTCCCCCTCACCCTCCAGCTCCCCGTCCTCAGACTCTCCAGAGAAGTTGTCTAGGGTTGTTAGGTAGCTGTCTAGGCTGGTCTGGTCTCCAAACCTCCCAGTCATGGTCATCAAGATATGTGGGAGAGCTTAAGCAGTTGTGGCCCTCCAGAATATATAAAAAATATTGTGTGTTGGGATATTGGTTAGACCGTGTATCGCTTCTCCTCCTCTCCCATGAGTTGTAGCTTCAGCACCTCTAGGCCCGCTTCGTTCAGGTCTGTAAACAGCTTGTATGCGATCCTCGCGTTCTCCGTCTGGCCCCTCTCCCTTAGAAGCTTCACTAGGGCCCCCATCTTTGCGAATGCCACGTATAGGTGGGCGCTGGCTATAAGTAGTGTCGGGTAGTCGTCTAGGCCAGAATCCTCTACTACGGCCTCAAGCCTCTCCGCAAACTCCGCAGTATCCCTCACAAACCTGCTCCTCATACCGTCCATACCTCTCACGGCTTGATGGTTGGTTCGAGGAGGCTGTAAGGAGTTGTGGCCCTGTTGAGTGTTAGAAAATTGCTGTGGGCGCGTCATATCTCTCTTACGATGTCTTCTCCCGTCCTAGAGTCTTTGAAGAAGTATACTCCGCTGTTTAGGTGATATAGTGCTATCTCGTAGTCCATTACCTTGTCTCCTATCTCCCTTATGAGGGCTTCAACCCTCTCGCTGAACGCTCCGTATCCAATAGAGTCCGCGTCTCTAGGAAGCTCCAGAGAGTCCTTTATCCTATCTATCAGTAGCCTCCTCTCATCCCAGCCCAAGGACTCCTTAAAGCCGACGCATCCAGCGACAACTACACCCATGCTTACGGCTGGATAGAGTGGGCTAGAAAACTTAAGCACTTGTGGCCCCGCTAAAGAAGCTCCCTGAAGAGGCTTGTTGCGAGGATTAGGGTCTGGTCTGGGGAGCCGTCCATCAGGTCGAGCAGGACGAGGAGCAGGAGCAGTAGGGCCGTCTTGGAGAGTAGGCTCCAGCGCATCATAGCCCAGCCTCTTCAGACAGGTCTTCGCCACAGTCGGCGCACTCGACTCCATAGATGACCTCCCACTCGACATCTAAGGGGTCGCTGTCAAGAGTCGTGTAGCTGTTGCCCGCGTCCCACACCTCCTCGTATATCACTTTTCTTGCCACCTCAACCCTCAGCCTCGTCGAGCCACAGTAGGGGCACTTCTCCAACTCCAGCTCCTCTGACGTTATGTATTCCCTACCCATACTAGCCCAACCCGACAAAGGTGTGGAGGAGAGAGGTATTTAACGGGTCGTGGCCCTCAGTATGGCCTTATCCATCCCCTTATAAGGCTCCTGAGCCGTAGGAATATCTCGTATTCATAGGTGCCCTCTGCATAGACCACGTATAGCCTCGCCTTCTTTCCTTGGACGGGCCTTATAAGCCTACCCTGCCTCTGGACAAGCTGTCTAACCTCCTTTCCAGACGCTATTATTATCCCAGTCTTTACCTCTGGCACGTCCACCCCCTCGTCTAGGGCCCTTACTGCTAGTAATACTCTGAATCCCCTGCCCCACTCGGCGAATATCGAGTCCCTAACGCTCTCGGGCTTCTGGGAGTGATATGTCTCAGCCGATACTCCGTTCTCGATTAGATACTTTTTAAGCTCCTCTATGCTCTCTATGCTCTCGCTGAAGACTATCACCCTATCGTCCTCGACGCTCCTGACTATCCCTAGGACTCTGGCCGGATATTGGGTTGCAGGGCCGCCAAGACGAGGGGAGGGGGATCGAGATGAAGGACATAGACCCGGAGATTGAGGCGATGGTTGAGGAGGCGATGACCCAACTAAGGAAAAAGTTAGGGCCGGACGAGTTAAAGGTATACGAGGCATATTATGAATACTTCAGAACAGCACCCTCCGAAGATGTGAGGTATTACAACGCCTACAGGATCTTACGGCGGTATCTAGCGGAGGTGGGCTGATTGTCGGAGCCAAAGGTGTATGAGTTTAAGAAGGCTGATGTCCGCATCGAGGTCTTCAGGTATGACACAAAGATAACAATTACTCAGGGACTGGGCGAGGATCCAATAACGATATTGGTGTCTCAGAATTTGTGCTCCGACCCCAACAGACTAGCCAACGAGCTTATAGTGGATATTTTTGAGGGGGTGGGCTGATGGTGTATCCGGAGGTCGCCGAGCTGGCTACTGAGAGGGCTATGAATTATCTGAGGACGAGGCTTAGCGGCGAGGAGCTAGGACACTACAAGTCCTTCCTAATCATGCAGAGATTCATTGCCGAGGCGTGGCGACAACTATCTGAGAGGTTCCTAGAGGTCTTTAGATACCCCGTAGAGAGGGTTCTGAACATCACTCCGACACCCGATGGAGTCATGGTTGTTCAGAACGAGTGGGATGGCAGGCTGAGGACATGGATGATACCCTCCATCGCGACGCTTAGACGGCTAATATACGAGGCCACTGCTGGAGAGACGCCGCCGAGAATCTACCACCTACCACCACTCAACTCGATAGTCCTAGAGAGGGTGCAGGTGGAGAGGTTCCACATAGTAGCGAGGACATACGAGATAAAGACTGAGAATAAGGAGGTGTAGGGATATTGAAGTTCTACGCGGATGTTCATAGGACTAAGAGGAACGGCGAGGGCTTCAGGATAACATATACTACTGACGGAACAACTTTCAAGCATGTAGACAGCTTCAGCGAGATCCCTGCTGGGCCCGGAGACAAGCTATTCACAGACACATTACCCGTCCAGCATACGGATGGTGCTATAGAACTACTAAGGAGGGGGGTAGAGGTCTATTATCTCAGGAGGCTTACACTGATTGAGAAGATTCGCAAGGAGCATAAGCTGCCGAAGAGCGCTAGGGGAGACATAAGGGCATTGATGAAGATAGGAGAGAGGTGGTTCAGGAGGGTTACCGAGGACTTCCTAGTCTTGAGGAGGATGATTCTGGCCTATAGGTCTCTATTGAAGACTCATCAACAATTACTCAATAAGTATAAGGCTTTGTCGGATGTTGAGAAGGTGGTTCTGAAGCCAGCTATCTCCTCCATAGAGAAGCAGATGGTGGAGATGGCGAGACAGATAGCTGAGGAGGCTGGTAAAAGGTATCCTGTGTACAATAGGCTTGTTGAGGCTCTTGGTGTGAGTGATTCTTCGGCGTTGGAGGCGTTGGCTGAGGTGCTACTACCGGAGTGGCGTTCGTGGAGGAGGATAAGGAACTTCTTCGGACTATGGAGGAGAGATAAGAAGACATACTTCCACAAATCGAAGAATGCTAGACATGCCCTTGAAAGGCTTACAATAAGCATCAAAGGCTATGCAAGAGGAAGAGAACTCAAAGAAGTCCTAAAGACCATCTGGATAAATTTGAAGGCCCAGAAGGCCGGGCTTACCGCTCCAGCCTGACGGAGAAAAGACCCAGAAGGTTGGAGCGGCCATAGAGATGTACCTGCCACTCCATAAGGAGTGGTGTGGTCTGTAGATATTACCTTCCGGTCTTCTGGGTTTCTCTAGTGTCGGGCTGGGGAAATTTCGACCCCTCCCCCCCTCTTTCCTCCCCCTCGTTACCTTCTTCTAAGCTATGTCTCCAAATCCAGTTTATATATAGGACCTCGGGGTGATTCGTCCGGATTGAGGCGCTGTTCCTATGGCGTGGCAACCCTCACCTAAGACATATAATGTCCAAATAACGGGTTTGTATAACTGAAGACTTCACTTCCTATAGTAGCCTCGCGAGTAGAAATAGATGCTTTGTGGCCTAATTCTACCTCTCTGTTTTCTTCTTTTGTTTGTCGGATCTTATCTCGCATGCATGTTTATTAGTGTGTTGTATATATATTTGTCTTCTGCAGGGAGCTAAGAGGCTCCGGAGCCGCCGGTCTCCTTAAGCACGAAGTAGAGCTTCCTCCCGACGCGCTGCTTGGATGCTAAGCCGAGTGCCACGAGCTGGTTGAGATAGACGCTCTCGAGGGACCTCGAGCGGCCCGTCTCCATGGAGACCTCGAGCGCCGTGACACGCCCCTTATTCCTCAGTACTTGGTAAGTCTTGGCTAGGTGCGGCGCGAGCTCTATCTTGCTGACTTCACCCACCTTCCTAACGGAGGTCGTGTTGGAGACGTAGTACATCGGCTTTGCCCTGATGTACTGATCGAGGAGTAGGTTAAGTCTCTCCCCAAACTCCTCTATGAAGCGGGTCATCTCTGCGGGCAGAGGCTCAGCGCCCACGCCCTCCACCCTCCTCCTCTCACCCTCCTCAGCCCCACCCTCAGCCAAGATGTACACATAGAGGGGGAGCTCCCTGCAACTCGCCGGGTTAAAGTTAGCGCCACACTTTCTGCAGGTTATGACGCCCTCAACCCCGTCGAGCTTGTAGCCGCAGTTTGGGCACCCCATCCTTGCAGAGTAGAGCGTCGAGACCTCTTTCCCACAGGAGGGGCACCTCTCCCGAAAGTCGAGCGAGGCGGAGCCACAGCTAGCGCAGACTTTGATGACCTCTATGAGAGCCTTCCTCAGCACGCCGAGCGACTCTAGGAGTCCCATCAGCCTCTCCGTCTCAGCCCCGCGAGTCGCAAAGAGGGCGTCAGCTTCTGGGTATATTACCTTGCCGTTCCTGTTAGAGCTCAACTTCGGTCGAATAACTGTTAATCCACGGCTCTTCAGGAGTTTCCTCAGTAATGGCGCGAGCAGCCTTATATCAGTCTCAGCAACGGCCCTGGCCTCTCCTTTTTCTATCTCCAACCCCATACCGCCCATAGAGCCCCCCAACTGTCAAGCTCCTTTACAGGAAGCAGGATATTTAGCTTACCGAGGCGACTTTTCCCATAAGCACAAGCTTCACCAGAGTTTTCTGGAAAACGGAAATATCAGGAGACCCGGGTCTCAGGGCCGGCCAGACGTATCATGACGATGAGCGGTATGAGGATCAGCGGGAAGACTATGAACATGTAGACCGACAGTACCGCACCGGCCGCCTCCCAAGCGTAACCGACAAACAGTGTAAGCAATATCGTGAGAATCGTCGTGACCGACTGCTGGACACCCCACACGGTGCCCCTATGTGCCTCCATCAAGAAGGCCGAGAGCCTCGAGTCGAGGGAGGGTATTACGAAGATGGCAAGCCCCGACTCAAGGATAAGGACGAGCAGCAGCTGGGTCAACGTGTATGTCGAGGCTAGAATAATTATGGCGGGGACTTTGAGCAGCAGCTCGGCGACACAGAGGATAAACCACCTGTCGGCACTCTCCACGAGCCGCCCACCTATGGGAGCGAGCACGGAGTAGAGCGCCGCCTCCGCCCCAAGAACCAGCGAGAAAGACGATTCGCTTATAGATGCGACTTCGCGGGCCCATAGAGGTATGAGGATAGAGCCCACCACACCGCTCGAGGCGAGGTAGATCCCGCGGGTCAGGACGAGCAGCGCGATTACGTGCCTCCTCAGCTCCAAGTATGCCTTAGACATCGTCTCCGAGAGCTTTATCGCGGCTCTAGGACGCGGAGCCTCCCTCAGCAGGACCCTGACGACCGACGCCGAGAGCGCCGCGACACCCACGGAGAGAATAGCGGCGCCGTATCCGAACCCCTCTATCAGAAAACCCACCGTCAAATACCCTACAATGGAGCTGGCGTTTATCAATGCGAAGTAAATCCCATATGCCCTCCCGTATCTCTTCGGGTCGACGACGTCTCCGATGTATGCGAAGACGGCCGGGGCGGTAAAGGCTACGGGGACCCACGAGACCGTGAGCGGCATGATGGCCTCCTCCCATGTGTGAGCTGCGGAGAGGGCTAGGTATGAGGCCCCAATCACTAGCGGGCCCAGCACGAGTGGAGGCTTCCTACCGACAAGGTCGCTGACGAGACCGCCGAACAACAGAACTGCAGCATAGAAAACACGTGAGAAAGAAAGTACCCACGTAACCTCCGAAACGCTTGCGCCTACCTCCCTTAGGAAGTAGGGGAGAAAAGGGCTGAACCCGCTCCCGAACGCATTAGCAACGAAGAGAGACCACACAAGAATCCAATAGTCCCGAGGCAGGCCTGTGTTCAATCTGATCAACACTTATCAACACCAGCAACTTACCATAAACCAAAAGGCGGTCTCTTAAAAAAATAGTACGGCCAATATCAATCTAGATAGATTTAAATATAATGAAAAACGGGGAAAAATAGCCAAAAAATTGCATTTCTCACGCATAAACTGTTTTCCGAATTCCCAAATATAAAGCGAAAAACTCGCCAGATAGGAAAAAGTTTATAGGGGTCAAGCACCCCCACTTCCTCCGGAGGTCGTGAAACAATGACGGGTCCTAGGATTGGAGAGAATCCCTGGAATTAAGTCACCTCTCGGGCTAAGGATTCTTCATGTAGTGGAGGTATTTTCAATTCTGTTTTAATCCATCCATAACCATCCCTAAATAGTTCCCTCGTCAAGGCATACGCATCTGCATCCTCTATGATGTATATCTCGCCCTCTACCGAGCTCTTTGACAATTCGTTAGACATGTATTTAATGGCGGTTCTGAATTGCTTGTAGATCTCAAGGAATATCATGAAGGTGTCATCGTCTAGAACTTGATAGAACTTACAGTAGGGTGTAGAGATAAATTTCCTGAAGAGTTCCTCGACAACTTTTCTCGTGCCACACCTTATCTCCAGCCACATCTTAGCTATCGAGGGGTCTGTGACGCCTGCTGGATACCATCCTATAACATATCCTGCTATCAGCCCCTTCCTGACGATGTGTTCTTGGAAGTGGTATCGGAGTAGTCGCGGATCCCTTTTCTCAGACGGTGAGATTCTAGTCATTGGTACAAAGGCGTCATTCAAGAGCTCTGTAATAATGGAAAGGTCCAAACTGTCTATGAGGTAGTTGGTTTGTTCGTCTGCCGAGGCCTTCTGGACGACGACATCGCACACCTCACAATCATATTCTTTATCCGGGATCCTCCAAACACCCTGCTCAAAGTCGAACAATTGATATGATACGTGTGGATAGCCTACCTCGGTGACCCCGCGTATCTCAAAGTCCTGAATAATGCCGCCCCGCTCTAGGTCCTCAAGGTATTCTCTGAAAAGATTGGAATAGCGCTGCGGTGGTGTGAGTATTGCTAGATACTCGTTCTTGAAGGCTATCTTGCAGTGGTAGGTGAGGTAGGATTCTTTGCCAAGCTCATGCAAGAGTCTCCTAGCGATTCTGAGTCCGTCATCCGTAAATCTGATCCGTGCTAACTGTCTTGTGAGGCCCATCCTGTAGAGGTTAGGGATCATATTGATTCGGAAGCCGAGTTCTCTGAGCTGCTTCTTCACCTTGTAGCGGACAGTCTCGCGGGGGATGCCAGTCACCATTGAGAGTAGCGAGAGGTTTCTGGGTCCGTACCTCTTGAGTGCGTCGAGCAGTCTTATGAACTGTGACTGCGAGTTTCCGGTTCCGTCAGAAATCTTGGCCAATTTTGATGGGTTGAGTGGGTTGTTGACAGTCATTTCAATCTTGAGCATTAATGGTGTTACTTATATATAAATTTTCTCCTAAGAGGCTTTTTAACATATGAAGCTGATTATCTGATTGACAAAATTTATATAGGAGGGGCCTTATGTTTAATCAGCATTGATAGGTCAAGTGAAGAAGGAGAATAGTAAGATGGCGCTTGGGCGCCGGGGCGAGCCTGTCTTTCCACTCAGCCTGCCCCTCATGTGGGTGGGTCGGGGAAGGAGAGTCGCTGAGGTCACGGCTCTATCTAGAGACCTCTCCAGCACCGTTGTTCTCCTATCCTCTGTCCTATCTAGGCGGTCCATGGACGTCTTGTGCGGATCAATGACTAAGAAGCCTGGCGGCGAGATCGTGTTCACGATATTCCTCGACTACACAGACTCGGGCCTCAGCCTCGAGAGTCTCAGAGAGTCTCTCAGCTCATTCGGCGTTGTTGAGAGAGTCATGACGAACGGCACGGTGGCGGAGGGCGTAACCATCAATTCTCATGCCTTTCCACTCCTGTTTGGTGAGAGGCGTGTAATAGTGCTGCCAACAGAGTTCTTCGAGCGGATCGCCAACTTCTTTAGGAGCTCTCTGGGAGGCGTGGCAAACACCATCCTCTTCGAGCTTGGCAGGACGTGCGGAGCTACGTCAGCTAGATACATGGGGGGTGGCCCCAACCGCAAGAATGGTGAGGAGGTTGTCAGGATAGGCCTTGCTACGGCCCAAGCGGCCGGATGGGGTATTGTGGAGGACTTCTACGCCGACTCTTCCAAGACGTCCTGGAGAGTCTCGATAAGGGACCTGTTCGAGTGCACCTCTAGGAAGAGTGACGAGACAGGGAACAGAAGCCACTTCTTCCGAGGATACTTGACCGGCCTCTTCCAAGAGGCTTACGGGCTCGAGAGGGCCTCGTGCGTCGAGACACTCTGCGCCGCAAACCACGCCGCCTCCTGCGAGTTCGCCATCTGGGTCTAGGCGGGGCCTCCAGCGCTGGCCACTTTACCGCTCCGGTGATAGCCTATTCTAGAATGAGCTGCGGCTTCTGCTTAAAAACTGAGCAGTGCCAAAAACCGCCCACCAAAGCAGAGATGGGAACCACTTTTAAACCTCAAAGGCATATCTGGGACCACCCTTTCCGAAAGGGGAGGCAGGGGGCGCTCGCTTAGGGGACGAGGACGGTCACTTGGTATCTCTTCCCGCTACTCGGACCTCGGGGTCGCCGACAAGAGCCATCGCGAGGCCAACCTTCCGCTTCATACCCCCCGAGAGCTTGGAGAAGAGGCGGCCCCTGACCTCCCAAAGTCCAAGCCCCTCCAAGAGATCTCTGAAGCTCTTCCCAACCCCCTTAGCCGCCGCGGCGAGAAGGACATTCTCGTACACCGTTAAATTGTCTACAGCGCTGAACTCCTGGGGCAGAACACCGATTATCCTCTTGATTTTCCCCACATCTGAGCGGCTCCTGATGTTAAGGCCCATTATATAGGCCTCGCCGGATGTAGGCGTCCTCAGACACTCTAGTATCTCGATGGTCGTCGTCTTCCCAGCCCCATTCGGCCCGAGGAGGGAGAAAACCTCACCCCTCTCAACCTCGAATGACACACCGTCAATAGCCCGAATATTGCCATAGAGCTTGGTCAAAGATATTGCCACGACCGCGGTGGAAGAGGGAGACATAACCCCGCATCTATCCTGTCGCGGCATATATACTATTCATAAATAGGTAGGGGCTAATAAACGCCGTAGGTGCATTAATAACACGGCATAGAGGGCGGTAGCCTAACTTACGAATAACTTTGCATAATTTTGTATCATTTTTTACGAAGTTGTAAACACCCATTTATTATTTAATGGATGCCCACATTTGTATTTAGATGCCTAGAGAGGGGGGACACAGACTCTTTGACCGTCGCGACTTTCTGACGGCCATAGCCGCGGCCGGGACTGCAGCGGCTGTAGGATCCCTCATCCAGTTACCCCGCAACCTGCTACTGAGCCTACAAGAAGATGCCCTTCACTCCAAATACATCTACCAGTTCCCTAACGACGAGTACGTAGCTACGACTTGTCTCCAATGTCCAGCAGGCTGTGGTGTCGCGGCTAGGGTTGTCTCAGGGCGCGTCGTCAAGATAGAGGGTAACCCCCTCCACCCCATTAATCGGGGCTCGATATGCCCAAAGGCGCACTATGGTCTGCAGATCCTTTACGACCCTGACAGGATTAAGGGACCCATGGTTCGTGCTGGCGAGAGAGGGTCAAGGTTCAGAGAGGCCAGCTGGGGCGAGGCTCTAGAGATCGTTGTACAACGTCTACAGGAACTCAGACGCGCCGGCGTGCCCGAAAGGTTTGTCTGGCTAGACGGGCGCGTAAGGGGCAATATGGGGGATCTAATCTCACGTTTCACCGCCAGCTTCGGAACGCCTAACCGTGTAGGCCACAGTAGCATATGCTCCGACGGCGCAGTCATTGCACATTATCTTATGCAAGGTGTGAAGCATTACTTAGGATACGACTGGCAGAACACCAACTATCTGCTTCTATTCGGCGGCTCGTTCCTCGAGGCCTGGAGACCAACTACGAGGCTCCTCAGAGCTTATGGCCACATCAGGCAGGAGAGACCTGTACGGGCGAAAATCGTTATAGTTGATGTAAGGATGTCGACGACAGCTCTCAAGGCTGATGAGTGGGTGAGGATTAAGCCGGGAACAGATGGCGCGCTGGCCCTCAGTATAGCCCACGTAATAATCAGGGATAAACTGTATGACCGAGAATTTGTGGAGACACATACCTACGGTTTTGAAGAGTTCTCGGAGCTCGTTCTGTCTAAGTACCCACCCGAGTGGGGAAATAAGGTAACTGGAGTGCCAGTCGAGACAATCGAAAGGGTCGCGAGAGAGTTCGCTACGACGAGGCCTGCCATAGCGGCCGGTCAGAGGGGAGCGATGATGCATGCTAACGGTGTCTACAACTACATGGCTATACACGCTCTGAATGCCCTAGTCGGGAGTCTGGGCAGGATGGGTGGAATCATAGTCCAGAAGTCTCCACCATTCGCGGCGTGGCCGCCCCTAGAGCTTGACGACTTAGCCAAGGAGGGCTTAAAGAATACTAGGATCGACCTTGCCGGGACGGAGAGATACCCATTCGCTAAGAACGTTTACCAGCAGGTCCCTGAGAGTATCCTCGCGGAAAGCCCATACCCAGTCGAGGTATTGATGCTGTATTATACGAACCCTATCTTCTCATCACCTAATGTAAGAATTTGGCGGCAAGCGCTAGAAAAGGTGCCCTTCATAGTTAGTACATCACCTTTCCTAGATGAGGCAACACTCGAGTATGCCGACGTAATCCTCCCTGACCACACATATCTTGAAAGATGGATGGACGACGTAATCTATCCGAGCCTCGGCTACCCTGTCGCCTCAATTCGGCAGCCCGTGATCAATCCACTGTATGACACGAGGAACACGGGCGACGTACTGCTTGAGCTCGCCCGCAGAATCGGGGGGAAAGTGGCTGAGGCCTTCCCGTGGAGCAGTTTTGAGGAGGTCATCCAGTTCAGGTGGTATGGCATATGGGAGAGCAGGCGCGGGAGGGTAGGGCCAAAGCCGGTCGCAAGTATGACTAGCTTCAGCGAGTTCTGGAAGAGTGTCTTGAGGTTTGGTTTCTGGTACGACCCACCCTACAACTTTGGAGACTACCAACATGAATTCCGGACCGAGAGCGGAAAGTTCGAGTTCCACTCGAAGATGCTGGAGAAAAAGTTGACGGAACTCGCGAGGAAGAAGGCGGAAAATGAGGGCCTCACTTATGAAGAGGCTTATGAGGAGCTTCTGTCCTCGCTGGGAATATCTGCTCGCGGAACCGAGGTCTTCCTACCCCACTTCGAGCAGCCACAATTTGTTGGGGAGGAGGAACATTACCCCTTGATACTGGTGACTTATAAGACTATAATGCATGCCGAGGGGAGGGGGACGAACGCACCGTGGGCCCTCGCGGCCTACGCCCCCTATATCAGATGGGGGTGGAAGAACTGGATCGAGATCCATCCCGCGAAGGCGGGGGAGCTGGGTGTAAAGACCGGAGATAAGGTAGTCGTCGAGTCGGTAAATGGCAAACTTGTTACGCGCGCGGTTGTAAGAGAGACAGCCTCACCCGACATAGTGGCGATGCCCTTCGGAATAGGACGGTCGGCTTATGGCCGCTGGGCCTCGAAGACAGGGGTCAACGTTAATGAGGTTTTGGCGGAGACGCGTGAAAAGCTCTCAGGCTCAGCGGGCTTCTTCTCCACTAGAGTTCGAATTTACAGGGTGGTGAGTGGCTGATGGTTAGGTGGGGCATGGTCATAGACCTAGATAAATGCACTGCTTGCCAGTCATGCGTAGTAGCATGCAAGGCCGAGAATAATGTCCCGATAGGTGGTGAGGAGGAGCAGGGAGGTGGCCGGCAGATCGCGTGGATGGACATCGTAGTTAGGAGGCTTGACGGTGGCGAGGTCTTCCTCCCCAGACCCTGTATGCATTGCGATAATCCGCCATGCGTGGCGGTCTGCCCAGTCGGAGCGACCTATCGGCGGGAGGATGGCATTGTCGACCAAGACTACAACAGATGTATCGGGTGCAGACTTTGCATGGTCGCCTGCCCCTACGGGGTCAGATACTTCAACTGGAAGGCACCAGAATGGCCAGAGACCTATAAAAACTATCTAAACCCCAGCGTCCCGGTAAGGCCTGCGGGTGTGGTAGAGAAATGCACGTTCTGTGTCCACCGAATCGAGAGACTTAAACGCGACATACTTCTGAATGAAGCTCCCCCAGTCGTGATGGCTGAGGCCCAGAAGAGCAGGTCTTTGGATGAAGCTGTGAGTAGGGCTGTAGAAGTATTGATGAGGAGGCTACTTGAGAAGGATGACGAGGTGGTTGTGGAGGAAGATTGGTCCAAGTGGGAGGACTTTGACTTCAAAGAACTTAATTATCTACCCTCGTGTGTCAGAAGCTGTCCTGGGAGAGCACTAATCTTCGGAGACCTAGAAGACCCCGAGAGCACTGTCCACAAGCTCTCAAGAAGCAAGCGCGCTATAAGGCTCCTAGAAGAGCTCGGAACCGAGCCTAAGGTCATATATCTGAAAGAGGCGAGATAAAATGGCTAGCTTCAAAAACTACTACGGCCTCACACCATTCACAAGAAGTTCACTAGTATTTCTGATGCTCCTCTTAGTGCCCATCGGGCTTTCAGTTTGGGGGTGGATCACTCAACTGGAGATAGGGCTCGGAGTAACCGGCCTCAATAGACCCGTCGCCTGGGGACTCTACATGGCCAACTTCGTCTTCTACATAAGCGTGAGCATGTCAGGCACGTTCATTTCAGCAACAATAAGGCTCCTAAAGCTCGAGTGGGGAAAGCCGATAAGCAGGGTAGCCGAGGTCATAACTGTTGGAAGCCTGCTGGTGGCGGCCCTCAACATACTCTTTGACGTAGGACAATTTTGGAGAGCATTGGCATACATACCTCTCTATGGGAGGATACAATCACCCGTCGGTTGGGACGTTATAGTCCTGCTCTTCTACCTCCTCGTAAGCCTCGGATACTTACACCTCTCAGTCATCCCAGACGCGGCGGCCTTATCAGAGAGGGGGGGAAGGCTAGGCTGGTTCTACAATCTACTTAGATACGACTGGGATGGAAGAGAAGACCAGGTCAGGTTCCTCGAAAACGCCCTCAAGGTGCTGGCAGTGATCACTATCCCGATCGCGATAATGATGCATACTGTTACAGGATGGATATTCGGCATAATGAAGTCGGTCCCCACGTGGAACGACGCCCTGATGGGCCCATACTTTGTTATAGGAGCACTCTTAACAGGCCTCTCGCTCGTCATCATAGCGGCGGCTGCCATCAGGTGGCGCTATGGCCTACAAAGCGTCTTCTCGGACCACAGTTTTGTACAGCTCTCTAAGCTCCTTGCAGTCTTTTCCATCGGATATCTATACTTCCTTCTTGCCGAGACCTTCACGGTGAGATACGCCGCTGTGGGGGAGGACATGGAGGTATCTCAGCTCGTATGGGTGGGCCCCTACAGCGCCCTGACTTGGTACGTCTTGGCCTCGCTGGTTATACCTTCCGTCACGCTTTTGGTCCCAAGATTCAGAACATACAGGACCACAGTCGCTATGGCCTCGATAGTTCTACCAGCCATGTGGCTAAAGCGTGTTTTGATAGTGGTTCCCGGACTATTTTACCAGTTGAGACTCATGACGGTACAATCTGCCATGCCAACCTACGCACCAACCTTAGTCGAGGCACTCCTTACCGCAGGATCCTTCGCGGGGCTAGCCCTAGTAGTGTATATCTTCACCAAACTCTTCCCGCCTGTCCCAGCCTGGGAGCTGGGAGGAGTCAAGAAGCCGACCCCAAAAGAATCCACATTCTTATCGATGAGGGGAGTCTTCTTAGCATGGGCCGTCGGGATAATCATGTCTACCAGTTACGTATTTATCTGGGTCGTTTCTACGCTGATCCTAGGCAACCAGGGGTCGCTTTATGTCTATGCTGTCAGACCGCAGCAACTCGATGTTCTGCAAATACCCACCCCGACGAACACGCCTCTGCTGAACCTGCTAGCAATAGTTGTGCTCTCAGGTCTCATGACGCTCCTATTAGAAAAACTGCGTAGTCGTATTTAGAAAGAAAGCAGGTAATAACGTCACGCACCAAATGTAGTCATCCACACGATGTAGCTGACAGTTAGTCACTAGACATGCAAGACAACGTCCAGGCATCATGGTAGTCCTAGGTGAGTAAAGCGTGGAAAATGGCTAAGCATACTTGCCCCGTAGCGAAGATTCATAAGCTCTGTAATGATGGTAGGTGCTTAAGTACGATGGTGGATGACGTTTCTATAAATGGGGCGCAAGAGATTAGAGAGAAGACCCTTGATTGGTGGAGGGTGTCCACGTATAATCTAAGGCAGGCCAAGAAAAACCCAGAGACGGAAGAGTATAGTGTTGCGGCATTCCTAGGGCGGTGTCTGCGTCTGAATAAGGTGTCAACTATTCTTTACTAAAACTTGAGGAGGGGCTGGAATGAGTTGACGACGACTGATTCGTGTATGTTCATCCTCTTCCCGCCTCTCATGCCGCCATAACAACCGGTCGGCACCATCTCGCGAATACTCAGGAAAATTTTCGGCGAGGCCTAAGTAGAGCCGAGTTGTCTCTAGGCGCTGTGGCTCTCCGGTTGTTATATTCATGAGGCGCCGGATATGCCTATGAAGATTCATCGTTGTCAGCTCCGCGCGTTCTATGGACGAGGCTAAATCACCAGCTTGCTGCTCGAGCATTACGTCAAGGGCCTGTCGCGGCGCCGTGTGCAGCATGTGTTGCATGAGCGCGGGGCTAAACGCTAAATAATCCTGAGACTGTTTTCAGCTGTGAAGGCTCCTATGACCACTCGCCCCATCGTCACCCACAACCTAGGGGGAGGGACCTCCAACTCGATGATCGGGTTGAGCATGAGGAGGGCCCGTAGCTCAGCATGGATAGAGCGCCGGCCTTCTAAGCCGGAGGTCGCGGGTTCGAGTCCCGCCGGGCCCGTATTCCGGATTAGTTAATTGATAAGATAAGTGTGGGGTGTTTGTTGGGGAATGTTGGTGGAGGGGGTTGTTCTTCTTTTGATGTATTCTTCTAAGCGTCTCTGCTTCCTCCTGATAGTGAAGCCTACGTATCTGTAGAAGTTTGTATTACTGCTGACTCGAATATAGATCACATATACATCCTTGTTATGCGTGTATTTCTTCCCCATCCTAGGATCATAGAATATAGTTCCTCGTTGGGCTTTGAGCATTGGCCCCGTTGACTCTATACCCAGTCTCCTAAGAAGATCCATGATATATGTAAGTAGTCTAAGGTCAGTGTTGAGGATGAATATGTAACCACTCTTTTTAACGCTTCCTTCTGA
>Ga0209670_100849_pt1 | contig 16010 bp, 14 predicted proteins | sample PerSpoBPS_BMetaG_FD_184741 | JGI IMG/M metagenome (GOLD analysis project Ga0209670, IMG submission 184741) | Thermal spring microbial communities from Yellowstone National Park, Wyoming, USA - Perpetual Spouter B (PS_B) MetaG (SPAdes) (version 3) | ecosystem: Environmental > Aquatic > Thermal...
ATGGGCGACCAATGACCGATGGGCGACCAATGACCAATGGGTGATGACCGATGAGCCGACGAACCAGCGGCGTCAAAAGGGCAAAGACCGCCATCCCTTGCTTCATCCCGCTCACCTCGCTGGCGGATTTTGTCGCACGATGAAAACGCCGTTCTGGCGTTGGGGAAATCGTTGCGGAGAAGTTCAAAGGCGGTCGGGAACTTTGAGGCGCCCTGCTTTGATGGCGTCTTCTATGCGTTGCAATTCTGTCAAGACCGCCTGAGGGATGCGCTTTTTCAGGCGGGGGTTGAAGACGACGCCGACAGCCCCTTCCCGCAAACCGAGGTGGATGATGTCACCCTTCAATTTGCCCGCCTTGAGCAGTCGCCCCACATAGACGAAACCTTGCGGGACATCCACGACGGCGCTGGCGAAGACGACTTGGGGCATCAAGGCATGTTGGGGTTTGATAGCGCCGAAGGCGTAAACGCCCTTCGCTTCCCGCGCCGCCTGAAAGACACCCAAGCCCGCCGCATCGGCGTCGTGGAAGAGGAAGTCAGCCCCCCATCGGATTAGCGCCCGCGCCGTCTCTTTGGCGGCGGCGACATCCTCAAAGTTGCCGATGTAAGTGACGCGCACTTGCGCCTTCGGGTCAGCAGTTTTCGCGCCCGCCACAAAGCCAGCAAAAGCCCGCTCTACGGACGGGATTTTCATCCCGCCGACGCAACCCAATTTTTTCGTTCGGCTCATCCGCGCCGCTAAAACGCCCAGCAAATAGGCTGCTTCGTTCAGGCGCAATTCCAACGAGGCGACATTTTTCGCCTTCACCCGACCCGAAGTGACGACGAAGAAGGTTTGCGGAAATTGCGGCGCCAGTTGCATGGCGGCGTCACCGAACTCAAAGCCGTGCCCGATGACGAGGCGGTAGCCTCGTGCGGCGAAATCGCGGAAGGCTTCGGCGTATTCAGCGGGCGAACGCACTTCCGTGTGGGCAATTTGTGCCCCCAACTCCTTGCGCAGGCGTTGCAAACCCAGATAGGCGGATTGATTCCAACCCCCGTCGCTGATCGGTCCTGGCGTTATGAGGGCAACTTTGAACGAGGCAGGAGAAGGGCTTTGAGAATGACCGATGACCGATGAGGCAATGACCAATGAGCCAATGACCAATGAGCCAATGACCAATGGGGCAATGACCAATGGGGCAATGACCAATGGGGCAATGACAAGCGGGATCGGAACAAGTCCCGTCATCCGTTGGCGCATACAGCGTCCCTCCTGAAAGCATTGGATAGCGAGTGGCAAATAGCCAGTAGCGAATGGTCAACGACCTTGCTCGCTCCTCGCCCTTCACTACTGGCTACTGGTTGCCGTCAAGGCAAAGGCGGCGCCGACTTGTTGCCATCGGCGTCCCAACCATTTTTCCACAGCGCCCAAAATTTCTCGCCCCGTCCGCTGCCCCGTCGGGATGAGGACGATTTGTTCCAGCGTCTCTTCGGGCACGAGGAAAGCCGTTTGCATTTGGCGCGCCAGATAGGTGAGCAAGTCGCGGAGCGTCCAACGGTCTTGTTCTACGGCGACGAGAGCGTTGGGGTCGGGCTGGGCGGGGCGATCGCTGACGGCAAACAAGATGCTCCATCGGTGCGCCTGTCCATCCCACGAGGCGATGAGGGTAAGGCGCAAGATGCCACTTTGCTTGGGTCGGACGAGCATCGGAAATGTCAAGGGCTTTTGAGGCGTGGCGTTCCCTTCTCCCAACAACCAACCGCCATCGGGCGTTTTTTGAGGCGCTGCGTTGGGGACTTCCACGCCTTCCTCAGGTTGAACGGCAAGGGTAAGGCGGCAAGGGATGGGTGGTGTTGCGATGAGTCGCCACAAGGCGACTTCGTGGAGGTTAGGCGGTTCAAAATGCTCCCAACTCATTCGGATGCCCGCCTCAAGGGCACGAAGGGCTTGCTGCGCACCGCCTGCCTGCTTTGGGATGCGGCGCATCAAAGGGGATTGAGTTTGGATGGGCGATGGCTCTCCGACGATGCCCAATCCCGCACCCGCAGGGGCGCTCGGAGCGGCAAGGGCAGGGAAGGGCTTTGGCGTTTCGGCGGGCAATGGGGCTTGACGGGGCATCGGCGAAGGAGTTTGCGGAAGGGGCGCTAAGGGCGCTTGCTGGGGCGCGATGTCTTTCAAGGGAGCGGATGGAGGGCGCATCGTGATGCTGCGAGGACGGGCGCGCTCAGGCGTCTTCATCTTCGGGGTGCTTTGCCTTTCGCTTTCAGGTGATGGCTTCAACGGGAGTGGGCTCGCTTCTTCTTTCAGCGCTCCCTTCGGCACGGACAAAGCAGGCGGAGAAGGCTGTTGAGCAAGGAAAGGGGAGCGCATCGCTTCGGGCATCAGCGCAACTTCCGATCCCGTTCGGACGGGCGAGCGAAGGGGCAAAAGGGCAATCAGAAGGATGGCAACACTGGCGACTGCCATTCCCGCCCAAAGCCATCGTCGGTGAGGATGCCCAGTGACCGACAAGCCAATGGCACGGAAAGCGGAGCGGCGGCGAGTGACGAGGGCGGCGTGGATGCGATGAGGCAAGTCGGCGGGAGGGGCGGGGGCGGTGAGGGAACGGAGTGCCGCCATCGCCTCGCAGAACTTGCCCCATTCCTGCTGGCAGGCAGGACAACTTTGCAGGTGCGCCGCCATCGCTTGGCGAACTTGTGGCGGCAGTTCATCGCTGAAGTATTCGCTCAGTTGCGAACGGACTTGTTGGCAGGTCATCGTTGATCGCCACCTTTAGGACGCTTGGGCGATGCCATTCGTTCCCGATGCCATCGTTCCCAAAGGTCTTTGAAGGCATGCCTCGCCCGATGCAAGCGGGATTTGACCGTCCCTTCGGGCACGCCCAACACTTTGGCAGCCTCAGCGTAAGTGAGCCCTTGCAAATCGCAGAGGATGAGGACTTGCCGAAAATCGTCGGGCAGTTGCTGCAAAACTTTTTGGACAGCCTCCCGTCGCTCCCGCCGTTGCCACTCCTCTTCGGGGTCGGGTTCTGTCGCCTCCGCCCAACTGACCGCTTCGCCTTCCTCGTCGCTCAACTGGGAGAAGGGAACGGATTGGCGTCGCCGATGCCAGTCGTGGCAGACATTAACGGTGATGCGATAAAGCCAAGTGGAGAAAGCGGCGTCGCCCCGAAATTGCGAAAGGCGCTCAAAGGCTTTGAGGAAGGCTTCTTGGGTCGCATCGGCAGCGTCGTCGGCGTTGCCCAAAAGGTGAAAGGCTAAGGCGAAGACCTGCTCGTAGTGACGGGCGACGAGAGCATCAAAAGCGGTCAAGTCTCCCGCTTTTGCCTGCCGCACCAACTCATCGTCCGAAAGGTGATTGGTTGCCCTTTGCCTCATGCCTTCCACCCGCTTCACAACTCTTGTTCGGGGGCGGCGAGTTGACCGTTGACGAGGACGCGGATGCGCCCTGAGCCACGCACGATGACCGTCTTGCTCACCCGATCCCCAGGCACATGGACGCCCCGATAGACTTCCCGAAAGCCTTGCGCATCGTTGACTTGGATTTGGACGAGTTGCTGCAACTGATGCCCACCCACGACGAGGGAGACACGGGCGACTTTGGCATCGGGCGGGACGGAACGCCAGTCAATCTCTTCGGGTTCAGGTGGGGGCGCTCCTTTGCTGACGATCAAGTTGACGGGTGTGTCTTCGGGGACTTGGGTGAGGGGGGGCGGTTGCTGACCGACGACCGTGCCAGCGGGGGCGGTCTCGCTGAAGGTTTCCACCTTTTGCCCGACTTTCAAATGAGCGCCTTTCAAGGTGGCGAGGGCGTCTTCCAGTTTTTGTCCTGTCACATCGGGCACTAAGACGGGCGCGACCCCTTGACTGACGACGACCAACACTTCTCGCCCTTCCAAGACGCGTCGGTTGGGTTCGGGGTCTTCCATGCGCAGGATGTGATTGGGCGGGATGTCTTTGCTGGGTTGCCAACGGACGACCCTCAGTTGCAAGCCCCGCTCCTTCAGCAATTGCTCCGCTTTTGTCAAGGGCATCCCCGTCACATCAGGGACGACGACTTCTCGTGGGCGGGTGCCCACCAACAAGGAGTAAACGAGCAAGCCGACGAACACCAATCCCACGATCAAACCGATGACCGATGCCAAAACGGATTGGGTCACTTGCCGCCACACGGGTCGTTCCTCCTCGTCGGTCGCTTCCTCCTTCTCTGAGGGCGGTTCGGCAGGGACGGGAGGGATCGGCGAAGGAATCGTCTCCAACGCCGCTAAGGCTTCCTGAAGGTTATCCCGAAAGGCATCCACTGAGGGAAAGCGCCGATGGGGGTCTTTCGCCATCGCTTGAAGGACTAACGCATCCACGCTGAAAGGCACGGAAGGGTTGAGGCTGCTGGGCAAAGGGATGGGCGCGGTCGCATGCAGGTGCGCCAAGTCCGCAATCGTCGCCGCTTCGTAAGGGAGGCGTCCCGTGAGCATCTGAAAGAGCAAAACGCCCAGCGCGTAAATGTCGCTTTGGGGCGTCCCTTCATCGCCATGAAAGCGTTCGGGGGCAAGGTAAGGGGCGACGCGTTCCATCCATTCAGTTTCCGTGACGCGGGAAGCGAGGAACGCCGAGGAAAGCCCGTAATCGCCGACTTTCACCTCGCCCCGCGAGGTGACGAGGATATTGTGGGGACGAAGGTCACCGTGAACGATGCCTTGACGGTGCAAATACGCCACGCCGTCAGCGATCTGGATGAGCAAATGGAGCGCCTGCGTTAAGGGCAAAGGCAACCTGCGCCCAAGCAATTGCCCCAACGATTGCCCTGCCACCAATTCGCAGACCCAAAAGAAGGGTTGCGCCTCGTCCACTTCGCCCACCGTTAGGTAACGCAAAAGGGACGGATGGCTGATGCCCGTCACTTGCTCGCATGCCCGCCTGAGAGCGGCGACGAACGGCGAAAGGGTAATGAAAGTCGGGCGAAGGATTTTGACGGCGACCCGTTGCCCCGTCAGGCGGTCTTGCGCCTGATAGACGATGAAAAGCCAACCTTCTCCGACGCGGCTGACGATGTGAAACCGCGTCCCGACGGTCGTCCCGATCATCATCGCGTCCCTCGCTCGGCGCGCCAAAGCCACAATGCGGCGCTTTTTGCCCCTTGCCCTCTGGCGCGCCACTGGCAATTATAAGGCAAGGGGAAAGGAGGGCAGGCAAGATGCGAACGCTGGTCGTCGGCGATTTGCATGGGCAATGGGATTGGCTTTGGAAGGCGTTGGAGATGGAAAAGCCCGACTGGCTTTTGTCCGTCGGCGATTGGGGCGACCCTGAAGAGGTGCGCCCTTCGGACTTTGAACGCCTCCTCGCCACCGTCTTTGTTCACACCGTCTATGGCAATCACGACGATTTGACCTTGCTGCGAAATTTGCGCAACCGTGATGGGACGCCCGTCTTGCTGCCTCACGGGGAAATCGTGGAACGCAACGGGATTAAGTTGGCGGGCATCAGCGGCATCTGGGCGAAAAGCCATCGCCAACCTTACTACATCACCGACGAAGAGGTGCGCGCCATCGCTGAACAACTGGCGGGCAAAGGGGTGACCGTCCTCATCACGCACGGTTGCCCTGTCGGTTTAGCCGACAAGACCCCGAAAGGAACGCGTGGCGGACAACGCTGTTTTCTGGACGCCTTCAAAATCGTCCAGCCCCTCTTGCACCTTTGTGGGCATTTGCACAAGCCACAACTTCGGCAACTCAAAAGCGGGCAAATCGTCCTGAATGTCGGGACGACCGCTTTGGGCGATTACGCCGTCGTGGAACTGACCCCCAACACCGTCACCATCCTCAAACGCCTCACGCCCTCCCTTTCGGCGAAAAACGGCAGCGATTAGCGATTAGCGACTGGCAAATGTTGGAGTGGCTATTAGCCACGACAGATAACGGCAGCGATTAGCGACTGGCAAATGTTGGAGTGGCTATTAGCCACGACGAAAAAGCAGCCACGGCGAAAAAGCAACCGCGACAGAAAAGCAGCCACGACAGCCACGACAGGAAAGCGACCACGACAGAAAAGGGCAGCCACGAAGAAGGGCGACGAACCTCACTCCCGACGGGTCGGTTGGGACGCCATCTCCTTCGCCGCTGTCAGAACGGCTTGGACGATTTTGTGGTAACCCGTGCAGCGGCAAAGGTTGCCCGCTAACCAATAGCGGACGAAGGCTTCGTCAGGTTGCGGGTTTTCCTGCAGCAAGGCGACGGCGTTGACGATGAAGCCGGGAGTGCAAATGCCACATTGCAATCCGCCCAGTTCTATGAAGGCTTTCTGGACGGGATGCAACCTGCCGTCTTGGGCGATTCCTTCCACTGTCGTGATGGTGCGACCATTTGCCGACACCGCCAGCACCAAACAGGAAGTCACAGGTTTGCCGTCCAGCAACACAGTGCAAGCGCCACAATCGCCCGTCCCGCAACCTTCCTTCGGTCCCGTGTAGCCGAGCCGATAACGCAACACATCCAACAACCGTTCTCGCGGTTCCACTTCCAGTTCGTGTGTCCGACCGTTGACGGTCAACCGAATGCGCTGGACGAACCGCCGTTCCATCGCCGATTTGCCTCCTTTCCATCGTTGCCCCTCGCTGCGCACCGTCGCTTGATTGTAACGCCGTCTCCGCTGGCAAGTTTTTTCGCCTTCCCGCAAAATTTGGGCGTGGAGGTTGATGGGAGTTGGCGAAGACGCTGCTTTTGGAAATCGGCACGGAAGAGATGCCCGCCCGATTTTTGCTCCCCGCCATCGCACAGTTGCGGGAGTTGATGGCGAAAAGATTGGCGGACTTGCGGTTGTCCTTTGGGACGATTCGCACGGTCGGGACGCCCCGCCGATTGGCTGCCATCGTCACCGAAGTCGCCGAGCATCAAGCGCCCATCGTGCGGGAAGTGCGCGGTCCCGCCCGCCACATCGCTTTTGACGCGCAGGGTAACCCGACGAAAGCCGCTGAAGGGTTCGCCCGCGCTCAAGGCGTTGCGGTTAGCGAGTTAGTGGTCAAGGCGACAGAGAAGGGCGAATTCGTTTTCGCCATCAAGCGGGAGGAAGGGCGTCCCGCGATGGAAGTCCTTTCCGAAGCCCTCCCGCAAGTCATCCGCCAACTTGCCTTCCCCAAGACGATGCGATGGGAAGCGAGCGGTTTGCGCTTCGGTCGCCCCATCCGCTGGCTTGTTGCGTTGCTGGGCGAAACCGTGATTCCCTTTGAAGTTGCGGGCGTCCAAAGCGACCGCATCACTTATGGGCGCCGCTTTACCGACGGGCAATTGGCAGGCAAACCCATCGCCCTGACTTCCGCCGACCTTTACGAGACGGCGTTGGAGTTGGCGCATGTCATCGTGGACCACGAACGGCGGCGGGCGATGACAAAGGCGCAGGTGGAAAGCGTTGCCGAGAAGTTGGGTGGTGTCGCTTTGATGCCCGACGAGTTGTTGGACGAAGTGACCTTCCTCGTGGAAGAGCCTGTCGCCCTCGTCGGCTCTTTTGACCGAACCTATTTGACCTTGCCGACGGAGTTGCTCGTGACAGTGATGATGCACCATCAGCGGTATTTCCCCGTCGTTGAGACGAGGGACGAGGGGCAGGGGACGGAAGGGAAGTTGTTGCCTCACTTCATCTTCGTTTGCAACGGGATGCCTGGCAATCCCGAAGCGGTTCGGAAGGGCAACGAAAAAGTCATCGCCGCTCGCTTTGAAGACGCTCAGTTCTACTTCGCCCTTGACCGTCAGCGCCGCCTTGCGGAATTTGTCCCGCTGCTTTCGGACATCGTTTTTCAGCAAGGGTTGGGAACGATGGGCGAAAAGACGCAGCGCCTGAAAACTCTCGTGGATGCCCTCTGCCAGCACCTTCAAGTTGACCCGCAAGTTCGGGCGTTGGCGTTGCGGGCGGCGGAGTTGTGTAAAGCCGATTTGGCGACCCGCCTCGTCAGCGAGTTTCCCGAATTGCAAGGCGTCATCGGGCGCATCTATGCCTTGCTGGATGGCGAACCTGACGAAGTGGCTTGGGCGATAGAAGACCACTACAAACCCCAGCCCTCCGACTACGCCTTGCCCCGCCATCTCGTCGGTGTTTTGTTAGCCATCGCCGACCGATTGGACACTTTGTGTGCCTGTTTTGACCGCGACCTGATCCCGACAGGTTCGCACGACCCGTTGGGCTTGCGCCGAACGGCGACGACTTTGCTGATGCTCCTTCGGGATGCCGACGAAGGGAAATCGTTGCCCTTGACTTTTTTGCTGGACTTGACTTTGCGGGTTTTGAGGGAAGCGCGGACGCTGACGAAAGAGCCGACTTGGGTCGCCGAAACGGTGCGGGCTTTTTTGCGGGAGCGGTTGGAGGCTTTGCTGGAAGGTGACGGCATTGACCACGATGTGCGGCGCGCCGTCTTGGCGGTCGGCTTTGACGAAGTGCCCTCCGTCTTCGCCCGCGCCCAAACTTTGCATCGGTTGCGCCAGCAACATCCCGAAAGGTTTCGCCCAATTGTAGAAGCCTTCACGCGGGTGACGAACATCCTTGCTCAGGCACGCCAAAAAGGTGAACCCATCCCCGACCAACTCAACCTCAACGCCTTGTCGCTGGACGCCGAACGCGCCCTCGCCCAAGCGACCGAACAAGTCGCGCCCGCTGTCATGGAGCGGGTGAGGGTAGGGGATTACGAAGGGGCGTTTTGGGTGTTGGCGGAGTTGGCGCCGACCATCCATCGCTTCTTTGATGAGGTGTTGGTGATGCACGAGGACGAAAGGCTTCGGCGTAACCGCCTGGCACTCCTGAGACAAGTGGAACGACTTTTGCGCCTTTTCGCCGACTTCGCTTCCATCTCTGCCGTCCCGCCAGCAGCGGCAAGTGGCGAATGATCAAACAGCAGCGATGGTATTGGAGTGGCTATTAGCCACGACCAACTCGCCACGACCTGCCGATTTGTCATCTTGTCGGAGCGGCTACCAGCCACGACAAAGAACGCCCCGACGAAAACCATTTGCGACCGACGAACCGATGCGTTTAACGCCCTGCCAATCCCGACAGCAGCATATCCAGTCGCCCGCTGGCGTCCAAGATGTTTTCCAGCGTGTAGGTGTAAAGCAATCGGGCAGGCACATTCCGAAAAACTGGCTGTTGCTGAGGGGCAAAAGGTGCCCTTGGTGCTGTCGGGGCGCTTCCGTAAGGCGCGCCCGCGTAGGGTGCTCCCCCAGCAAAGCCTGCTTCTTCCCCACTAAGCCCTCCCATTGAGGCAGGACCGCCCGGCATCGGGCGACCTGGCATCGGGGCTGAGGGTGCCCCTGACATGCTCGGCGCTCCCATCATCGGTGCCTCTGGCATTCCAGGCATCCCTGGCGTTCCTGGCATCCCCGGCGCTCCTGCCGTCCCCGCCTCTACCCGCACGCCAGGTAGGCTGGGCAACTGGGGCAGTATCGGCAAGATGGTCGCATAGTCGGTGTCAAAGGTGAGTTTGACTTCCACCTTGACATAGACGACCTGCCCACTCTGCGGGTCAAAGAGCAAGATGCGTGTGCCTTCCCCTCTGCCGCTGAGTTTGCGGGCGGCAGGCAATTGCCCTGGCGCTCCCGTCATGCCGCCCATCGGCGCTGCTGGACCGACGCCAGGCATCATGCCGCCCATCCTCGGGGGTGTGCCCGCCATCGTCGGGGCACCCATCGGCGCAGGAGCACCCATCATAGGCATCCCTGATGGCATCCCCGCTTCGCCCCCCATCATCCCTGCCCCCATCCCGCCTTGTTGTTGTGCCCCTGAAAGGTCTAAGTCGGCAGCGATGGGGAAACGGCTGACGATGCGGACGCACAGACGCCCTTGCCAAACCTCAAAACCGTCTAACTGGTGGCGAGCAGGCACTCGCAGGACAGGGGCATCCGCCAGATAGGCATCGGCAGGCGCTCCCACCGCAGGCGCTCTCATCCCTGGCATCCCTGGCATACCGCCTCCTGCCATCGGCATTCCTCCCATCGGTCCCGCCATCGGGCTGGAGCGTCCTGGCATTCCGCCTGCCATCGGCGGAAATCCCCCGAAAGGAGCGGCACCACCGGGCATGCCTGTCTCCTCACCGCCTAACGCCCCCATGCCAGCCCCCGTTGCCGTCGGGGCTCCCACAAGGGTCAAGTTCTCCAAGTTTTTGGGCAGCCAAATAAAGCCCTGCCATGTGTCCTTGACTTTCAAGGGGCGGTCGGGGAAGGCGATGTCAATGCTGCCTGTCACGAACCGAAGGACATTGGGCAACTCTTCCACCGTCTCTCCATTGGGCAACAAAGAGAGCCAACCGAGATGTTGGTCATCGGTCGGACGAATCCGCAACCGCTGAGCGGTGGCGGCAGTCAACGGCGCCCCCGCACCTGCACCCATCGGCGCCATCCCACCCATCGTCGGCGCCCCGCCCATCGGCATCATCCCGCCCATCATTGGCGCCCCACCAGGCATCCCCAATTCGCTCCCCATCATCCCTGCCCCCATCCCGCCCGCTGTCTGGATGGGGCTTTCCTTCTCCAGCGTCCCTTCTTCCACCGACCGAATGACGCGGAAGACGCGGTCAACGGTAATGTCGTGGATGGTCTGAAGCCAGCGGAAACTCAGTTTACTGCTAAACTGGGGCAATTTGCGGCGGATGGCTTTCGTCGGGACTTCCGCCCTCGCCTCAGAGTTGCCCCGAAAGGTGTAAACAAAAATCTCCCCCGTCCGACCCTGAAGGACTAACCGCACCTCACCTTGCCCGATCCCCGTGCCACTCAAATCCACCTGAAAGCGCACTTGCGCTTCCCCTTCCACGCTTCCCGTCTTGCTAACACCGACGACCCGCAAGGTATGTTCGCCGCTAACGATTTCCCGCTCCGCCAAGTCAATGGTCAACTCAAAAGGAGCAGCAATGGCGGAGACAAATTTCCCATCCAGCCAGACCATCACATAGCCATCCGATGTGGGCTTCTGCACACGGAGAAGCAATCGGCGGGAACGAACGAGTTCCCCATCGTGGGGCGAAACGATGGCGACTTGTGCCGCTGTCAAGGCGACCGTCCAACCGAGCACCATCACCATCATCGCCAGACGAACCCAGCGCATCGCTGAGCACCTCCTTGCAACGCCACCGCTATTGTAACGCACGCCCCCCTCAAACGCCCTGCGCTATCCTAAGGGGACGAGGTGAACCGAACGGATGACGGAAGCACCCTTGTGGGCTTGGTTTGCGTTTCTGGCGGTCGTCGGTTTGATGTTGGCGATAGACTTGGGCATTTTCCATCGCCACGCCCACATCGTTTCCCTTCGCGAAGCCGCCATCTGGAGCGTCGTTTGGGTCGTCGTGGCGTTGCTGTTCAACTTGGTCATCCTTTTCTGGATGGGCAAACGGGAAGCATTGGAATTTTTGACGGGCTACCTCGTGGAGAAAGCCCTTTCCGCCGACAACATCTTCGTCTTCGCCGTCCTGTTCAACTATTTCGCCGTCCCACCTGCCTATCGCCATCGGGTTTTGTTTTGGGGCGTGTTGGGCGCCATCGTCATGCGTTTCGCCTTCATCATGGCAGGCGCCGCCTTGCTTAAAAAGTTCCATTGGGTCGTCTATATCTTCGGCATCATCGTCATCCTTTCAGGCATCAAACTGCTTCGGCGACGGGATGGGCAGGTTGACCCCGAAAAGAACCCCGTCATCCAACTGGCACGCCGCTTTTTGCCGTTGACGCCCCACTATGTCGGGCAACAATTCGTCGTCCGTGACGATGGGCGATTTGTTTTCACTCCACTGGCGCTGGTGTTGTTGGCGGTGGAGACGACCGATGTCGTCTTCGCCGTTGACTCCGTTCCCGCCATCTTCGCTATCACCCGTGACCCCTTCATCGTCTTCACTTCCAACATCTGCGCCATCTTGGGCTTGCGGGCGCTTTACTTCGTGCTGGAGGGCGTCATGAAACTTTTCCGCTACTTGGACGAAGGCTTGGCAATCATCTTGGTCTTCATCGGCATCAAGATGTTGCTGAGCGAAGTCTATCCCATCCCCGTTGGCTTATCGCTGGGTTTCGTGTTGCTTGTCCTGACCATCACCATCGTCCTGTCGCTATGGGCGGAACGACGGGAGCGCGCCGCCGCCCTCGCCAATCCCAACCATCCCCCCACCGATGCCGAGTTATAGCGTCCCCATCTCTCAACGGGTCGCCAACTCTGGCTATTGGCTACTCGCCCCAACATCCGTTTCCATCCCCTCAACGGTCAAAGACCACTGGCTATTGGCTACTCGCCCCTCGCCCCAACATCCGCTTCCATCCCCTCAGCAGGTCGGCGCCTCATCGGTCATTGGTCCAATTGGTCATTTCTCATTGGGCTTCTGCCCACTTTTATCGGATGAGAAGCAACAAGGCAGCACCGCCCCCGTAAATGTGGGGCGGTTCAACCTCACCAACTCGGTAACCGTTGACATCTCTGACCGTCCCGTCAGGCTCCACGCTTCCAACGCGATAACCGCTGACATCCCGCACCGTGCCATCAGGCTCAAAGTAACCGACACGATAGCCGTCCGCATCTCGGATAGTCCCGTCATGTTCCACATAACCGATGCGATAACCGCTGACATCCCGCACCGTTCCATCCGCTTCAATTTCACCGACTCGGTAACCGTTAACATCCCGAATAACGCCCATCACTGTCACCTCCCGACGGCAATTTCCATCCCCTCAAGATGGCTCGGCAGTTCATTGGTCATTGAGACATTGGTCATTTTCCGTTTCGTTTCCATCCTCTCAGGGTGGGTCGGAGATTCATTGGTCATTAAGACATTGGGCATTTTCCGTTTCGTTTCCATCCCCTCAAGGCGGGTCGGAGACGTTGCTGGAAGTGGAGGCTGCTCGTCCTGTGACGAGGTTTCCATCCCCTCAAGGCGGGTCGGAGACCTAGGCGCTGGGGAGTTCGGTTTCCCGACGACCCGCCGTTTCCATCCCCTCAAGGCGGGTCGGAGACCCGGCATGTTGAGGGGCTGTCCGGATGGGCAGATGTCTGTTTCCATCCCCTCAAGGCGGGTCGGAGACCTCTCCGATATCTGCCCTACCCAAAGTGTGTCGGTTATGTTTCCATCCCCTCAAGGCGGGTCGGAGACCTTAACGGCAAAATTGGGCAATTGGGGCGGCATTAGAGTTTCCATCCCCTCAAGGCGGGTCGGAGACCTGACAAAATGTCCGACACTCGTGCAATCGCCATACGTTTCCATCCCCTCAAGGCGGGTCGGAGACGGGGGGGTGTGCGTATCGGTCATTGGAACTGCGTTACGTTTCCATCCCCTCAAGGCGGGTCGGAGACTCTCAAGCGCTTGAGCGACCGTTTCGGCGACTTCGTTCCGTTTCCATCCCCTCAAGGCGGGTCGGAGACCTGCTCCGCGTAGCCGATAAATTCGTTGAGTTGGCAGAGTTTCCATCCCCTCAAGGCGGGTCGGAGACAAGCGGGGGCAAAATGGGGCAAAACGGCGGGATTTTGGTTTCCATCCCCTCAAGGCGGGTCGGAGACGACGCAATTACTACTTGGTCACCTGCGGCAGGCAACGTTTCCATCCCCTCAAGGCGGGTCGGAGACGGTTTAAGTAAATTGTCATCGTGGGAAAACTTGCGAGGTTTCCATCCCCTCAAGGCGGGTCGGAGACCGACACCGTTGCTCCACCTGCGAATGCACCACAACGTTTCCATCCCCTCAAGGCGGGTCGGAGACCTAAACCCAATGACTTCATCGCCATGATGCTTATCTTGTTTCCATCCCCTCAAGGCGGGTCGGAGACCCGCTGAGGGACGGATAAATCTGTTCGTCATCCCAGTGTTTCCATCCCCTCAAGGCGGGTCGGAGACATGCCCAACGTTCCTCTCTTCTCTCTCCCGTCTCTTTCGTTTCCATCCCCTCAAGGCGGGTCGGAGACTGGTGGAGATCAGTGACCTTGTTAATTTCTGGCTACGTTTCCATCCCCTCAAGGCGGGTCGGAGACGATAGAGGTGATCGTGCCATGAGTGTTCGTGCATATCTGTTTCCATCCCCTCAAGGCGGGTCGGAGACACGGCTCTTTGAAGCCTTCATCGTCGAAGCCTTCGGTTTCCATCCCCTCAAGGCGGGTCGGAGACCTTTCTCATCATCCCCTTCATTATTATCTCCTGCACGGTTTCCATCCCCTCAAGGCGGGTCGGAGACTTGATGAAAGAGGCGCCGTATTACTTCTCGATGAGTTGTTTCCATCCCCTCAAGGCGGGTCGGAGACCGTCATTATTGCGAACTTTTGTGTTGCATCGCAAAAAGTTTCCATCCCCTCAAGGCGGGTCGGAGACCTTCCGCCACCACGAACAAACATACCAATAGCAGAGGTTTCCATCCCCTCAAGGCGGGTCGGAGACTCCAGCCGCCTCCCCCTCCTCCTCCCCCGACCCTGAGTTTCCATCCCCTCAAGGCGGGTCGGAGACTCGGTTCGGGTCATGGTCGGTCAGTTTGGCGGGTCGTTTCCATCCCCTCAAGGCGGGTCGGAGACTAGTCGATATGCCTACGGATTCGGAGGTGGTCGCTAGTTTCCATCCCCTCAAGGCGGGTCGGAGACCGGCGAGGTGGGCGCCATATAGAATGCGTCGCTTCGTTTCCATCCCCTCAAGGCGGGTCGGAGACACTTCGCCATCCAGAAAGCCTTGGACAGTATCGGAAAGTTTCCATCCCCTCAAGGCGGGTCGGAGACCATTGACCATCTTGATGGCTTCGTCTATGTCGTCAAGTTTCCATCCCCTCAAGGCGGGTCGGAGACTCATTTGTTTTCTTCTTTGTTAGGAGAAGGTATGAAGGTTTCCATCCCCTCAAGGCGGGTCGGAGACTTGCGATAGGCGAAAAAACCGTCGGCATCAAAACCGAGTTTCCATCCCCTCAAGGCGGGTCGGAGACGGTGGGGATGTCATGTCAACGACTTCGCCCAAAACGTTTCCATCCCCTCAAGGCGGGTCGGAGACTGCCGAATTCGTAAGGGCGTTCGGCAACCTGTTGCGCAGTTTCCATCCCCTCAAGGCGGGTCGGAGACATCCTCGTTTTGTAGAACAACGAATTCTGCCCTGTAGGCGTTTCCATCCCCTCAAGGCGGGTCGGAGACAGGACCGACGGCAAGGGTAAAATCGTCTACGGTCATGTTTCCATCCCCTCAAGGCGGGTCGGAGACCAGTAAAAGTTGTGAAAACAGTAAAAGTTGTGAAAGTGTTTCCATCCCCTCAAGGCGGGTCGGAGACTGCCCTGTAGGCGGGTATCTTCTCGGTTTGTGACAGTGTTTCCATCCCCTCAAGGCGGGTCGGAGACCTTAGGGAAAAAGACATGCCACAAGCAAAAATTGAGTTTCCATCCCCTCAAGGCGGGTCGGAGACCTGACTTGTCTTGATGACCTTGCCGACTTCGTGAAGGTTTCCATCCCCTCAAGGCGGGTCGGAGACTAAGTTATGGTCAATATATCCCAAGCGGTGTCCTAGTTTCCATCCCCTCAAGGCGGGTCGGAGACCTCACCTTTCCACTATCTTGAATACCAAGATGAATTCGTTTCCATCCCCTCAAGGCGGGTCGGAGACTTGACTATGTTTTTGGGTTTGTCGCTGATGCGCTAAAGTTTCCATCCCCTCAAGGCGGGTCGGAGACCAACAGTTTGAGTGTGACGATTGCCCCAGCGAAAAAGGTTTCCATCCCCTCAAGGCGGGTCGGAGACGCAGTACTTTTTTCCTTTCCCTGTAGGGCAGAATGAGTTTCCATCCCCTCAAGGCGGGTCGGAGACGTGCCGCGCAAATCCTCTCTGTGGGAAAAAGTAAAAGGTTTCCATCCCCTCAAGGCGGGTCGGAGACGCCGATGCCCGATTGCGTTGTAAACCGTCCCGTTAGTTTCCATCCCCTCAAGGCGGGTCGGAGACTTGCGAAAGTGATAAAAGTTGTGAAAGTTGCGAAAGTGTTTCCATCCCCTCAAGGCGGGTCGGAGACCAAGACGAAATGAAGGGAAAGGCGGGCAAAAGGGGGCAAAACGGCAGAAGGGTTGCCGTCGACCTTCGGTAGG
>Ga0209670_100861_pt1 | contig 15873 bp, 11 predicted proteins | sample PerSpoBPS_BMetaG_FD_184741 | JGI IMG/M metagenome (GOLD analysis project Ga0209670, IMG submission 184741) | Thermal spring microbial communities from Yellowstone National Park, Wyoming, USA - Perpetual Spouter B (PS_B) MetaG (SPAdes) (version 3) | ecosystem: Environmental > Aquatic > Thermal...
CGGTGGGTGAGCCGAAGAGGCCGAAGACCTCGATCATCTTCTCGGTGCCTCACAGGGCAGGAGCGCTCTACAGGGCCCTCGAACCCTTCGCGACGAGGGAGATCAACCTGACCAAGATCGAGTCGAGACCTACGAGGGCGAGGCCTTGGCAGTACTACTTCTTCGTCGACTTCGAGGGGGACGTCAGGGACGAAAGGGTGAGGGAGGCGTTGGCGGAGCTGACCTCGAGGACTCTCTTCCTCAAGGTCCTAGGAACTTACGAGAGCGGCAGAATAGAGCCAGAGGAGTGAAGGCTGCCCTAGTTCACGAGCCAATATCAGCCGGCAAAAAAATTGTAACAGTATGCTCGAGGAGCTCTTCAAGAAGGCCGTCCAGCTGGGAGAGCGGATAGCATCACAGGACGTAGCGCGCTTCAGGGAGCTATTGGAAAGGGCCAGAGAACTTTGGACTGAATACGATCCCAGGCACGACCCGAGGAACCGCGTCGTCATGGGCGTCGACAGCGGATGGAACGTAAGGCTCTACGAAGGGTTCTACGTCTATGCTTTGAGGGCGGCCGCGGTGGACGAGCACCAGGAGGTCCACGAACCGGTCGCGGAGTTCGACATGATAGGAGGTGAGCAGACGGGCCTGACGCCGGAGAACTACGTGAAGGTCCAGGGAGAGATGGCGGAGCACTACGTGGCGGACAGGGTCGCAGATGAGGCGGACCTGGTGCTTGTGGACGGGTCGCTGATCGCTCGCCTTCAGAGCGCTCACAGGATGCTGAGGGAACTGCACCTCCTCAACGAGTACCTCTCTTTGGCCAGATCGCTTAGGGAGAGGAGGAACGTCGTCTTCGTCGCGAAGTACTCCCACCGCAGGTCCCTGATACGAGGGGAATTGGGAGACATCTACTACATAGCCAGGTCGACGAGGACGCCGGGCTACGTCCTGGGGCAGACCGACGAGCGCTCCGGGATCCCGATAACGACGGCCTACATCAGGCTGGCTAACGACGCGCAGCCGCTGGCGATCGAGGTTCCGTCGGGGGACGTCGGGGAGGAGGACGTGAGGCACATAATGGACGTCCTCTCCTCAAGGTCAGTGATGGGCTATCCGTATGCCCTTTACCTCGCCCACAGGGTCGTCAGCGTCTCCGAGGCGCTCATGGATCAGCTCTGCAGGACAGCGGGTCTCATAGCCTTCCGTGAGGCGAGGGAGGTGCTCGAGCTGTGAGGGAGGTCGGGATAATCTTAGGGTCTGCGAAGCCCGAGAGGATCCAGTTCACGGCTAAGGAGACGGTGAGGGTCGGAGAGTACTTGGTCGCCGAGACCCTGGACGGCCCAGTCCTCTACATGGTCGACAAGTTCGAGAACGTCAGCGTCCTCCTCTCTCAGGGACTGGACTACGTCACCGCCGAGGAGGCGAGGAGGGCCAGCGCGGTCAACCCGAGGGACAGGATGAGGACGGGCGTGGCGAGGGCGATCGGCCTCATAGAGGAGCTGAAGAGGGGCAGGAGGATCTACCCGACCGTCCCTCCTGAGCCTGGAGCCTCCGTTACCCTCGCAGACGACGGCATCCTATCGGAGGTTTACAACCAGAAGGGGAAGAGATGGGCGGAGATAGGCACCCTCCTGAGGAGAAGCGGCGTGAGGGTGAGCGTGGACCTGAACGCGATAGCGTCGAGGCACCTCGCCATCCTCGCGATCACCGGGAGGGGGAAGTCGAACTTCCTCGCATTGCTGGCGAAGAGGGTTGCGGAGAGGAACGGGACGATGGTCATAGTCGACTACCACTCGGAGTACGTGGGCCTGAAGATACCGAGGTTGAGGGTGACCGTGCCCAAGCTGAACCCCACGCGTCTCTCAGTCGAGGAGCTGGCCGACGTCATAGGCGTTAGGGCGACGGCTGACAAGCAGAGGGCGATTCTGGGGAAGGTCATTGACAGGCAGCTCAGGACCTCCCAGGACTTCTGGAACGAGCTGGAGAACAGATTGAGGGCGATCGCGGAGAGCGAGAAGGCCAAGGACAGGGACACCGCCAGCAGGTTGCTGGAAATCATGGAGAGGGCTAAGAGGATGTGGGGCCCGATCTTCGACCAGCAGGCGAGGGACCTCGTCGACCAAATCCGACCCAACAGCATCAACGTCCTGGACGTCTCGGGCTTCACGGAGGCTCAGGCGCAAACCCTCGTCTCCAACCTCCTCGAGGACCTTCTGGAGGACAGGAAGAACGCCGTGAGGGGGTACGGAGCGAGGTTCGGTTCGCCCGTGATGGTCGCGATAGAAGAGGCCCACGTCTTCGTGCCGTCCAACGAGAGCACGTACTGCTCCGAGGTCATATCGAAGGTGGCGAGGGAGGGGAGGAAGTTCGGCCTTTCCCTGATCCTCGTCTCGCAGAGGCCGAGCCGGTTGAACGCTGACGTCGTGAGCCAGGTGGGGAGCTTCGCGATATCAGGACTGACCCATCCTGCAGATCAGAGCTTCGTCAAGACGGTCACCGATGAGATCACCGACGAGCTCGGAGCTTCCCTTCCGTCCCTGAACCCAGGCGAGATGATCCTAGTCGGCAGCTTCGTCAGGGCCCCGGCGCTGGTCAAGGTGGACCTCGTCGAGGAGAAGCTTGTCGGGAGGGACATAGACGCGGTCTCCGAGTGGGAGAGGGCTGTGAGCGAGAGCCCGCCGTACACGACGAGGGAGCTGATAAGGCTATGATGCTCGGTCACATCTCCGACACGCACCTGGGCGCCTTCATCGGAAGGAGCGAGGAGCTGAGGGAGGTGGCGGAGGACGTCCACGGAGCCTTCCGAGAGGCGATCGACCTCTTCATCAGGGACCACGTCGACGTCGTGATACACTCGGGTGACGTTCTGGACGAGCCCAGGCCCTACGGAGACGCCTTGAGGGTCCTCCTGGAAGGCGTTAGGAGGCTGAAGGAGAGGGGAATACCTTTCCTCTTCACGCTGGGGGAGCACGACCTCAGCCCCATACCCTCGACGCCTTACCCGGCGCTGGCTCATCTTCTTGGACTTGCCGAGTTCGTCGGCGACGGCGTGCCCCACGAGGTCAAAGGTCTGACTGTTGTGGGACTCCACAAGTACAAGAAATTCGAGGCGAGGGTCCTGGTGGAGGACCTGAACTCAATAGGCTTGCGGGTCAAGTCCTTCAGCGGAAGGAAGGTCCTCGTCCTTCACCAGGGATTGAAGGAGGCCTTCGGGCCTGGTTCGGAGCTTTCCGTCAGCGATTTGCCCAATGGCTTCGACTACTACGCGATGGGACACATACACAGGCGCTTCGAGATGAGGTTAGGGAGGGGCCTCCTCGCGTATCCAGGTGCAGGACACTGGGTTGACGTGGACGACCCTGACGAGTGCGGCGTCCTGATCGTCGACCTCTCGGGCGATGAGCCCCAGGCCCAGTGGATAAGACTCGAGAGCGTAAGGCCGAAGGTGCTGGTCAGGGTTGAGGCCCATGAGCTTGAGAGGGAACTGAGGAGGCTGATGGAGCGAGAGGGCGCGAAGAAACCGGTCCTGTGGATGGAGGTCGAGGGGGAGGGGGTTGATCTCTCCGAGGTTGAGAAGAGACTGTCCCAGAAGTACGTGATCAGGAGGTTAGTCCTGCGCCAGAGGCGGAGAGCGGGAGCGCAGCTCGGAGGCGAAGAGGAGTTGAACGTCGACGCAGAGCTGAGGAGGTTGGCCCTGGAGGCGGTCGGTGACGAAGAGGTCGTGGAGTACGCTCTGGGAGAGCTTTTGAGGCTCCTATCGGAGGACGGGACCGAGGAGGCCGAGCGATCGCTCTGGGAGTTCTGGATGAAAAGGTACGGAATTGAATTGGGTGAGCGGAGGTGATCGGGAGGGTAAAGCTGGTGAACTTCCTCTCCCATGTGAACACGGAGATCGAGTTCGGTGAGGGCCTTACGGTCTTCATAGGGAGGAATGGGGCGGGAAAGAGCTCTGTAATAGACGCGATAACCTACGCCCTCTACGGTCAGCATACGAGGGGGAAGAGGACCCACGTGAGGGACGGATCTGGTGGAGGAAGGGTGGAGCTGGAGCTTCACGTGGCCGGCAGGAAGTACGAGATCGTCAGGGAGTTCGACGGCAAGGGAGAGCTCAGGGCCGCGGCGATCAGGGAGGACGGCAGGCTTTTGGTCACCGGAGAGAAGAGGGACGAAGGCCGCGTCTCAGAGGTGGTCTCGAGGATCTTGGGTTTGGACTACGACAGGATGGTCTCGAGCGTCGTGATACAACAAGGTGAGATAGACGCCATACTGAGGAGCGACCCAAAGGAGCTGAAGGAGCTCTTCGACGACCTGATGGGTCTCAGGACCTTCGACGTGGCCTATGATAGGATGAAGGGGGCCTTGGAGGGCTTCAGGGAGAGGATCAGAAAGGTGACGGGGAGGTTTCCTGAAGACGTCAAATCGGTCGAGCAGGAATTGGAGGGCCTCAGGAAGGAGGTTGAGAGCGCGAAGGAGAGGGAGAAGTCGCTGGCGAAGGAGCTGGAAGGGCTGAAGGCCGAGTACAGGGAAATCGCCGAGAGGGTAGAGAGGGCGGAGGAGCTCATCCGGCTGAACCTCGAGCTCGAAGGGGTCCTCAACAAGTTGAAGGAGAGGATCAGGGGAGAGGTCAAAAGGCTCGAGGAAAGGGTTGCGAGGCTCGAGGGCGCCCTGAGGCTCCTCTCGAGGAAGGAGGAGGTCGGGGCGAGGGTCAGGAGGCTTGAGGAACTGAAGGCCGTCCTTCAGGCCCTGAAAGGGAAGGAGGAGGGCATCCTGAAGCAGCTTGAAGAGATCGAAGAGGAGCTGAAGGCCCTTCCGACGGAACCCTCGGGAGCGAAGAGCTTAGACGAGTTGAGGGGCGAGGCCAGGAAGAGGGCTGGGAGGCTCAGGGACGACTCGATGGAGTTGGGGAAGGCCCTCGCAAGTGGACAAACCAAACTCGACCTCTACGAGCTCCAGGAGAGGGTTGAGAGGGATGTCGAGTCGGTGGTCGACCTCGTCTCTGAGACCTACACGTCGGCGATGGCATCGAGGGCCTCCGAGCTGACGAGGAGGAAGGAGGAGCTTCAAAGTCAGCTGAACAGCGTCAGGCAGAAGATTAAGGAGGCCGAGAAGGAGATCAAGGACCTCAGCACCCTCGAGAACCAAGACGTCAACAGGCTCCACGCGCATGTGCTGGCAGCGGAGCAGGAGGTCAGGAGCGCAGGGGGAGAGGAAGGAGTGAAATCTCTCATCGAGAAGCTCGAGGGGCTGAAGGCGAAGCATGCGAAGCTCACGGAAGTCGAATCGCCCCTTGAACTCGAACTGGAGGTTCTGGACGGGCTCGACGCGCTTCTCAGCGACGAGGAAGTGCTCCGGATGACGTCCCGGCTTAAGGAAGGGATCGCAACGCTGAAGGGTTCCGGGTTCAGCGCCGAGACCGTAAGCGAGCTCGAGAAGCTGAGGAGCAGGAAGGACGAGCTGAGTAGGGCGATCGGACAGAGAGAGGGGGAGCTGGGGAGTCTGAGGAGGACGGTTGAAGAGGACGAAGGAAAGATCGAACAGCTCGAAAGGGCTCTAAGCGTCCTGAGGAAGGCGAACGAGTTCTATGCCCTCATGGAGAAGGTGAGGAAGGAGGTCTACCACAGGGACGGCCCGGTCCTCAGGAGCCTCAGGACCTGGATATACTCGCGGGTCTCCGAGAGGGCAAGGGGCTACCTCGACATGTTCGATGCCGCCGTGGACGACGTCAGGATCGAGGAGAAGAGGACGGGCAGAGGGAGCGAGGTGGCCTTCGTGTGCTACTACAGAGGTAGGGAGGTGAGCTGGGAGAGGTTGAGCGGCGGCGAGAAGGTGGTCCTAGCCCTGGCGCTCAGGCTAGCGATCGGCGACGTCCTTGGGGCCCAGAGGCTGAGGTTCTTCATACTGGACGAGCCCACGGTACACCTCGACTCGGAGAAGAGGAAGAGGCTCAGGGATGTCCTGATGAGGCTCTCACAGAAGATGCCGCAGGTCATCGTGATAACCCACGACGAGGAGATATTCGAGGGGTCTGAGGCGAGGGTCCTGAGGTTCGAGAAGGAAGGAGGGGCCACGAAGGTCATGGAAGTCAGGGCGTGAATTGCATCCAGAAGGCAGGAGGGCGTTTTCACCAACTCGATGCTCCGGACGACGCCAGTATTCCGTTTCTACGCTTAAAACCCTCGAGATGTGCGTCGCGGTCCTCCGGAAGTCCTTTGCCGAGGTACCAGAAGCAGTAAATAACAGGGACCTTGCTTCGTCTTCCGGGGGCCGTGGTCTAGAGGTATGACGCCGCCTTGACGCGGCGGAGGTCCCCGGTTCGATTCCGGGCGGCCCCATAATTTCTATTACAGTCGCGAATTGTAGAACCTCACCGCTGCAATATGTTCGCGCACAGTTGAAAAGCCTGGAAGGATACTCATAGATTACACACTGAAGTTAGCCAAGTGCAGTCCTCAGAACTCTGCCCAATCTTCGCTCTCATCCATCATAGCGCTTTCAGATCCTTCCTCAGGCCACAAATTATGGAATGCGCCGAGGCTCTGGAGCAGGGCGAGGTCGATCAGGTGAAGGTTGAGCAGCAGCGGCAGGAAGAGCGCATAGCTTGTCAGCAGCTCTTCGACCCCTTCAACGTCTCACTCGCCGGCCCTCTGCCTGATCTCCTCCGCGACCCGCTCGAGCCTTTTCCGTGCCTCCTGGGCCTCCCTGATGCCCTCCTCCGTCAGCCGGTAAACGGTCTTCCTCCTCAGAAAACCCTTGACCTCCTCCTCGACCACAAGACCTGCAGCCCTAAGCGAGACGCGCACCATCTCCACCTCGGGCCTTCTCATGCCTGTGACCTCCGCCAGCTCCTTGGGCGATTTGGGGCCTTCCAGCAACGCCACCAGGATCAGGTCCCTTCGCGAGGACCAGTCCTCCATCGAGGTCGAGGCACACGACCCTACTTATAGCCCCGTCGCCTCCTCTTCGTGTCGACGAAAGCCTCGCGGCGCAATTCCACTATTGGTGTTCGTAGCAGACGATTTTGTTGCGGGATGTGGTGCTCACGTTTAAATAAGCGCCTAGCGTTATGGTTTTGGAAGCGGGGTAGGGTAGCCAGGTCTATCCCGCCGGGCTCATAACCCGGAGATCGGTGGTTCAAATCCACCCCCCGCTACTTTTATATAAAGGTTGACGCAAAAATTTTTATATTATATCCATGTTTAGGGACTTCGGTCGGGTAACTTTTGATGTCCCCCCACCGCGAGGTCCTACTTCTCTTATTCATACTGGCGCTTACGTACTGACAAGTTTTACTTAAGCCTTTTGGGATGGTCTCTGGCCATGATGCACGTCATCGATGTTGTACTGGACTCATTCACCAGGCTCTTCAGACATCACAGGTACTCTCCTTTAGAGAAACACTCTATTCTGTGATTCTATTCGTTGCAGGATTGAGTCTAAGGGATATCTCAGAAAGGTTCTGTCTGACATTCGCTTCAAGGGAATCGGTGAGAATATGGGTTCAAAGGTCCTCATCTTTGTTCAAACCATCAAAGAGGATAAGGAGGCTAGTAGCTGTAGACGAGTCTGTCCTGAAGGTTAACGGTCAGACCTGTTACCTTTGGGCCGCAAAGTGTGTTAAGGTAGTTGCTACGGCTGAAGCGATGAAGGATGGGATGGATGCGCCCCGCAATGGAGTTAGCTGGAAAATGGCGACGTACACGGCATATCCGAAGAGGAGAACTATAGGTCGTGTCTCCGCCGACTATAGGAAACAAAAGCATAACTTTCTGTTCACCGAGGGGCTCTCGAATCCAACCGACCTCGGGAAATTGAAACTTTAAGGCTGCAGCCGCAGAGGGTGTCACTTCCAATATTTTGGCGGCTCGCTTTGTCTCAGCCTAGTTTGTGGTTCTTGTTTAAGCCTCCAGAGGCCCTGTCCCGCATCCTCCAGCACTATCTGTAATTTCCCTGTAAGCTTGTCGTTGATTAGAACCTCGTCTGCGATTGGGGAGACAACCAGATCGGCTTCGGCCTCTACGGTTGCGGCCCCCTCAGCAACAATCTTTACGCGGCATCCCCTAGGATATACCCAGGTCCTCAGAGGGCCTCCTGCGGTCTCATAGGTGGACTCGAAGGCTCCTTGTGGTGGCCACGCTCCTAAAGCCTCGGCCGCGGGTATAGGGACTAGGATCTGAGGCGTTTCAGCCTCGTATCCAGTGTTGACTAGGGCGATGGTTTCTAACGACCTGTCGCCTAAGGAAATCCTAACCCTCACCCTTACTGCCATATACAGCACCCTTTTGTGGTCTAATCCTACCTATCCTTGTCTTCTTTGCCCGGATTAGCCCGATAAACCTCTTTCCGCCAGCCGACATGTCGTTACCAAAACTTATCTGTAGATGCTAGCTTATTAAGCGTGGCTGCGTCAAGCAGAATTCTAGAACATCGAGTGTATGGGGCTTAATTGTAAAGCATGGAATACAAGCATGTGTCTCTGATCCAATCTCCACTCTGTTGGCGAAGACAGCCTCGAGAACCCACAGATCTAGCCAAAATAGGATCGTTCTAGATCACGTCTACCCCCTAGACGCAACCATCCCTAAATTACGGGAATAGACGATTCGTTCGCAAAGACTTTAACACGCTTTATCTTCTCGTTTCAGGAATGCTGGAAGTTACAGACCTTTGGAAGGTCTACAGGTCCAAGGCAGGAGACTACGTCGCTCTCAGAGGCGTCAGTTTTACGGCGAAGGATGGCGACTTTATTGCAGTCGTAGGCCCATCGGGCTCTGGCAAGACCACCCTCCTGAACCTGTTGGGCGCCCTGGATACCCCCACCCGTGGCGACATCGTCCTGGACGGTATGTCCTATTCGTCGGTCGGCGCGTCTGGGCTTGCGGATTTGAGGAAGAGGCTGGGGTTCGTCTTCCAAACCTACAACCTGCTCCCACATCTGACAGTCTTGGAAAACGTGGAGCTACCCGCAATAGCTGCAGGGGTGCCGCCTGAAGATAGGAAGGCTAGGGCGGTGGAGTTGCTCAAGAGTCTCGGGTTGGGAGATAAGCTCGACAGATATCCCGCATATCTGAGTGGAGGTGAGCAGCAGAGGGTCGCCATCGCGAGGGCCTTGATCAACGACCCAAAGATGATACTAGCTGACGAGCCCACGGGGAACCTCGACTCCAAGAACGCTCAGTATGTCGCTGAATTGCTTCAGCAGGTGAACCGTGAACGGGGAAAAACGATCGTCTTAGTGACGCACAACATGGAGATAGCCCGTTACGCCAAGAGGATACTCTACTTGAGGGACGGGAGCATTGTAAAGGAGGAGGTGGTCGCTTGATGAGGTGGTTTCACTTATTCCTCGCCCTGTTGCTAGCCTTTGTTGTTTTACCGGCAGTCGTAAGGGGACAGGAGACTGCGGAGTTCTATGTAGCAGATGTGGTTTGGGGAGACGGCGTGCAAACTGAGCAGGTAGGCCCTGGAACAATTAATGCAAAGTTGACCATCAGGCTGATCTACAAATCCGACAAGCCACTTTACTACGGAGCTGCCACAATACAGCTACCGGACGGATTCACAGGTTTAGACGGCTCACGATCAGTTACGAAATACATAGGATCCCTCCAACAGGGACAACAAACGACCCTGACGTACAGGGTCAACGTCGGTGAGAAACTTCCACTCGGGACGTACACTGCTGCTCTCATGCTCAGGGGCACGAAGTCAGACGGCACAACGTTTTACGAGACAACGTATATCGAGATAAAACTGCTGGGAGAGGTGAAGATCGGGGCAGACGTTGAGGAGAAACTGCTGATGGCGGGCAGAAGGAACGTCGTTGAACTCAAGCTCTCCAACACTGGCACAGGTGCAGCTTCAAAGGTTGAGGTGGCAATGACCGCCCCTGCAGGCATAAGCGTGTTGACCAATAAAGCGCAGCTGGACCAACTCCAGGCAGGCTCTTCCGTCACCGTACCCTTCGTAGTTTATGTCTCTCCCAACATGGGAGGAGCTGCCGGATACTTCACATTAACGGTCTCGTACTATGACCCTTACGGGGAGCAGCGACAGGAAAGCTTCCAGATAGGATTTGAAGTCGGTTACCCATCCACCCCGGACATCGCCCTCGAGGTCACGCCGAACACCTTAACGATGCTCGATGTAAACAGCGTTACGTTAAAGATAGCTAACCTGGGCAACGCTGGAGTCAAGGACATATCCGTGCAGACGTCAATGAACATGCCCCTCATATTGCTAGGCTCCGATGGGAAGTTTAACCTGAAGAGACTGGGGCCTGGAGAGGAGTCCACCATAACATTGAACCTCTACGTTTCAGAGACATCGGCTCCATCAGCTCAGTTCTCGGTAACGCTGAGCTACATTGACGACTCCAACCAGCTACGGACTGAAACCCGCGTCCTCTTCCTGTTCATAACCGCTAGATCGCAGGAGCTCCTCTCGCCCATAGACGTACGGCTTACCCCCTCGGAGCTGAAGTCGGGAATGATGAACAATGTCACAATAACGCTGCGCAATAGAGGCACTTCTACTTTGAGGGCCGTCTCGGTGAGTCTGACGTCCTCGGCGTCGGCCACATGGCTTGAGGAGGGGCTTGTGCAGGTGGGCGACCTTGCCCCGGGACAGGAGACACGATTGGTGAACAGACTCTTCATTCCCTCAGACTCCCCAACATCCATTGCAATACCTCTCACAATCACGTACTATGGACAAGACAACATACAGAAAACAGAGAACCGCCAAGTCGGCGTCCTCGTCCGGGGGGTCATAACATTTGAGCTGGTGAGCTTCACGATACTCCCTGAGAGGCCGGCACCCGGTCAGCCTTTCTCTGTAACTGTCGTTCTTGTAAACACAGGAACGGTGAAGGCAACGTCAACTTCTGTGGCATTAACTCCTGATAGGCAGTTCAGGTCCTTTGGACAGACAAGGACGTTCTTGGGAGACGTGGCAGTGAACACACCCACTTCCGTCACCTTCTCTCTAACGCTGAGCAATGCGACGCAGCCGGGAATCATCAGGCTGCCTCTCGTCATAACGTACAGAGATAATCTCGGCGCGACCCATAGCACTGAGCTTACGGTTCCTGTACCGGTCGGCCCGCCACAGCAGACGAGAACAGCTCAGACCGCTGCGGGACAGCAACCGACCCAATTCCCCAACACAGCTGTAGTGGCCTACATCGCATTCCTCATCGCTGGACTTGCTGTTGGGCTGTTTGTCGGGAGGAGGTGGAGGAGATGAGGGTCGACGACGTTTTCCGGCTCAGCCTGAGCTCTTGGAGGCAGAAGAAGGTGAGGGTGAGTCTCTTGATGCTCGCTATCGCCATAGGTGTCGCAAGCATAATAGCCCTAGTCTCCCAAACGGCTGGAGCTCAGCAGGCTGTCACAAGACAGCTCCTAGCACTAGGCCCGACCTCCATAGTGGTAACGCCGATTGGCCGGACGCAGCTGACGGACTCAGATGTGGGGTTGATATCCACTCTGCCCAACGTGGAGACCGTCATTCCGATGATATCCACCAGGGTTTACCTCAACAGGGCTGGGCAGGACGTCGAGGTCTCGCTTATAGGCGTGGACCCCGTTAAACTCCCTCTGCTGCTCGGCGAGCTGCGTCTTGTAGACGGTTTCACCTACACCCAAGGGCCAGCGCCCCTGGCCATTGCAGGTTACGAAGTAGTCTATCCGCCGTCCTTAGGATATGCGCAGCAACTTTACGTGGCTCAGCCCGTACTGGTGGAGCAGAGGTTTCAAGCCTTCTCCAGGCGCATACCGCTTATCATAAGCGGGATACTGGATCGGTACGGTGCCTCGGCCTTCATCTCGATAGACAACGCCTTCTTCGTATCCTTGGAGACAGCCCGCACGCTGACAAATCAGCGGTACTACAACTTGATCCTTGTCCGCGCGGATAAGGTTGAGAACGTCCAGTCGGTCGTGGACCAATTAACAGCTATCTACGGTGAGCGAGCTAGGATCATTGCGCTTCAGACCCTATCATCAACAATCTCCGGCATCATCGGCCAGTTCAGCATACTCCTAGGCTCGGTTGCAGGCATCTCCCTAACCGTTGCAGGGCTAGGAATAATGAACATCATGCTCGTCTCTGTTATAGAACGGACCAAGGAAATAGGTGTGATGAAGGCAGTTGGTTTCAGGGATAGAGAAGTCCTCTCCGTCTTCCTTTTAGAGGCATTGATGGTGGGCGTCTTCGGAGGCATTTTGGGAATAGCTTTGGGCGTGGTTGCGGCGTATGGCTTGCCCGCACTTCTGGGCGGCTCACTTTTCTTCGGGCAGGGTTTTAGACCACCCGCAGGAGGTGGTTTCGGTCCACCCGGCTTCGGTGGACAATCGGCATCCATAACGATAACACCAGTAATTCCACTGGATACTGTGGCAATCGCTTACGGATTCGCGATATTGGTCTGTCTCGTGGCGGGAATCTACCCTGCGTGGAGGGCTGCCAGGCTGGACCCGATTAAGGCAATCCGCTACGAGTAAATGCGTTTTATGACCATAACGAGTGTTATCTCGTGAGTGTTGAGCGTCATCTCGGTGGCATGAATGCATCTCAAGTGCTCATGGATACTACGAGCTCTTCTTCAAACACCGCGTCTGAAACATCGCTGATTTCCTAAAAGACGCCTTCATCATCGCTAAGGGGTTAGTCCAGATGCTCCGATAAGCCCCACGTCTCTAACATACTGCAATCGGATCGCGACCCTATTTGCCCTACAGCCGTTCAAAACTAAATTCTGCATCGAGGACGGTTTGCCAGGTGGTGTCCTATGCCGGAGAAGATAATAGGAATTGACCTAGGGACGACAAGCTCGGCGGCAGCGGTGGTCATCGGAGGGAGGCCTGTGATCATACCGAGCAGCGAGGGCCTCACGCCCTACGGCAAGTACTTCCCGTCATACGTCGCGATCACGAAGGACGGACAGCTGCTGGTGGGAGAGCCGGCGAGGAGGCAGGCCGTCATGAACCCTGAGGGCACGGTGACGGGATGGAAGCGGAAGATGGGGACCGATTACAAGTACGTCCTCCACGGAAAGGAGTTCACGCCGCAGCAGCTCTCCGCCTTCCTCCTCCAGAAGATCAAGAGGGACGCAGAGGCCTTTCTCGGAGAGCCGGTGAAGAAGGCTGTGATCACTGTCCCTGCTTACTTCAACGACAACCAGAGGCAGGCGACGAAGGACGCGGCTACCATCGCAGGGCTAGAGGTGGTCAGGCTGATCAACGAGCCTACCGCAGCTGCACTCGCCTACGGCCTCGACAAGCTCGAGCAGGAGCTGAGGATCCTGGTCTTCGATTTAGGAGGAGGGACGCTCGACGTGACGATAATGGAGATGGGACAGGGCGTCTTCGAGGTGAAGGCGACTTCGGGAGACACTCAGCTAGGAGGCAGGGACATGGACGAGGTCCTGACGAGATACGTGGTCGAGGAGTTCAGGAAGCAGACGGGGATCGACCTGACGAGGGACCAGCAGGCGATGATCAGGGTCAGGGAGGCCGTCGAGAAGGCGAAGATAGAGCTCTCGTCGGTTTACGAGACCGAGATCAACCTGCCCTTCATCGCCTACGACTCCTCCGGACCCAAGCACCTCCAGATGACGCTGACCAGGGCCAAGCTCGAGGAGCTGGTGAGGCCGGTGGTGGAGAGGTGCAGGGGGCCGATCATGCAGGCCCTCCAGGACGCAAAGATGAGGCCGGAGGACATCGACAAGATCATCCTGATCGGAGGCCCCACGAGGATGCCGATCATACGCGAGTTCCTGAAGGAGGTGCTCGGGAAGGAGCCTGAGAGGGGGGTTGACCCGATGGAGGCTGTGGCGATCGGCGCAGCCATCCAGGGCGCCATCATCTCGGGCGAGCTGACCGGCAAGGACATAGTGCTGCTGGACGTCACGCCTTTGACGCTCGGCGTCGAGGTCCTCGGAGGGCTCGTGGAGCCGATAATCGAGAGGAACACGACGATACCAGTTAGGAAGAGCAAGATCTTCACTACGGCCGCCGACTTCCAGACCTCGGTCGTGGTCCACGTGGTCCAGGGCGAGAGGCCGCTCGCTAAGGACAACATCTCCCTCGGCCAGCTGATCCTCGACGGGATCCCGCCAGCTCCTAGGGGAGTACCCAGGATAGAGGTGACCTTCGACATAAACGCCGACGGCATCCTCACCGTCATCGCCAAGGACCTCGGGACAGGGAAGCAGGTCGAGGCGAAGATCGTCGCGCCGCACAGGCTCACGAAGGAGCAGATCGAGCGGATGATCAGGGAGGCCCAGGAGTACGCCGAGCAGGACAGGAGGAGGAAGGAGCTGATCGAGACGAGGAACGAGGCCGAGTCTCTGATCTACTCGGTCGAGAAGGCCGTGCGGGAGTACGGCGACCGGATCCCCTCCGACCTGAAGGAAAGGATAGGGAAGGCGGTGGACGCGCTGAAGGAGGTGATGAAAGGGGAGGACGCCGGCAAGATCAAGGAGAAGATGGAGGAGCTGAAGAGAGTCTCGCAGGAGATCGGTCGGATCCTCTACGCTTCCTTCCAGCAGCAGGAGGGTACGTCCGGCTCGGAGAGGAAGTGAGGGTAGTTAAGTAGCCGCGGATAACGGTCCCTGAGGAGGGCCCCGGTAGCTCAGCGGTAGAGCGCCGGCCTTGTACGCGTCGGGCAGGGAGAGCCGGTGGTCGAGGGTTCGAATCCCTCCCGGGGCTTGGGAGTGACACATCGTTGAGCCTGCATTCGAGTGACCCCTCTTGATGAGGGCTGAGGGTCGGTAGAGTCGGAGCGAAGACCGTTGCGAAGACCTTAAGGTGGAGTGCCCCCACCCGAAGAAGCTTGATCTGAACGGATTTGGTCCATCGTCCAGCTGTCAGCTAACAGATCAACGCCCGCCTACACTCTGGTGTAGACCTCAACGCCCACCTCTCTCGCAGCCTCTATTGCATCCTCATCAGCATAAGGAGTGACCATGATCAACCTTTCAGGCTTGATCCCCGTCTTCTTCTCGTACAGCTGCGCCTTCCTCAAGAAAGCTGCTACCTTCGACTTATCAACACTCGAGGATATCTCGATCAGCATGGGTTTTCCGTCTTTGATTGCGATGTCAATCTCTATAACGCTGCTGAAACCGTAAACCATTCCATCCTCATCTCTTGCGATCCATCTATCAACTTTCACACCGAATTCTTTCTCAAGAATTCCTCTCAGTCCTTCCCTGAAGGCGTCCTCGGCCATAATGCCCCACCTCGCGCCGATCGCTGAGATGTGCCTGTTGACAAGCTCGAACCCTTTCATCATGTCTTCTCGCAACTTGTTCATCTCCTCTGTCAACCTCTGGATCTCTCTGTCGTGCCTCTCGAACCCTTTCGTCATGTCCTCTCTGAGTTTGGCGATCTCCGCGTCGTGCCTCTCGAACCCTCTCACCATGTCCTCGCGGAGTTTTGTCAACTCCTCGGTCAGCCTTTCGATCTCTCTGTCGTGTCTCTCGAAGCCCTTCACCATGTCCTCCCTCAGCCTGGCGAGCTCCAAATCGTGCCTCTCGAAGCCCTTGATCATATCCTCACGCAACTTGTTCGTCTCCTCGATCAGTCTCTGAATCTCGCGGTCGTGTCTCTCGAAACCTTTAAGCATGTCCTCCCTCAGCTTGGCGATCTCCTGCCAGATCCTTCTAATTTCCTCCTCGATCCTCGCGAACCTCTCCTCATGTTTCTCGAACATCTTCGCCATGTCCTCCCTGAGCCTTACCAGCTCCTGCTCGTTCCTGTCCAATCTTTTCAAGATCTCCTCGAGGCCCAGCAGCCCTGCCACTGCGTACCTGAACTCCTCGTCCTCCTTCAGCAGCCTCAGCATTCTTGACTTCAGCCTGTCCCTAGCGGCCAACCCACAGAAATT
>Ga0209670_100872_pt1 | contig 15755 bp, 10 predicted proteins | sample PerSpoBPS_BMetaG_FD_184741 | JGI IMG/M metagenome (GOLD analysis project Ga0209670, IMG submission 184741) | Thermal spring microbial communities from Yellowstone National Park, Wyoming, USA - Perpetual Spouter B (PS_B) MetaG (SPAdes) (version 3) | ecosystem: Environmental > Aquatic > Thermal...
AGTCAATGCGGATGGGCGTGGTGTCAAAGAGTTCACCGATGCGCTTCATGCCTTGCTCGGTCGCTACGCGGGCGTCGTAAGTAAGGCAGTAAGGGCACTGAAGGTCACAACCGAGCATGCCGAAACTGAGGGCTTTAGCGCCAGGGTAGGCGTGGAAGAAGGGCTTTTTCTCAATGGGGTCAAGGTGCAAAGCGCCCACATAGCCCCAAGGCACGAACAGTTTGCCGCCCTCGTTGAACCGAACCCGACAGACGCCGGGCAGCCCATCAAAAATCACGCACCGATGCCCGCAGGCAAAACATTCCACTTTGTTGTCGTCCAGCCGCCGATACAATTCGCCCTCCCGCACGAACTCCTTGAGGACTTGGGCGATGGGCATTTGTTGCGCTTCCCGAACCCTCAAAAGGCGGTGCTCTAAGGTCGCCATCGTAGTTCACCTCGTTCGGGGCATCCGACGACGCCCGACGGCAATTATAGCCCGCTTCAGCCTCAAAAGGGCAAGGGGTTGCCGATGCCTCGCTCTTTCGCCCGCTCGTAGACAACCCTGCCGACCGCCAAATCCCAAAGGGCGATGCCTTGCGACTCAAAGAGGGTGATTTCGTCGTCCCGTTCACGCCCTGCCACTTTGCCTGCGACGACTTCGCCCAACTCCACCAAACGATCCCACGCTATGTCGCCCCGTTCGGCAGCCATCAGCAAATCGCCACATTCCATCTGGGCTTGCACCCGATCGTCCACGACGAGGCGATGGCAGCGCCGAACGGCTTCTGTGTCCAACTCACGGCGCACAAGGGCGTTGCTTCCGACGGCGTTAATGTGCATCCCTGCCTTTAGCCATGCTCCCAGCAAGACAGGTTCTTTGGAAGTCGTGACGGTCACCACGATGTCAGCATCCTTGACGGCTGCTTCGGCAGAAGCGACGGCGAGGACGGGAATGCCCAATCGCTCGCCCATCCGTTGGGCGAAAGTTTCCCTCCGTTCGGGTGTGCGGCTGAAGACGAAAACTTTCTGGATAGGGCGCACTTGACAGAGGGCGAGCAATTGCGTTTCGGCTTGAAAGCCAGCGCCAATCATGCCAACGACCGAAGCATCCTTTCGCGCCATGAACTGGGTGGCGACGCCCGAAGCGGCGCCCGTTCGGATTTGCCCCAACCTTGCCGCTTCCGCCACCATTAGCAATTCGCCGTTGGCGCCGTAAAGGAAAAAGAGCGCCGATTGAGGCGTGTAAACTTTGAAGCCCGTCAATCCCCACTCAGGGACGGCAGCGCCCATCCAATGCAAGAGGACGCCGTTGCGTCGGACGCGTTGGCGGGGATGATTGACGGCGCGCCCTTGTCCGTGCAATCGCATCACCTCCTCAACGGCAGCGAGCGCCGTCGGCATGTCCAGCAACTCAACGACTTGGCTTTCGGTCACGAAGAACGCCATCCCTATCGCCTCCTTGGCTTGTCGCCGCATATTTTACGGGCGAGGTGACCGACGATGCGGGGTGTTGCGACCGCCATCCTCATCTTCATCGTCATCGTTGGGATGAGCGTCACCTTAGTCGTGTTGCGCCCCCGATTGCAAAGGCGGCAGGAAGAGCAACTGGAAAGGTTGTGCGCTTCTCGGTTGGGACGGCTGGCGGCAGCCCTGCAACTTTACTTGGAGCGAACTGACAACCTGCTGCCGCCACCTGACCATTGGTGTGATGCGTTGGAGGAGTTCATCCCGCCCAGTCAACGCCGCTTCGTCTTCCATTGCCCTAAGTTGGAAGGGCGGGGCGGTTACGGCTACGCCATGAACGCTTACGCTTGGGACGAAGAGCATCAAACTCCTCGTTGGCATCCCGAAATGTATCCGCAAAGCAAAGTCGTCCTGATTTACGAGACGCGCCAGAGCCGTCGCAACGCTGTCGGCAAAGGTGACGACATCCCCGTCACTGGTCGGCATGACGGAAAAATCCTGCTGCTGTTTGCCGATGGCTCCACGATGGCGGTGACGCCCGACGAACTGCGGGCGATGCAGGAGCAAGGCGAGGTGTTGTTTAAGCCTCTGCCCCCGCCACTGCCGTCTTTCCCGTCCCGTTGAGCCTTTCGTGACCGTCATCACAAAGTTGGGCGTTTTCTGTGGCATAAAAGCCTCAGCCCTTTCCCTTCGGGGTGACGGCAGATGACTTTGTGGCAGCGGAGCATCGTGGGCGTCGTTGTGTTGTTAGTGGTTCTTGGCAAGTTGGGCGTCACCGAAAGCCTGACGCGCTGGCTGACGGATGCCCACTGGCGCTGGCAAGCCACCGTCCGCCCAATGCCTTTCCCTCAAGACATCCTCGTCATCGCCATTGATGACAAGACCCTGCAAAAGTTCGGGCGACTGCGCTATTGGTCGCGGAGGCGTTACGCTGAGTTGCTGGAGCGCCTTCGGCAAGCGAAAGTCGTCGGCATTGACATTTTGTTCGCCGAACCTGATGAGCGGGACCCGAAGGGCGATGCCGCATTTGCCCACGCCATCCGTCGGCATGGTCGGGTCGTTTTGCCTTTCCACCAATGGCAAGGGCGCACCTTGTCGGCAAAGGAGCAAGAGGCGACCCGACGCCTGATGGCGAAGTTCCCGCCAGTGGCAAACCTGCCTTTGCCCCTCACCTACTCCACGACCTTTCAGCCCCCCATCCCGCCATTGATGGACGCCGCTTGTGCCCTCGGCTACGCCGATGTCAACGCCGATCCCGATGGCGTTTATCGGTCGCCCATTTTGTTGCGGGTGACGGAAGAAGGTCGGTTGCTGCCCCATTTCACCCTCGCCATCGCTTGCGTCACTCAAGGCGTTTCGTTGAAAGAGGCGATGCAAACGGGTTCACTGACGGTGCGATTGGGTGAGCGACAAGTCCCCTTAGAAGGTGGCGTCCTTTGGCTTCGTCCCATCGCCCGCCGAGGCGATCAGTTTGTCGGTGTCGGTTCGCCCGTCCCGACGGTCAGTTTCGCCGATGCCTTGACGATGCCGCCCGAAAAATTTGCGGGCAAGATTGTCCTCGTCGGCGAGACGGCGACAGGCACGACGGACATCCGACCCACACCCCTTGACAACGGCTTGCGGGGCGTGGAATTGAACGCTGACATCCTCGCCAATTTGCTTTACTTGCCCCCTGTCCGTCCCCTTCCTGCTGCCTTGCATTGGTTGTTGCTGTTGGTTTCGGTCGGTGCGCCCTTAGCCCTTTACACCCGTTTTGCTGTTCGCCCTGCGACCGTCGGTGCCCTGATGGCTTTCCTCGTCGTCCTTGCGGGGATGGAAGGGATGTTTTGGGGTGCGGGATGGTTGCCCGCATGGGGAGTGCCGTTGTTGGGTTGGCTGAGTGCGACGCTGCTGATGGGCTTGCAACGGTTAGCCGAAGAAGAAGCCCAGAAGCGCCAAATCCGCCAAATGTTCGCCCTCTATGTCGCCCCCGAAGTCGTGGAAGAAATCGTCCGCAACCCCGAAATCGCCCATCAGGAAGGGAAACGCCAACGCGTCGCCATCCTGTTCTCCGATGTTCGTGGCTTCACTTCCTACTCCGAACAAAACCCGCCTGAGTTGGTCGTCCGCCAGATGCGGGAGTATCTGACGGAAATGACGGACGCCGTGCAACGCCATCGGGGCGTCTTGGACAAGTTCATCGGCGATGCCGTGATGGCACTCTTCGGTCCGTTTCTGCCCGATGACGCCAACCCCAGCGCCTTAGCCATTTTGACGGCGTTGGACATGTTGGAGCGCTTGGAGCGGCTTAATGAGCGTTGGCAAGCGGAAGGGCTTCCGACCTTCCGCATCGGCATTGGCATCCATGTCGGCGAAGCCATCGTCGGCAACATCGGGACGCCTCAGCGGGTGCAATACACCGCCTTGGGCGATGCCGTCAACTTGGCGTCGCGCCTTCAAACGATGACGAAGGATTTCAAAGTCCCGTTGCTTGTCAGCGATGAAGTGAGGCAGGAAGCGATGGCAGCGCTGGACGAAAGCGTCGTCTTTGACGATTTGGGCACGGTCACCGTGCGGGGACGGGAACGACCCGTTCGGGTCTTTGCCGTCCGCCGTCTTGAAATGCGTCAGGAGGTGAAAGGCGATGTGGCGACGATCCACCAAGAACAAGCCTAAAAGCGATGCGGAGTTGTTGGCGGAACTCGTTCAGCAAGCCGAGCGGGAGCAACGACGAAAGGAACGGCTTAAACGCCGTCGTGACTATTTCGGTTGGCTGCGGGCGATGCCTGGCTGGGCGAAAACCCTCATCAGCCTTGCCCTTCTCGTCTTGGTCGTTCTTATCGCTGACGGCATTCGGCGGGAGAGCAAGGAGTTCAAGGCGACTTTGGTGGCTTTCACGGGCACCGTCCAAGTGTTGCCCCATGAGAAAGGTCAATGGGTCGCCGCCGAATTGAACATGGCATTGCGCGACAAAGACTTGGTGCGGACAGGTCCGCAAAGCGGCGCCACCCTTGTCTTCCCCGATGGCAGCGCCGTCCAGTTAGAGCCCAACACCGAATTTGAAGTGAGGTTGTTGGATTTCGCCCGAGGCGGCGTGCGGGATCGTTCCTTCATGGTGCGTTTCGGTTCCGCCGTTGCTTATGTCTCCCAATTTTTCGGGGCGCGTTCACAAGCGACGGTTTGCACGCCGACCGCCGTCGCTGCCGTGCGGGGCACCGCTTTCCGCGTCGTTTATGACCCTGCCAGCCAGCAGTCACTCGTGCAAGTCGTGGAAGGTTCAGTGCGCTTCCGAACGCCCCTCGCCGAAACGCCGTCCCAACCAGGGCAAGTCGCCACCGCCAGCGGTTACCGATTGGCAGGGGCTGCTTCTTTGCCCTCTGAAGTTCAACGCTTTCTCACCGCCCAAGTTGCCTCCCTGCGCCGCTACGAGCAGCCACCCCACTGGTTGCAACAAATTGAGTGGGGCTTGACAAACCTCTTTGACCCCTTCCTGCAAATCCTCGGCTTAGTGCCCGGCGGATGGAGTTATGCGTCCACCGATTTCGCCCGCCGCACCGCTTGCAAGGAAGCCCTACGGCGCTTGCGCATCCATCTGGAAAGCCTCAACGAAGTCCCCGAATACCTCAACCCCGTCACCTTGCAAGAGTTGACGGGCTTGCACCCGAAAGAGAAGGAACGCATCCTCAGCGCCTTTGCAGGCAATATGCTGGAGAGTTACCGAAAAGTCGGGCGCGACCAATACATCGTCCGTGTCCGCGCCCGCGACAAAAAGCGAACCCTTTACGAGATGACCATCGCCGAAATCCGACCCGTGCCTGAGTGATCAGGGCGGCGACGAAAGGGCATCGTCAACGCAACCAATCGGCATCGCCGATGAAGTTGCCGACCGTCGTTTCCCATTTGCCCTGCGCCTTCAAAATCAACTCCACGACCTCCCGAACGGCGCCTTCGCCGCCCCGCCGTTGGGTGATGTAGTGGGCGACCCGCTTCACCTCGTCCACCGCATTGGCGACGGCGACGGCAAATCCGACCCGCTTCATCGGCGGGATGTCGGGCACATCGTCGCCGATGTAAGCGACGGCATCCAATGTCAAGCCCAGTTGCCCGCACAACTCTTGCAAGGGTGGCAGTTTCTGAAAAGTGCCCATGACCAAGTGGGTGATGCGGACTTCTTCGGCGCGCTTTCGGACGGCTTCTGTCGCCCGCCCCGTGATCAGCGCCGTCTGTAACCCTGCCAAATGCGCCACCATTAGTCCGACACCATCTTGCGAGTTGAACAACCGCATCTCCGCGCCATTGCTAAGCAGGGCGATTTCGCCGCCCGTCAAAACGCCGTCCACATCCATCACCAGCAACCGAATGCCTTTCAGCCCCGCACCGCTCAGCGGTCGTCCCGTCCAAGGCAATCCCCATCGCTCCTTTCCGTCAAATCGCCCATCCTTCCTGCCGATATGCCATGTCCCAAAACAGCCACTCAAAGCGGCTGGTCATGACGAAATGTTGCTGCATCGCTTGCCGCTGTGGTTCGGTCAATTCTTCGGCAATGTGGTCGGTGACCGCCAAGACTTGCCGAACGACTTGCTCAAACTCGGCGCTGGCGTAAGTGTCAATCCAGCGGCGATACAACGGATTGGGCGACCCTTTTTGCTCCAGCGCTTTGCCGACTTCCCAGTAAATCCAGTAGCAGGGCAGGAAAGCAGCGACGCCCTCGTAAAAGGGACGCTCGTAAGCGACCCGCAAAAGGTAATTCGTGTAAAGCAGGTTCGTCGGCGCCATCGGCGTCGCATAAACTTGCTCGGCGCTCATGTTCCAAGTGCGGAAGAAACTTTCGTGCAGCGCCCGCTCCACGACGATGGCAGTCTTGGCGTGCTCGCAGAACATCACCAACCAATCATCTTCGGGCGCTTTTGCCCCCAACACCGCCAGCCCTCGCCCAAAGTCCCGCAGGTAAAGGGCATCCTGAACGACATAGAAGCGGAAGGCTGCTTCGTCCAGCGTCCCATCCGTCAAACCCGTCAGGAACGGATGGGCAAGGATGCGGGCAAACACCTCGCCGATGCTTTCCCAAAGTCGCTCCGTGAACGCCATGCTCATCACCTTCCCCTTCGTTGCGATGCAGTTCACCGCAATGATAGCGCCTCCCTTACCGCTCAGCGCAATTTCGTTTCGGGCTGACGCCGCCCCTACAAGCATCATCGTCGTCCGCCTCGTCGCCCGAACCTTCCTTGTCCCCTGCCCCTTGTCCCCTGTCCCTCTCCTTCAGCGTTACAATGCCCGACGGTGACGAAGGCGATGGGGCGTCGCTTGACAGAACAGTTGCTCGCTTTTTTGCCCGACGAGTTGCGGGAGCGATTTCAAACTTTGCTGGCGATGGCGTTGGACGCTGCGCCCGACCCCGAAGGCGCTTTGAATGCCCTCTTGCACCTCGCTGAAGCGGCGAGCAATCCTGCTGCCTTGCTTTCCTACCTTGCAGACGACCCTGCGACTTTGGAAGCGTTGCTCGTCGTCCTCAGCGGCAGCCATTTTGCGGCGCGCACCTTGACTTTGCATCCCGAATATTTGCCCTTGCTCGCCGAACGCCATCGGTTGGTGCAACCAAAAGGCTTGTCTCAATTGCGAACTGAACTCAGCGACACCCTTGCGCCCTTCCGAACGCTGGCAAGCCAATTGGATGCCCTGCGGCGTTTCCGCCGCCGTGAGATGGTGCGGTTGATCGCCGCTGACTTGCTCGGACTGATGGATGTGCCGACTGTCACGCGAGAACTTTCTGACCTCGCCGAAGCCCTCGTCAACGCCGTCGTGGCATTGATGCCCCCGCAAAACTTTCGCCCGCTGATCGTCGCTTTCGGCAAACTGGGGGCAAGCGAACTCAACTACAGTTCCGACATTGACTTGGCGATTTTTCACGACGGCGACTCGCTTGCTGCCGAGCGGTGGGTGCGAAAGTTCGTGGCGGCGCTGACGGAAGTCACCGACTATGGACGCCTTTACCGCGTGGATTTGCGGTTGCGCCCTTACGGGGCGACAGGTCCGCTCACCTTGCCGTTGGAAGCCGCCTTCGCTTACTACGAAACCCATGCCGAACCGACGGAACGGTTGGCGTTGCTGAAAGCCCGCCCGATGGCGGGCGATGAAGGACTGGCGCAACGCTTTGAAACTTTCCGCCACGCCTTTGTTTTCGGCGAGCCGTTGCAAGCGGAAGAGTTGGCGTGGCTGTTGCGGGTGAAAGCCCGCACCGAAGCCACCTTCGCCGCCGACGGCGCTGTCAAGCATGGCTTAGGAGGCATCCGCGATGTGGAGATGACCGCCCAATTTTTGCAACTCGCCTTCGCCCCCACTTTCCCCGACCTTTCTGTCCGCGACACACTCACAGCGTTGGAGCGGTTGCATCGTCACGACCTTTTGACCGCCGACGAATTCGCCACGCTGAAAGACAGTTACCTGTTTTTGCGCCGCTTGGAACACTTGCTCCAAATCGCCGAAGATTTGCCGATGCAAACCTTGCCGACCGATGAACGGGAATTGAACCGACTGGCACGATGCCTGAACTTGCCCGACGGCAAAGAGTTGCTCCGAGAATTTGAGCGGCGAACGCAAGGGGTGCGAACCGTTTACGAGTCGGTCACGGCGGAACTGGCGAAGGCATTGGGCGTCTCCGAGCAAACGAGCGTCCTTTTGAGCATCGTCAGCGGATTGGACGCCGATGCGACGGCGATGCAAGGTTACGGCTTTGCCCAACCGCACGAAGCCCAACGACGCCTTTTCCGCCTCGTGCACGGCGAAACGACTTCCGTTTTGCGTTGGCGCGAGCGCGTTCGCATCCTACGGGTGTTGCCTTCGGTGTTGGACGCTATTGCCCGAACGCCCGACCCTGATGCAGCGTTGATGCGGTTGGAAGGTTTGATTGCGGGGATGGGACCGCGCCCCAGTGTCCTTGACAGTTTGAGCGCCAACCCTTTAGCCTTGCGCGCCATCGCCCTCGTCGCCAGTTTGAGCGAGCCTTTGTGCCAACTCGCCCAACGCCATCCCGAAACGCTGGAAGTTTGGCTGGCAGGGGTGACGCCGCCCTTGCCCACTGCCGAACAAATCCGCTCCGCCGTTGCAGCGGCGTTGCGCTCTTTGCCGTCCGTCAGTGACCGACGGGCGGTCATGAACTTATTGCGTCGGCTCAAAGGGCGCTTCGCTTTGCATTTGGGTTTGTTGCACCTTTGTCGTTTGGCGGATGCTGAAGTCGTCGGTCAAACCCTCGCCCACCTCGCCGACACCCTCACGGATGCCGCCCTTTTCGCTTTGAACGCTTCGTCCACCCTTGCCCTTTTGGCGTTGGGCGGATGGGGAAGTGGCGAGTTGCATTTCGGTTCGGATTTGGATGTCGCCTTCGCCCATATCGGCGACCAGCAAACTTGCGAACATCAAGTGCGCCAGTTGCGTTCGTTGCTCGCCGACGCCACTGAAGAAGGCATCGCCTACCGCTTGGACTTGCGCCTTCGCCCGACGGGACAGGAAGGGGCGCTCAGCAGTGACCTTGACACTTGGCGCGATTTTTCCGAAGGGCGCTTTGAAGCGTGGATGGCATTGGCATGGACGCGCCTGCGCCCTGCCGCTGGCAACTGGCAATTAGGGCAAAGCGTCGCCCGCTTCGTGGATTGGCGCCTTTACACTCGTGGGCTTGACGAATCGCATTGGGCGGAACTAACGCATTTGCTCGCCCGCATCCGAAAAGAACATCGCCCGCCCCGCGAAGTCCTTGACCTCAAACACAGCGACGGGACGCTTTGGGACATTGAGTTGGCGGTCGCCGAAGCGCAACTGCGGGAAGGGCAAAGTGATCCTGCCTTGCGGACACCTTCACTGGCGCAAGCGTTACGCGCTTTGGCAGAGCGCGAAGAAATTTGGCGGCAACGGTTGGCGACTTACCGATGGCTTAGGCAATTGCGGTTGTGGCTGAGTTGGATGATGCCCGAAGCGCCTCCCCGTTTCGTTCGGGGCGACAAGGCGGAGAAGTTGCTGGCGTGGCTGGACGCTAACGAAGTCCCCTTGACACAATCGGCATTGGTGCCCGTGGACGAAGCGGTGGAACGGTTTCGGCAGCGTTGGCGGGAGCGGCTCCCACCGCCCTGACGCCGCCGCTCAGGTGCTTTCCACCTTCGCCTCGTCCGCTTTGGCACTTTCCGTCACGAAGTCCCAGAAGGTGCGGGCGACGGGCGAAAGGGTTCGGTTGCGCCAAGCGATGCCGTAAAAGCGGCGTAAAATGCGTCCTTCCTTCAACCGAACGACGGCGAGTTTTTGCAAATCTTGCTCGCATTCTACGGCTCGGATGGAGACAGCCCCAATCCCGCCGCCAGCGGCGACGAATTGCTTGACGGCTTCTGTGCTGCCCAATTCGGCAGCGATGTTGGCTTGGGAGAGGGAAATGCCATGTTGCGCCAAAAATTGCTCCAACGCACTGCGTGTCCCTGAACCCCGCTCGCGGATGACCAACGGTTGGCGCACCAACTCACTCACGGGCACTTCCCTTTGTTGCGCCCAAGGGTGATCGGGTGGGACGATCAGGACGATTTCATCGTGCCAAAGGGGGACGATGTGGAGCAAAGGTTCGCGGGGGCGGGTGCCGATGATGCCCAACTCCCATTCACCGCTGAGCACGCCGTCCAAAATTTGCCCGCTCGCTCCCAAATGCATCGCCAACGCCACCGACGGGAACTGGCGACGGAATTGCGCCAAAAGTTTCGGCAGGATGTATTGCCCAGGGATAGTGCTGGCGCCGAAGGTGAGCGTGCCCGCCAACCCGCCGACGAATTGCGCCAACTCCTGCAACGCTTCCTCGTGCTCCCTCAACAAAGTTTTGGCGTGGCGATAGAGCAACTTGCCCGCTGGCGTCAAGGTCACTCGCCGCGTCGTTCGGTCAAACAACTTCACGCCCAACCGCTTCTCCAGCGAAGCGATGTGGCTGGTGACCGTCGGTTGGGCGAGGGAAAGCATCTCAGCGGCACGGGAGAAACTCCGCTGTTCGGCGACGGTGCAGAAAATTTCCAACTGCCACAAATCCAAGCGCACCTTGAGCCGTTCCATAAGAACCCTTGCGCCTCCTTGCTGTATCGCCCTTGTGTGGAAGTCGTCTCGGCTACAATGATGCCGCCGACCCTCTGGAGCGTCATCGCCGCACATGGCAAAATAAAAGCGCCGACAACTTGCTGGGGTGAACGCCCATGCCCTTCACCGTGGAAGACCTGAGTGACCTGTTGGCGTTGCTGGAACGACACCCAGAGTGGAAGGCGCAATTGCGTCAGGTGCTCCTGACGGAAGGTTTGCTGCGCCTGCCCGAACTGGTAGAGCGCCTCACCCACGCCGTAGAGCGACTGACACAGGAAGCCGAAGAGAACCGAAGATGGCGACGGGAGATGGACGATTGGCGGGAGCGAATAACCCAATGGCAGGAACGCATTTCAGCCGCTGTGGAACGACTGATGCAGGAAGCCGAAGAGAGCCGAAGATGGCGACGGGAGATGGACGATTGGCGGGAGCGAATAACCCAGTGGCAGGAACGCATTTCAGCCGCCGTGGAACGACTGATGCAGGAAGCGGAAGAGAACCGAAGATGGCGACGGGAGATGGACGATTGGCGGGAGCGAATAACCCAATGGCAGGAACGCATTTCAGCCGCTGTGGAACGACTGATGCAGGAAGCGGAAGAGAACCGAAGATGGCGGGAGCAGATGATTGAGTGGCAAAGGCAAGTCATTGCGTGGCAAGAGCAGGTCATCAAGTGGCAGGAAGCAGTGAATGCGTGGATAGAAGACATGAACCAGTGGCGAAAGCAGGTGGACGATGACTTGGCTCGCTTGAAGGGGATGGAACAGGAGCGTTTCTATCGCGAGAAGGGGCATGCCGTCTTTGGTCGGTTGCTCCGTCGGGGGCGGGATGCGACCAGCGAAGTCGTGGAGCGGCTCTGGGAGGCTTACGAAAAGGGGCAAATCAGCCGCGAAGAACGGCACGACCTCAGTGCCACAGATGTGCTTTGGCTCGGCGAATTCAACAAAGTGCCCATCTTGCTCGTCGTGGAAGTCTCCTTTACCGTGAGCCTGCAAGATTTGCTGCGAGCCGTCCGCCGAGCGGTTGTCGCCCGCAAGATTGGCTATCGTGCCGTGCCCGTCATCGGAGGCGCCAAAATCCCACCCGAAGTCGCCGAACGAGCCCGCCAAATGGACGCCATCGTTTCTGTCAACGGCGACTTTGACTTTGATGCCGCCGAACGCATCCTTCAAAAGGTTACCGCTCAATAAGCCTGCTACTCCATCGGCACGAACTTTCGGTAGCGATAAGTCAAGGTCTTTTCGCCCGATGGCACGGTGAGTTGCCAGCGAATTTGGCTCGTCGGGTTGCGGTCGGCAGCGCGCAAGGGCGGTGTGACTTTGACCTCGCCTTTATCGCTCACTGTCAACACTTCTCCCGTCATCGTCCGCCGAACGATGATAGCGACGGGTTCGTTACGGGTGTTGCGGATTTTGACCGTCCCTTCTATCGTGACCGTCCAGCCGACTTGCACCGTTTCCTCCGCCTTGTCGGCGCGCCGCTTTTCCGTCACGGGGGTGCGAGATACCTCGCGCTCTTCGTGGTCGCCGACGACTTCCGTCGCGGGGCTCAGCCGAAGGATGGCTTCGTCACCGACAGCGGTGAAAGTGAGCAAGCCCTGACCGATGGGACGCCATTCCTGATACGCCGTTGCAATGCCCGTCGTCAAGGGCACTTTCAAAGTGTTGCGGAGCGCTAATGCATACCAAAAGCCTGTCGCCAACGGTCGGATAGGTGGCATCCGTCCCTCGCCACCTGCGGGTCTTGGTAGCGGGATAGGTGTTTCGTCAATCGTCCACTCAAACACCTCGCGGCACGGAAGCGTTTGGGAGAACAGCACCAAACTGGCGCGCTCGCCGACTTTCAAATCCAAAGGCGGCGTCTCATAGAACACGAGTTGCGCCGCCTCCGCCGAAGGGAGTTCCATTTCGGCAGGTAAAGCCACTTCGGCAACAAACTCCGCTTGACGCTCTCCCAACCCTCCCAATCCACCCGCCAACGGAACACCCAGAATTTGCGTCCTTGCCGCAGGGGCTTGTGCCATGCCGAACTCTCTCCGATACCCTGATGGCGCAATCAAACTCGCCAGTTGCATGCGATAGGGGAAGTTGGGGACGCCGACGGCGAGCAGAAGGGTCGTCTCTTTCAGCGGCGCCAATTGGTTGTCAATGGTCGCTACCAGTTCCAGCCGCGCTGTTTTGACGGGGCGCTCGTTGATGACGAGGCGATAAGTCGCATCCCATCGCAACCCCGCCTCCAACGCCGCAACGCCCAGCCGAACGGGTTTGCCATCTTCCACGCCATCCAGCAACACCGCCAGCCATTGCGCTGTCAAGGGCATCGGCGTTTCCTTCACTTCCTTCAGCGTGGCGGGTTCAAGGAATTGCAACCGCTCAATTTGGTCGGTGCGCACCAGCGCCGTCATCTCGCCCTCCAAAGCGATGTAGGCGACGCGAGACGGCGACTTTTGCGGGTCACGGGGAATGGACGGGTCTTCGTGCAGGGGCGTGATGACGCGCAAAATGCCCTCCCACCGGCAAATTTGCAAAAATAGGCGTGGGAAGGTGGGGTAATTGCAAAAATCGGCGGTGTTAAGTTGCAAAAATCGGCGGGGATTTTTGCAATTATGTCAACGACATTACACGCATTTGGCAAGGTTTCTGAAATTGGCGTGGCAAGAGTTTCTGGAAATTTTTTTGTCAAGGGTGACCTTGACCCTTTCTCGCCCATTTCCGCTTTACACCACCTGACGAACCATCACCCGCCCCAATTCCCGACCGTCCACTTGAAGCGTGACGGCGGTGCTCAAGTTGATGGACGGTCCGTAAACGGCTGCCCCAAGGGGGATGGCTGGCGGAACGGCAGGGGCTGGCGCTGATTTCTTCTTTTTGCCGCCAAACAATCCCACCAAGCCCCCGATGACCGCCCCGACGGGTCCACCGACCACAAACCCAACGGCTGCTCCCGTCAGGGCGCTCAGTTCCTTGTTCGCCCCCATCGCTGCCGCTGCGACGGCTGCCCCCGCTCCCGTTGCTACTGGGGGCAGTTTGATGGCGGGAAGGGGCAATCCAATCCCCCCACCTCCTGTCGGCATCAAGCCCATCGTCAACACGGGTTGTCGCAAAATGCCACCAAAGATCGCTTCGCCCAACTGCCTTGCCCACGCCCGCACCCAATTTAGCAAGGGCGACAGCGTTTCTTGAACGACGACCCGCCAGAATTGCCGCTTGAAGTCCACCCACAAGTCACGGAAGGCATCCTTCAAGCGACCGACCCCTGCCAGCCAGTCGGCAAGGGCGTCTTCAAAGCGTCGGACGGCATCTTCAATGCCTTGCCGAAATTGCTCAAAGGGGTTCGTGCGGGCGATCTCTATCTGCGTGCTGAGGATTTGAGCGTCCAACTTGACCATTTGAGCGCGAGTTTCCGCCATTTGCCGCTCTATCGTCGCCATCGCTTGCAACGCTTGAGCGGCTTCCTGCTGAGTCTTTGCCGCCATCAAATCCAAAAAGCGCATCGCATATTTGACCGACAGTTGCTGCATCAACGCTTGCAACGATGCCCGTTCCGCTTCCAACCGCTTTTGCGTCGCTTGCAACAAGGCAATTTCCGCTTGACGCAGTTGCTGGCGGGTCGCCCCTTGAGCCCGCAGGGTTTCCAAGACCGCCTTTGCCCGTTCCTCTTCCGCCTCCGCCATGATGACGGGGATGCGAGCCCGCTCGGCAGCGGCTTGCTCCATCATCTCCCGCACTCTTTCGCGAACTTCCGCCGCATCTCGCTGCAACTTGGTGATAAATTCGTCCCATTCTGCTTTCGCTTGCTGGATGGCAACGCCCCATCGGGTCATGGCAGCGACGGGATCAAGCAAAAAGTCCTGCATCAATTGGGCGTCGGCGCGCATCTTGGCGAGGGCAAGGGAGGTCTGACGCAAAGTCTCCAAGATGTCGGCTTGTGGACGCATTTCAGGTGGCAAGGCTTCAAGGCGCTGTCGCAGAAGGCGCTCTTGCAAAGTGAGCAACTCTTGTTGCATCGTTTGCAGCAACTTCGCCCGCTCGGCAGCGTGTCGTCGGGCGGCTTCGGCAGCGGCTTCTTCGGCTCGCTGCAACGCCTTCGTCGCCTCTTCTACTTGCTTCGTCGCTTCCCGTATCACTTCTCGCTGGATCAACTCTTTCTCCTGCTCCGTCAAGACTATCCCTTGCAACTCTGCCTGTTGCAGGCGGAATTGGATTTCTGCTTGCGCCAACTCGTTGACCTTCGTTTTGATTTGCTCCAGCAAATTTGCCGCCGCTTGCAATCGCCCCTCGCTGAGTGCCGTCTCAAAGGCGTCTTGCAAATCGGCGATGTCCAACTTTTTCAGCGTCAAGTCCACTTGCTGAAAATGCTCCCAAACGCGGAAAGCCGCCTCCGCTTGGGCTTCCACCTCACGACGGATTTCCTCCTGAAACGCCAACTCTTCGCGGGCTTGCTCGCGTAGTTTTTCTGCTTGGCGTTGGCGGGCATCTTCCAAGCGGGCGAGCAACTCCTCGGCTTTCCGCTGCCGTTCCACGAATTGCGCTTGCCTGTCGGCATCGGTCAATCGCCCTTTACGAGTTTGCTCCAAGCGCAACTCTATCTCCGACTGCTTGTTGAGCAAGGGCAGCAAGCGTTCCCGCAACGCCCTTTCGGCTTCCACCAACTGCCCCTCTTTCAACAACCGTTCAAAGCGGAACTCTTCCACCTTGATGAGTTGTTGGGTGAGATGGAGTTGGTCTTGCAACGCATCAACGGCTTGCTTTTTGGCTTCCTCGGCGGCTTTTTTCCGCTGTCTTTCCGCCTCTTTGTCGCCCATCGGGATGGATGGAAATTTGAGTTCAAAGGGGTCTAAAGCGGGAGGCTTCGGAGACGGTTTGGGTGGGCTTGGTGGTTTTGGTGGGGCAAAAAGGTGTAGTCCCAAATCCACGCCGCCACCTTGAACGATGCGATTGAGTTCCTCAAGACGACGCTGGCGTTCTTCTGGGGTCAATACACGCAACGGTTGTTGGGTCAAGCGTTGAATGGTTTGGCGCAGTTGTTGCTCCCTCGCTCGCTGTTGGGCTTGAAACTGTGCCATTCCTTGCAATCGTTGAACCTCGTGGGCTAACACTAACCCACTTGCAGCAGCCATGATCCCGATTAGTCCCGCCCTTGCGCCCCATGACAAGACGGTGATGTTGCGGATGGCAGCGGCTGCCTTGCCTGCGGCAATGACAAGATCAACGCTCAAAACTATCGCTAACCCTAAA
>Ga0209670_100885_pt1 | contig 15581 bp, 10 predicted proteins | sample PerSpoBPS_BMetaG_FD_184741 | JGI IMG/M metagenome (GOLD analysis project Ga0209670, IMG submission 184741) | Thermal spring microbial communities from Yellowstone National Park, Wyoming, USA - Perpetual Spouter B (PS_B) MetaG (SPAdes) (version 3) | ecosystem: Environmental > Aquatic > Thermal...
GAAAGGTAGCCCGGTAAAACGGGTAGAAGCTGTGGCAGTGGCTGGGGGAAGTAAGGTTTGCATGAGCAAAAAGCTCATAGCAAATAAACCTTCCCCGAACCCATTGTTTTTTAACAATGGGCTGTTAAATTCTCTCCCAAAAAATTCTCCGAGTATCCATAAATAAACAAAAAATTTTTACGATAAAAAGATTTAAATTATAAAAGAGAAAAGAAAAAACAAGAACTAAAACGGGAAAGCAAAGAAAGAAGAAGAAAAAAAATAAATAATGAATAGAACAAAAATGAAAACAATTTCGAAAATTCACTATCTCATCGTCTATTTATTTATTTACAGCCTTATTCTACCAGCTTCCTTACTCACAACAACAGGATGCGCCCAAAGAACAGGAAAACCATCTCTTGAATTCAAAATAATAGAGTTCTTCCCTCCAGCAGGTTTCCAGATGCCCCTTACATCTGTTCCTCTCAAAATATCCATAGCCTTTTCAAAGCCCTTAGACCAATCAACTATAAGCGATACAACTATCAAAGTCTTCAAAGACGGAAACGAAATAAAAAAAGAAATAAAAATAACTGATAGACAAAAAATTGAACTATTCCCAGAAATATCTGCACAAGGGAAATATAAAGTTTTTGTTTCAGCAAAAGTAAAAAGTATAATCGGAGAAGAACTCGCAGAAGATTTCTTATGGGAATTTACAATAACACCTATAACACCTGAAAGAGTAACCGAAATCCAACCCCCAGAATTCCCTCCTTTGATAAAGAAAATCTATCCCGAACACAGGACGACGGTTCCGCAAGACACAATAGTGTATGTTGTATTCTCAAAAAAAATCATAAATTTGAACACATCAAATTTTTACATCCAAGATATAAACGGTAAAATAGTTGATGCAGACCTCTCATATTTAGATGAGGAAAACATAGCAATTTTGAAACCTAAAAGGCTCCTTGAACCATCTCAAACCTATATTGTAAATCTTAGGTCAAATATAACAGCACAAGATGGAGAAACCTTAGGTGTAAATATAGCTTGGATATTTTTTACCTCCGGCGTAGGAGTGGATACAACCCCTCCTGATGTTATATTTATATCTCCACCTAACGGTGCAATAGGTGTTCCAATTGATACAAAAATCATAATTTTCTTCTCAGAAGATATAGATACTGGAACCATCACATCAGGAATAAAAATATTAGAAAATAATGTAGTTGAAATTCCATTTACATTCTCATACGACCCAACAGTTTTCAAGGTAACTATAACGCCCCTTGGTGGACTAAATCCAAATAAAAACTACACAGTGAAAGTCAAAGTGAAAGATAAAAAAGGAAATGAGATGCCAACAGAATTCATATCCTCTTTCTCAACATCTACGGTAGGAACAGGAGGTGGCAGCACCGGAGGAGAGACAGGAGGTGGTGGGACTGGTGGAGGAGTAACTTCTCCCGAATCTCCCCAGGTAATAATCACTTCCCCTCCGCCAAACTCTTACATAAGAGGTAATATGAATGTTGTAGTCAGCTTCACTGGATCCCCAAAAAGGATTGAGCTATGGATAAACAACGAAAGAAAACAAACAATAACTTCTCCTCCCTCTTCTCCTATAACATTCACAGAAGATACCAGAACCTACACTGATGGAGAAAAAACAGTAAAAGTAATAGGATATTATTCAAATACAACGACATCGTATTCAATCAAAGTGACTTTTGATAATTCTCCACCCTCTATTTCAATTCAGGAACCAACTGAGGGTAAAGTAATATCAGGAACATCAGCGGAAATAAGAGTCATAACTGCTGATTCACCAGATGGGCGTTTAGAAAAAGTAGAACTATACATAGATGGAATTTTCCATTCTTCTTTAACTTCTCCTACAATTCCTCCAAACATTTTCAAGTTCTTTTTAGATACAACAGCTTTCATAGATGGGAATCATACGATAGAAGTTAAGGCGAAGGACCTCGCAGGAAATGAAGGTTCGTCAGGAACAAGAAACATAAAAATAGATAATACTCTCCCCTCTGGGTTTTTCATCTCACCTTCAAACGGCTCAGTAGTTGGAGGAGTTGTGAATGTTGAAGTAAATGCATCAGATAACATAGGAGTATCAAAAGTCATTTTCTTTGCAAATGCAGCAAATATATGCGATGCGATAACAGGTCAGTGTGAAATTACATCCTCTCCATACAGAATAAGGTGGAACTCAACATCTATTTCTTACTCGGTTGGTGTACCAATTACCGCTGCGGTTTTTGATTTAGCTGGGAATACAAAAACTTTCGGAATATCTGTAACAGTTGATAATGTTTTGCCAATAGTATCTATTTTGAACCCGGCACCATCATCATACCTCAAAGGTTCAGCTCCCATAGATGTTTTCAACACAGATACTTCCGGCGTCACTCGTGTTGTGATAATTATAGATAGCACTCAGGTGGCATCTGTCATAAACCCACCATCCACTTTCTCCTTTATGTGGAACACTCTATCTTTTTCAGATGGAACTCACTCAATAAAAGCTATCGCATACGATAAAGCCGGAAATTCAAATACTCACGAGATTTTCGTCGTTGTAGATAATACTCCACCGGTTGTGAGCATCACAAATCCTTCATCAGGCTCATTTACAAATGCGAATTCAATAAACATAGGAGCATCAGCGTCAGACAATATTTTACTTGACAGAGTCGAATTTTACATAGACGGAGTATTAGCAGGAACCGACTCAACTTCTCCATTTTCTATTTTAGCCGATATTTCATTGCTTTCAGAAGGGACTCACAGCATAACAGCGGCGGCATTTGATGCAGCAGGAAATAATCTCACTACTCCTTCACCTACAACATTCATAATAGATAGAACTCCACCAACAGCAGGATTTACAGCACCAACAACAGGCGCAGTAGTTCAAGGAACAATAATAGTAACTCTAACAGCAGTAGATTTAAACAAAGTAAGCACAATAAGTATAACTGCCGGAACAATAAATCTGCCATCATGCACAATAAATGCAAGCTCCGGAACTTGTTCAAGAACCTGGGCTACATCGGGGGACCAAAACAATGTTATTTTGACCGGAATAGCAGGAGATTCAGCAGGAAATCAAGGGGTAACACAAATAGTTGTTATGATTGATAACCTTTCACCCTCCGTATCTGTAACCTCACCAACAGCTGGATATGTAACTTGTCCAACAAATACAGTTCTTGGAGCATCAGCTTCTGACGCAAATCAAATCACAGCAGTAGTAATAAGATTAGTTGATATATCAACTTCAACAGAGCTTGCTTCATTTACTTTCTCTTTATCTCCGACATCTCCTGCAAATGTTTGGGCAGCTTTAACTGATACCCAATGCGGAAGCGATGGTCAAAAAAGAGTTGAAGTGAGAGCTTTTGATGCAGGAGGAAGACAGGGAATAGCTTTAAGAAACTTCACAGTAGATAATACACCCCCGGGAATAAATATTACTTTCCCGCCTCTCCCACCAGCCACAGAATGTGTAGGAAATGGAATCACAAGAGTAGTCTTTACAGCATGCGATAGCATATTCTTGAACAAAATCACGATATATGTTGATTCAACAGCTATATCCTCAATTTCACCAGGCACAGCAATATCTTGCTCAACACCTCAGCCCTACAATATCAACTGGAATTCAAGTTTATTTTCAGATGGATCTCATCAAATAAAGGTTGTTGCCACTGACCTTGCCGGAAATTCAACGGTGCAAATAGCTAACATTATAGTAGATAATAACTCACCAACCGTAAACATAATAAATCCGCCAACAAATTCATTAATATCAGCTCCTACATCTGTTCTTGTAACATTAGGGGATTCAGGATGCGCACCTCCGGCATATCCATTCAAGAAAGTTGAATACCAGATAGCAGTCTCGGGTGTGGGTAGTTTTAGTTCATCAACCCAGAGCTGCTCATCAACGCAAAGAATTCCTTGCACAGATACAAATGTAGGTTCAGGAACTTCAACATTTACATGGAGTGCAACAGAATACTGCGGATTTTTCATAGTAAAAGCAGTAGGATATGATTATGCCGGGAACAAAGCTGAAACCACGGCTACATATAAAATTCATCCAGTTGGATGTCCAATAGATAAATCATGGAGCCCAATTTCTGTTCTTGGATCAGTCAGAACTACTCCTATTTTGAGAGATTTAGAAGGTGACGGCAAAATAGAAATTATATTCGGAACAGAAGCAGGTAGAGTTTATGCAGTATCAGAAGGAACAACCGTTCAGAATGGCGATGCTGCTGGGAGTCCGATAAGAGGAGTATTTTTAGAGGCTCTTGTGACAGGAATAAAAAAATTAGTATTCGGAACGGGCGACACAGACAGAAAAATAAGGGCTCTTAACCTGACTTCTCCTTTCCTTTCATCTTTTGCGTCAGTATCAACAGAAACTGCAATTTTCTCCCCTCCATCAACGCTATATACTGACGGCTCAACAACGGTTATAATAGTAGGAGATCTCAGAGCAAGAGTTTCAGAATATGAGCTATCAACTGCTGGATTTACATTAAGAAACTGCTATCCTGCGGGAGCTCCTCTTGACTGCGGTCTAAACAGCGCACCAATAACAGACCTTAACGGAGATGGAAGACCAGATATAATTTCATCACCAGTTCCTGCAGATTTCGATTGCGATGGTTCTTACGACACAATAATTGTTACAGCCTCTGACGGATACATTACAGCAATAGATATAGCAACAAGAACGAAAATTTGGACCGTATATACAGGGACATCATTAGATACCTCACCAATAGTTGCAGATTTCAATAATGATTGTAATTTTGAAATTCTTGTTGGAACAAAAGGTGGAGCTTTATACTGCGTAAGTGAAACCGGTGGAGTATGTTCAAGTGCAGGTTGGACATCTCAATTTTTCAACGCAGGAGCTCAAATTGTTGCTCCACCGGCAGTTACAGATGTAGATTCTTGCTTATCAGGAATAGGAGATTCGCAAAAAGAAATAATATTTGGAAACACAGGAGGGAACCTCTACATTCTATCACAATCCGGAAATCTCAAATCCCAAAGAAATCTCGGCTCTTTCATAGTATCTACACCAGCAATAGCAGATATAAATGGAGATGGATGCGGAGAGATTTTTGTCGCAACGGGAGATGGGAAAATTCATGGTTTCTACCTTGTAAACAAAGGGGGACAGCTCTTCCCGGAGTATCTCACAGGATTTCCAAAATCAACAGGTGGTCCAATTTCAGCGGGTGTTTCACCTGTAATATGTAATATAGATGGAGATTTAGCGTTTGAGCTTATAATAGGTAATGATTCATCTCAAATGAGAGTATATGATTTAGGTCCCGGTTCGGCGGGAACAGTAAAGTGGATACCTGGAGCTTATTTCTGCACTCCGGATTCCAATTTGTGTCAAAGAAGATGGGAAACAGCAATTTGTGGTCACCCATAATTGATTTTGAAAGATACTTCAAGGAAGTTTTTGAGGATTCTTGCGGTTGCTCCCCATATTACTGTGTCTCCTATGTGAAATTCCCATCTTAAATCCCCACCTTCAATATACTTTGCAGCTAACAAATCTTCAAGTTTTATAATAATCACTTTTTCAACTTCATCTGGATTTGGTTTGGGAGTAAAGTTTTCATCATTTACAATTCCAACTACCGGATGAATAAGGTAGCCAGCGATAGTTATTGTATCATCAAGAGAGCCTATTATCATAACATCTTTTGGATTTATACCCACCTCCTCTTCGGCTTCTCGGAGAGCGGTAATTTCGGGTTTCTCATTATCAAACATAACTCCTCCGGGAAAAGCAATTTGCCCCTTATGGTCTTTTACTTTCGTTGTTCTCTTTATAAAAAGAACCGATTCAGAGGATTTAAGAATTGGAACAAGAACAGCGGATGGAGTGAGTCCCTCTAAAATCAAGGATTTAGGTTTATAATTTCTGATGTTCAAGATTATTTTCTCCAAAAGGTGGGATTTGTTTTGTTCTGTGAGTTTTTGCATAGCTTTTTATTTTGGAGCAACCAAGATTTCAAAATCGTTTGAATTTTCATCTGCAAAGTTTTTTATTATTTTTACTTTAACTATTACAGAAGATTCTGAATTTTGGAGTTCAGAAAGAAAACTTATCATAGCATCAGGAGGGACTCCCCTTGCACTTATTTCAATAAAGTTCTGGACAGGTCTTGCAGATTGGAGCTGAATATTATATTTTTTAGAAATTGTATCAATCATAGCAAGCAGGTTCTGACCACTTCCCTCAAATTGAGATCTATAAGCTTTTATCTCTTCCGACCATGCTATCATACGGTTCAGCTTTTTTTCAAGCGCATCCGTTTCATTTCTCAACTTTTCCAAAGAAAAATTGAAAGTTATGTAAACAGAGAACATAGCAAAAGATAAAAACCAAAAAATTAAGGATATATACTTCTTCTTCATATCTTTTGAAGCCTAAAAAAATCTTTTTTACAAAAATTTCTCCTCCCCTCTTTTATTTTCTAATTCCTCCTCTTTTTTCATTTTAGTTTTACCAGCACTTTTACCTTTAAGCGTTCCCGTGAGCCGCATAATAAAAGCATTTCCATCCCTACTCCTCACAGTAGATGTTATCTTTATATCGTCTAATAGCTGAGACAAAGCATTCTTTACACTATCAATAGAACCCAAGTCTGCTATTCTTAACTCAGCGGATATCTCGCCATCCTCCGACCTGAAATCCTCTATTCTTATAACATAATCAGAAACCATCTGAGCAAAATCAAAAAAAGTTATGAGAGCAGAAGCGTTTTGCTCCCTTGCCTTCAACTTTGAATATTCAATTTTCATCTGCTCATATGGATCAACAGCATTTTTATCAGGGAAAGTAGATTTGAAAACTTCACTTATTTCATTCAAAATCTTATCCCTTTTTTCCTTCTGCAATCTGTAATCCAAAATAACGGGGAGGGAAAATAAAACAACAGAAAGAAAAAAAGTTATTGAGTGAGGTAAAGATTTATCAAGAAAAACCTCAATAGGAGATTCGCTCTTGACTTTTGAAATCTTAATTGGTGGATAATTACCAAATAAAGCAGCAAAAATAGAGGTAAAAGCCGGATCGTTGAAGTTAATCTCTGTAAAAATATCAGATGGGATTAATGGTTTAGCTTCAAATGGAAAAATTTCGTATTTTGGTCCGCATACATAAAAATTTAAATCATCTCTACCAACCTGAGACAGCATAAGATTAGCAAAGAATTTGATATCGTCTATATCTAAATACCTAAAAGCCCCTAATCTTACAAAATCTTTATCTTGATAAGCCAATGATATAAAACTGTTATCAATATCAACAAAAATACCATCTTTTATTTTTTTTGAGAATGAGAGCAAACAAACAGGCTTAAAAAGAATTTCGGAAAACCCCTTTGAAAACATATCATCACAATACAAAGAATCATATATTATAGCAAAAGATGTACCTTTCTTCTTTGGAACATAAGCGATATATTTTTCCGTTTCTTTCATATCTTCTTGCGAAAGTTCAATTTCAATTGTTGATTTTGCTTTCTTGCCTCCGAAAGGCAAATCAAAGAATTTAAAAGAAAAAAAATCGGAAAAAAAAGCCCTCTTATCCTCATCAGGAAAATCAAAAATTTCATCCTCTGAACTAAACCTTACTATATCTATCTCCCTTTTACCATGTCTTACATGAACTCCACAAAGACCATTTATATCAATGAAAAGCATTTAATAAAATAAAAATTTAGCAATAGAAAATGAAAAAATCAAATCGGCAATTTTATGAACCGAATTAAAATCATAAAGAAACCCTACAATGCTCTTCAGCGATGTTCCTTGCAACTTGCTTTGAAATATCAGAAACCTTTATAATATCACCAAGAGTGGAAATCTCTGACGGTAGAAGATTTTTATTTTTTTCAAAGTAAGAAATTGTTTTCTCAACAACAGAATATATATCCCAAAACCTAATTTTTCCTTCAACAAAGTATGAGAAAGCAACATCATCAGCGGAAACTAAAATGCAAGGGAAAGGTCCTCCAAGTTTTGCACACTTCCACCCCAAAAGTAAAGAAGGAAATCTCTCAAAATCCGGATCAAAAAACCTTAAAGTTTTATCCCAAATAGATGGTATTTCAAAAGGTAAATCGGGTATTTCAGGATAAAGCATAGCATACATTATGGGAATTCTCATATCCGGAAAATGTGAGCTGAAAATTGTAGTTCCATCTTTCAGTTCAATAGCAGAATGAACAATAGCTTCCGGATGAATTTTTACACTTACCTTCTCTGGTTCAAGAGAAAATAAATAACAAGCTTCAATTATCTCAAAAGCTTTATTCATAAGCGAAGCACTATCTACCGTTATTTTAGTTCCCATACTCCACACAGGATGTTTTATCACTTTCTCATAGGGAGCGTTTTCTATTTCAGATTTTGGAAGGTTCCACAGCGGTCCCCCAGACGCTGTCAGAAAAACTCTCTTTATACTTTCTCTTGGATATAGGTCTATTATTTTCCATAAAGATGAATGCTCACTATCCACCGGTAAAATTTTAGCTCCGTTTTTCTTTGCTAAATCAAAAATTAATGACCCTGCACATAAAATAGCCTCCTTTGAAGCTACTGCTACCTCTTTACCACCTGAAACTGCATAAAAAACAGGTTCAACGGAACTAAATCCAGGAATCCCTACAACAACTAAATCAACATCATCAAGCAAAACTAATTTTGATGGAGGTATATATTCAAATCTTAAATCAAAATTTCTTCGCTTCAACTCTCCTTCAAAATCATTCTTTCTCTCGTTGGATATCCAAACATATTTTGGTTTATATTTTAAAACTTGTTCTGCAAGAACTTTGAAATTCCTTTCCGCACATAGTCCAACAACTTCAAATCTATCTCGGAAATTATCTACAACTTCAATAGATTGCGTCCCCACTGAACCAGTTGAACCAAGTATAGCAACTCTTTTTTTCCTGCCTCTTATCATAAAGAAAATATAAGATTAAGAAAGAAATTTTTTATCAGGTAAAAGTCCAAATAAGAAGAAAAGAAAAAAAGGAAAATTAATAAAACAAACAACAAAAAGAATAAGAAGCTTTGTCGGCTTTGTAACATATTAAGGCGGCCCTGCAAAGCCATCAGGACCTAACCTGCTCGCTATCCCCTCCCACTTCCCTTGCACCATCACAGGGCGCAAAGGAGAGAAGTCCCTCACAAACAACCTCCCAAGGAGAGGTATAGCGAAGGCTACCCTCAGAACTCGCCAGAGTTTTTGCCCGTTTTCCGGACCCCTCACAGGTTCCTTCCTTCGGTGCCCCTGCTTTTGGGTCTCCGGCTCACTCTGAGAGCTTTCTTTCCTATTACTCATTTCCATCAAAAATTTCTCTAAAAATTTCTTCTCTCTTTTCAATTTTCTCAAATCTCTCTTTATACCATTCGCTTTGTATTTGTTTTTCTCTTGATTTAACTTATTTTTCAATTCCTCCTCTATCTTCCCTAATCTCCATAGTGCATATTGAATGTAAATCTGGCTTTCAAGTAGCTTCCGGTAGTTCTCTGGTATCTCCTCCTGAAATCCTAACGCTTTCCTACCTATAACATATGCTCCTGCTACATCTTTATCTATAAAATACTGCGGACAGTACTTCATCATACCTATAACTGATGTAAATGCTGGATTTACCTTCACTACCTCTATGCCATTTTGCTTTGCTAAACTCTCTATTTTTTTCAGTATTCTCCTATAAGAGAAAAATTGTAGGATTTTCCTGAGCTTTGCTTTTCCGTCTCCTCTTTTGCCTTTTGGGAGCTTTTTTATATCCTCAATTGCTATTGCTTTTCCTTTCTCTTTTGCAAATCTCACAACTTCATGAGCTATCATCCACTCCTCATACTCTTTCCTATTTCTGCTTTTGTATTTCAGAATATGGGAAAGATAAATTGATTTGTAGCTTTGTAAATTCCCATCGGGAGAAACTTCTGCAAGAGCAAGATGAAAAGGTTTTGCATTCACATCTATTCCTATCACTCCTTTTGCTTTTGTAATTGTTTGTGGAGGAACATCTAATGAAAATTTAACGAATCCGTATATTTGCCCATCTTTGAGTTTTAGCTCAACAGTGTAAGGGAATTGCTCTCCTGATAATATTTTTGCCAAGAATAAAGCCCATTTATCTGATTTTCCGCTCAAATCTCTCTTTACCCTTACTAATATAAATTTTCTGTTTTTCAAAGCTATTCTTAACAGAAGATTGTTTTTACCATTTTCAGCAGTGATAAATCTTAAATTAAGGTTTCCTTTATGAGTTATGTGCTTTGCACCTATGCTTAACAGAGTTCCCTGTCTTTTTTCCCTCCATTTTCTTTTGAGTTCCCTTAATCTTTTTCCTTGAAGATGATTTTTCTTGAGCTTTTCAAATAGAGTTCTACCGCCAAAGATGAGCTTTTTTGGGTTCTGACCCCTTGCTTTGCAGCTTTGAAAAATCTCTCTTGCTTTCTCAACTGCACAATTTACATAATGAGAGTTGAGTTCCGGAAATTTTTGCCTTGTTATTGTGTAAGCTTGCAAAGGGGTGAAGCCCTCAAGGAGCCTTTTGTAGGAGAACCTTACAGCAGAGGAGAAAATTCTCATAAGTTTGAGAATTTGATTTTTCTCTTCCTTATTTACAACGAGTTTAAAGGTTGTAGTTATGAACATATGAATTGAACTAATAGTAATAATTGATTTTAGCTAAAAGAGAAATTTTAGCAAAAATTTTTGAATTTTGTGGAGAAGTTATAATTTAAGATGATTGCGACAAAGCATTATATGATTATAATTTTCTTTGATATTATATTTTGCAGAAAAATTATTTGAAGGAGGTGAATGGAAATGAAAGAAAAAAAAGCGAGGTTATTTTTTGGAGTTTTGACAGTTTTTGTTTTGGCTTTTGTAGGCATTTCAGAAGCACAGAAGAAAAAAGTTCCCGGAGTTGAGAAAGACAAAGTTTATGTTGGCACAAGTCAGCCTTTTTCTGGTCCTGCTGCTGCTTGGGGTATAGTTGCAAAATCTATGGAAACATACTTCCAATATGTTAATGAGAAAAAAGGCGGAGTACACGGTAGAAAAATAGTCTTGCTCGCAAGAGATGATGGGTACCAACCAGCTCGTATGAGAGCAAACATAGAAGAACTCCACAGCAAAGTTTTGTTTTTTGCAGCTCCCCTGGGAACAGCTAATGTTTCAGCAAACCGAGATTTGATAGCGGAAAAGAAAGTTCCAACAATCGCTCCCTTGGGAAATGTTAGAATGTGGGTAGGGTATCCTTGGGAAAAACTAAAATACTTTTTTGTGGCATATACAGACTACCTTGATGAAGGAAAGGAACTAGCAAAGTTTGCAATAGAGAAACTCGGAAGTCAGAAAATAGCTATTTTTTATCAAAATGACGATTACGGTGAGTCAGGCTTAAAAGGAGTTGAATCAGCAGCCCAAGACAAATTAGTGCTCAAAGTTTCTCATGAACTTGCAGATGTTGATTTTTCTGTTCACGCACAGAAAATAAAAGATGCGGGAGCAGATACTGTTATTATTTATTCTAACCCAAGACAGACAGCTGCCTTTGTAAAAAAGCTTTCAGAACTCGGAGTTAAACCTAAAATACTTGCTTCTTTCCCTCTTGCAGACCCCGTTATGGTTCATCTTGCAGGAGAAGCGTGGGATGGAGCATATGTTGGAGGAGTTATAAAATTGCCGCAACTTTATCCCGAATCAAAGCAGATTTTTGATGAAATTGTGAAATTGAACCCAGAACTTGCAAAAACTCCATTTCTTACTTTGTATGGTATTTTTGTTGGTGCTCTTGTTGAGGAAGCTTTGAGAAGAGCTGGACCTGAGCCAACGCGGGAGAAAATAATTGAAGTCCTTGAAAATATGGAAAAGTGGGAATCTCCTGTGAGTTTCCCGATAACTTTTGGAAAGAAAAGAAGACACGGTATAAATGTTATTGGTTTGTGGCGTGTAAGCAAAGACGGCAAATATGAGCAAGTTATGGAACCCAAATTTTTGGATCCTCTCTTTTAATTCATTTTCGTTTATCTAATTTTTATTTTTTGGAATGTTTGTGAAAATATGCGGTTTGATTTGCTATGATGATGTTTTGCTTTGTGATTCTGAGGGAGCAGATTTTTTAGGTTTTATATTTGTTGAGGGAAGTAAAAGATTTGTACTCAAACCAGAGGAGGTTTTACCAATAAAAACACGAGCTAAAAAAGTAGCGGTTTTGCGGAATCCAGAAAAAGATGCTATAAAAGGTTTTGTGGGTTTTGACTATATCCAGCTTCACGGTCTTGAAAGTGAGAAATTAATATATGAGGTAAAATCTTATAATTTTGGGGTCATAAAAACTATATTTCCAGATGTTGAAGAATCTATCAAGCTTTGTGAGAAAGTAGCAGATTATGTGGATTTTTTTCTTGTAGATTCATCATCAAAGTTGAGGGGTTTTGAAAGTTCTCTTTTCTCAGAATATAGTCTTTTTAAAATCATCAGAGAAGGGAAAATATTCGGGAGAGAATTTTTTATTTCTGGTGGTCTTAATCCTTTGAATGTTTGTGAATATATAAAAAAATTCAAGCCAGTGGGAGTTGATGTAGCTTCTGGCGTTGAGGACGAGTTTGGGAGAAAATCACCGAGAAAGGTAAGGGATTTCATAAAAAATGCAAAATCAATTTGTTGATCAAGTAGCTTTAAAAATTTCTAATGATGAGGGAAAAAATTAGGGGTTTGCATTTTAGTATTTCAAATGATAGTATTTATTTTTACTTCCCGTGGGGAACAAAAGCAATTTTTTTCTTCAAAAACCATTTTCCTGATTTTAATGTGGTTTTGCCGAAGCAGAATCACACAGCAAACATTCTTTTTTATCCTGACGATTTTTCTGGGAATGGCGATATATTTTTTGATGGTATTATAGCCCCAACTTCACTTGATATAGCATTGGGTGTGAAAACTGCTGACTGTCTTCCAGTTGCATTTTCTAATTCTCATCTTAAACTTAAAGGCATAATTCATGCTGGATGGAGAGGGCTTGCAAGAAATATAATTCAGGAGGCTATGGATAAGATGCGTCAACTTGGAGAAAAAAGTATATCATCTACTTATTTTGTAATAGGTCCTCATATATGTGGTAAGTGCTATGAAGTTGGGAGTGATGTTGCCGAAATATTTGAAACTCTTTGTAGGGAAGATGGTATCAATGTAGATAAAGTTGTAAAAAAAGGGAAACAAAAAGGAAAATTTTTTATCAGTCTTTCTTCTTTTGCTTATTTCCTTTTACGAAATCTCGGTATAAAAAATATTTTTATTTCTGGAATATGTGTAAAAGAGGATAATAGATTCTTCTCACGAAGAAGGGGGGACGAGAAATCTCAAATTTCCATAGTTATATAGGTGGAAAGTTATTTCCATTATAGATGCAGATCTATTTTCCATTTTTCATTTCAGATTGGAGGATAATCTTAAATACTTTATTTCCACAAATTTTTATTAAAATTTTAATTATGCAGAAAGTAGATTTGAAAGCTCAAGCAAAAAGTCAGATAGTAAGTCAAAAAGTAGATAATCAGAGTAATGTACAGAAAGCACCTCAGAAGCAAGAGGAAAAGCAGGATTCCGCAAAGCAAGAGGAGAAAAGAGTAGAAACATTGAAACAAAAAGAAGAAAGGGCTTTGACAGGACCGAAGAAGGTTGCTATACTTCTGAGAGCATTAGGGGAAGAATATGCATCAGAAATATTGAAGATGCTGACCGAGGAGGAGGTTCAGAAGATTACCGAGGAAATGTTGAAGTTGAGTATAATTCCTAAAAAAGTCGTCAAGGAAGTACTTGATGAATTTGTTAGTCTTTCAAGACAGGATGTCCTGACAGGTTCTGGATACGAATTTATATACAAGATTTTGACTAATGTTTTTGGTCCAGCAAAGGCTAATGCTATAATGGAGAGGCTCAAAATATTCGTAAAAGCTTCTGGGGGTTCGGAAGTAAGTATGGGTATATTGCATGACCTTGATGCTCAATCTATTGCCAACTTTATAAAAAAGGAACATCCACAAACTATGGCTGTTGTTCTGGCGTATTTAGACCCAAAAAAAGCTCTTGATGTCCTACAATTTTTACCGAAAGATATTTACGCTGAGGTGCTGGAGAGAATAGCCAAATTAGATAGACTTTCTCCGGGAGTTGTTGATGAAATAGGTATAGTTCTTGACGAAGAATATAGAACAATAGGTGGTGCAAGAAGAGTAGGAGGTGTGAATGCTCTTGCAGAGATAGTTATGAATGCTCCACCGGGTCTTGAAAAAGAACTTCTTGAAAGGATAGAAAAGCAAAATCCAGAACTTGCAGAGGAGATAAAGCAGAGAATGTTTACCTTTGATGATATAGTAAAAATCCATGATAGATACATAAGTGTGATTTTGAGAGAGATAGATAGAGAGGTTTTACTTAAAGCTCTAAAAGGGGCTTCTGAAATTGTAAAAAGGAAAATACTTGGAGCCATGAGCGAAAGAGCAAGGAAAGTCTTGCAGGAAGAACTTGAAACCATGCCCCCTGTAAGAAAGATAGATGTTGAAAAGGCTCAGCAAGAAATATTGAAGGTTATAAGAAGGCTTGAACAACAGGGTGAGATTGTTGTGCCTCGCGGAAAAGAGGATGTTGTTTGATTATTTTGAGGTTTATATATTTTTTGATTATTTTAAGTTGTACATATTGAAAAAATCGTAATGTCTCTGGAAAGTGAGAATTTCAGAAAATAAGTCTAATTTGGAAAATTTTTCCTGAAAAAACAACTTTTCCTTCTAAAAATATTATCATTTATATTACCTACCATATGGTAGGTAAAAATACATTAAAAAAGTGAAAAAGGAGGTGGATTGAAATGACTGAAAAAACAAAAAGATTGATCAAAGAAGGAACAGCGGAAGCTATAAAGAATCTGTACGATACGATATGGGTATATTCTTATGAAACTGAGATTCAAAAACTTTCTGAACTATATGAGAAAGCCAAAAAAGAGCAGTGGAATGCCTCGCAAGATATAGATTGGTCGCAGCAAGTTGATATTGAAAAACTTACTTTCTCATCTCAGCTTCCACAACTTCTTTTTCAGGGATTGTGGGAAAAACTTGATGACAAAAAAAGGTTGGAGCTATCAATATCAAATATGAGCTGGATTTTATCTCAAATACTGCATGGAGAACAAGGGGCTTTACTTGTTGCAAGCCATCTTGTGGGGTGTGCACCTGTTTATGATGAAAAACTTGTGGCTTCAACCCAAGTTATAGATGAAGCAAGACATGTTGAAGTATTTCACAAATACCTTACTACAAAGTTAGAAAAAGAGTTCCCTATATCTCCTCATCTCCGCGATCTTATGCGGAACATACTTTCAGAATCAAGATGGTATTTTAAGTTTGTGGGAATGCAGATTCTTGTGGAAGGACTTGCGATGGGCATATTCGGAACATTAGATAAGTTCGGTGAGGAACCTCTTGGAGTTCAAATCGTA
>Ga0209670_100887_pt1 | contig 15551 bp, 9 predicted proteins | sample PerSpoBPS_BMetaG_FD_184741 | JGI IMG/M metagenome (GOLD analysis project Ga0209670, IMG submission 184741) | Thermal spring microbial communities from Yellowstone National Park, Wyoming, USA - Perpetual Spouter B (PS_B) MetaG (SPAdes) (version 3) | ecosystem: Environmental > Aquatic > Thermal...
GGGTCTTCAACGCCCTGGGGAACGGCCGCATCAACGTCCTCTCCATCGCCCAGGGTTCTTCGGAATACAACCTCTCCCTGGTGGTCGCGGAGAGCGACGCGGAGGAGGCCGTGCGGCGCATCCATGCAGCTTTTTACGAGTAAACCGTTGTCTCCTCTTAAGGCTTCGTCGAAAGGCCTTCGTTTGAAGGATTTCATCTCCGCAAGGGCCCCAGGGAAGCTTCTTGATCCAGCCCCCTTGACAAATTCAGGGTGGCCATATATACTTTGTTCAAAGAACTAAGTAAGAGAAAGTGGCATGGACCGTCCGCCGAAGGGCAGTCGGGATCTGATCAAAGCCATCAACCGCAACCTGGTTCTGAATCTCATCCAGAGCCGGGGTCCGCTCTCGCGCACGGACATCGCGCGGCTTTCGGGCCTGAGCTTGGCCACGGTCTCAGAGATCACGGGCGAACTGATCGCCGCGGGGTTGATCCATGAAGTCGGGACCGGGGAATCCAGCGGTGGCCGGCGGCCGGTCCTCCTTCGCCTCAACCCCCAAGCTGGCTTCGTGGTTGGGGTCAAGCTGATGAAGCACGCCATCGCCAGCGCGTTAACCGACCTGGACGCCAAGGTGCTCCATCATCGGGTGACCTCCCTGAGGTCAGCCCGCCTGCCCCAGGTGCTCCGGGCGATCATCCGAGCGGTGGAGGCCACCATCGTTGAGTCCGGGGTGGATCGCTCGCGGGTGCTGGGCATCGGGATCGGGATGGCAGGGATTGTGGATGGGGAGAGCGGGATCTGTCGGTATTCCCCCTTTTTCGGCTGGCGGAACGTCCAGATCACCGAACCCATCGCGGCCCACTTCGGGATCCCGGTCTATCTGGAGAACGATGTCAATACTCTGACGATCGCAGAGCAGTGGTTCGGTTATGGGCGCAATGTGGATCACTTCGTGGTGGTCACGGTCGGGCGGGGCATCGGCGCCGGCATCGTCGTCAACGGCCAGTTCTACCGGGGGGCCCTGGGCGGCGCGGGGGAGCTGGGGCATATCACGCTGCTGGAGGACGGACCCCTGTGCGATTGCGGCAAGCGGGGATGCTTAGAGGCCCTGGCCGCTGATCCAGCCGTTCTGCGCGCGGCGCGGGCGGCCATCGCCCGGGGGGAGCCAACGCGGCTGGCCGAGGTGGATCCCCTGACGCTGGAGGCGGTAGTCGCGGCGGCCGAGGCGGGGGATGAATGGGCTCGAAAACTGCTGGCCGATTCGGGCCGCTGGCTGGGGATGGGGATCGCGATCTTGGTCAACCTCCTGAACCCCCAACTGGTCATCGTGGGCGGGGAAGGGGTGCGGGCCGGGGAGTGGCGCTTCGGGCCCATGCGAGAGGCCCTGCGGGCCCATGCTTTCAACGGCTTGGCGGACGAATTGGAGGTTGTCCTGGAGCCGGCGGGGGACGAGACCTGGGCGCGGGGTGCGGCCTGTGTGGTGTTGGGGGAGCTGTTTAAGCCACCTATCCACCGGCGAACCCGCCAGGGCTGGGTCCCCATCCCCGCCTGATGCATTTTTTGGGCTCACTTTCTTACTTTAGTGAAATAAGAATGTCCAATGGGGAAGCTACAAAACGTTTCACTATGCGTCTATCGGCCTCAGGATAGGAGGGCGGGGCCTGAGGCCCTGACCGTTCGGGGGATAGGGGTTTGATGCGCCCCCGTGCTCCGCCTAACGGCTTGAGTCGGAAGGAATCCGCACCAGCTCTAAAAGGAGGCCGCCATGTGCCAACCAAAAGCTTTCGCGTTTCGGATCGGAATCGGCTGGATGTTGCTGGCGCTCCTGGCCGCAGCGTGCGCGCCAGCAGCCGCTCCAACCCCGGGCCCGAGCCCCACGCCGGTGGTGGTGGAGCGAGTGGTGACCCCGACGCCCACTCCCAAAGGCCCGGTGACCATCACCTTCTGGCACGCCTATAACCCGGAGGAGACCAAGGTCTTCAACGAGCAGGTCCTCCCCGCCTTCCACCAAAAGTTTCCTAACATCCGGATCGAGGCCCAGCAGGTTCCATATGATGAATTCCGTCGGAAGCTCCTGACCAGCATCGCCGGCGGGACCGCCCCGGACGTGATCCGCTCCGACATCATCTGGGTGCCGGAGCTGGCGGCAATGGGGGCCCTGGAGGCCCTGGACGTGATCATGCCTGACTTTAACACTTACAAAGAGAAAGTATTCCCCGGACCCTTGTCGACCAACCTCTGGCAGGGCCACTACTACGGCCTGCCGCTGGATACCAACACCCGGCTTCTGATGTGGAACAAAGAGATGTATGCTGCCGCCGGGATCGCCGAACCTCCCAAGACGATCGATGAGTTCCTGAGGGTCTGTGAACGGATCAAAGCCCTGGGGAGGGACAAGTACTGCTTTGCCGATGGTGGCACCTATGGTTGGGCCGTGCTCCCCTGGATCTGGAGCTTCGGCGGCGACCTGACGGACCCCGAGATGAAGACTGCCAGCGGGTATGTGAACGGTCCGGACACGGTGGCTGCTTATGAGTTCCTCAAGGGGATGCTGGACAAGGGCTACCTCCATCCTGGTATCCTCGGCGGGGGTGTGGACACGGCGGGCGGATTTGCGCGCGATGAGATCGCCAACCTGTTAGAAGGGCCCTGGATGCCGGCGATCTTCGCCGCCCAGTATCCGCAGAAGCAGATCCAGTGGGCGCTGATGCCAGCCGGGAAGGGCGGCTCGATCTCCGTGGTCGGCGGCGAGGACATCGTGCTGTTCAAGCAGAGCCGGAACAAGGAGGCCGCCCTGGAGTTCATCCGGTTCATGCTCAGCCCCGAAGCCCAGCTCATGATGGCTCGGGCGGGCCAGGTTCCGGTGCGCACCGACGTCATCGAGCAGGCTGTCCAAGCGCAACCTTACTTCGCGCTCTTCTTCGAGCAGCTCAAGACCGCGCGGGCGCGGTTGCCCCATCCCAATTGGCCGAAGATTGAGGATTTGCTCACCAGCACCGGCCAGGCCATCCTGCGCGGGGAGAAGGGAGCCAAGGAAGCCCTTGATGAGCTTGCCCCGAAGATCGACGCCTTGCTCAAGCAACAATAACTCCGAAACTCCGATGACCAGGCCCGGGGGCCGGGCCCAACCCGGCCCCCGGGAGGAGGGAACGGTGTGGAATCAAGGATCCCTTCGTGCGCAGCGCCTTCGGGCAGCTTATCTGTTCATGCTCCCCGGCATGACGTTCTTCCTCATCTTTTATCTCTACCCGCTGATCCAGGCGCTCCGGATCAGCCTGTACGAATGGTCCATTATGCCAGGGCAGGACAGCCGGTTCGTGGGAGCCGCCAATTACCTCCGCGCCCTTCGCGACCCGATCTTCTGGATCTCTATGCGGAACACGGTGCTCTACACCGCCGTCACCGTGCCCGGGCAGATGATCCTGGCCATGCTGGTTGCCCTGGCGTTGCATGCCATTCCCCGGTGGCGGGTGCTGTTCCGGACCCTTTATTACCTGCCGGTGATCACCTCGTGGGTGGTGGCAGCTCTGCTTTTCAAGTTCCTTTTTCACAGCCAGAGCGGCCTGATCAACTACCTCCTGGTCGATGTCCTTCACCTGTCGGATCACTACATCCCATGGCTGCAGAACCCGGAGACCGCCCTGGTTGCTATTATGACCCTGGGCGTCTGGAAGGGGATCGGCTGGTCCATGGTGATCTTTCTGGCCGCCTTGCAGGACATCCCCCTCGAGCTCTATGAGGCGGCGGCCCTCGACGGGGCCGGCCGCTGGGGGCGGTTCCGATACATCACCTTGCCGATGATGCGCCCAACGGCGATCTTCGTCTTGGTGATGCTGGTCATCGGGGGATTCAATGTCTTCTTGCCGGTTTACTTGATGACCGGCGGAGCACCGATGCATCGGACTGAAACTCTCCTGACCTATATGTATAACGAGGCTTTTAATTTCCTGGATTTCGGCTATGGGGCTGCGCTCTCGTACATGCTAGCTATCCTGATCTTTCTACTGAGCTTCATTCAAATCAAGCTGCTGCGTCGTCCTATGGAGCTTTAGGGGGTCTCTTCCATGGTCACGAATCCGAAACGACAGATTGTGGAGGTTGCGGTGCTTTATCTGTTGCTGGGGGCGGGGGCTGTGGCTATGGTCTTGCCTCTCCTATATATGGTCTCCACCGCCCTCAAGGGGCCGGTCTATGTTCTGGAAATCCCGCCTCGCTTCATCCCGGAGCGACTGACGCTGGCGAATTTTATCGAAGCCTGGAACTCCAACAATTTCTCCCTTTATTTTCGGAACAGCGCAGTGGTCGCCCTGAGCACCACGGTGATCTCCGTGCTGTGTTCGGCCATGCTGGCGTACGCCTTTGCCCGCTTTGAGTTCCCAGGCAAGGACCTCGCCTTCTACGCGATCCTGTTCACCTTGATGATTCCCAGCCTCACGCTGATCATCCCGCAATTCATGCTGGCTCGAGCGCTAGGGCTTCGGAACAGCTTGGCCGGCCTGGTTTTCGTATATGTAGCGATGACCATCCCTTTGAACACCTTCCTGCTACGAGGCTTTATCGAGCAGTTGCCCCGGGAGCTGGAGGAGGCAGTGTGGATCGACGGCGGGGGATACGGAACGATCTTCCTCCGCATCACCCTCCCCCTCTCCGCCCCCGCCCTGGCCACGGCGGCCATTTTTACTTTCCTCTTCGCATGGGAGGAGTTCACCTGGGCGCTCACCGCCATCGATGTGGAGGCGATGCGGACGTTGCCGGTGGCCATCGCCACCTTCCACGGGGCTCACCTCACCCAGTGGGGATTGGTCTTCGCCGCCTCCTTGATCGCCATCGCCCCGGTGATCTTCCTGTACGTGATGTTACAACGGTATTTCATCGTCGGGTTAAGCGCCGGTGCCCTCAAAGGATAACCCGATGGCGGCCCTCGATCTGTTCCCAGACAAAGCGTTTTACTACCCGGGCGAAGCGGCGCGGATCACCGTGCGGATGCCTCCGTTGGAGGGGCCATCGCGGCGGGGGCGGATTCGCTTCCAGCTGATGTTCCTCGCGGACGAAGTCCTTGCTGTGGAGGAGGAGGTCGCCCTTGGCCCCGGAGCCCCGGAGGAAGTCCACATCTCGCTCCCCCTCCCGCCGGAGGATCCGCGGGGCTATGGGGTGGACGCTGAGCTACGGGATACCGAGGGGAAGCTCCTGGCCCGGGGATCGACGGCCCTCGATATCCTCCGCCACTGGACCGTGGCGCCCCGCTACGGGTTCCTCTCGGATTTCCCGCCTAATCGGCCCGACATCGAGGAGGCTGTGGAGGCGCTGGCCCGCTTCCACATCAACGGCCTTCAGTTCTACGACTGGATGTACCGCCACGAGGATCTGCTGACCGAAGAGGATCCTTACCGAGACCCGCTGGGGCGCATCCTCTCTCGGCGAACGGTGGACGCTCTGATTGAGGCGGCTCACCGTCGCAACATCGCTGCCATGGCCTATGCGGCGGTGTATGGAGCCTCGGCCGCTTTCGCCCGCGCGCGCCCGGGCTGGACCTTGCGCGGGGCCGATGGGCATCCCATCGGATTAGGCGAGGATTTCCTGAGCATTATGGATCCCCGCCCAGGTTCCCCTTGGGCTCAGCACCTGCTGCGGGAGCTCGCTGAGGTCATGCAGGTGACCCGGTTCGACGGCATCCATCTGGATCAATACGGGGAGCCGTGGGTGGCCTGGGATGCCCATGGCCGCTTGGTGGACCTAGCCTCGGCCTTCCCCGCCTTCATCGAGCAGGCCAGTGCAGTCGTGCGGTCGATCCGCCCTGATGCGACGGTGGTCTTTAACGCCGTTAACAACTGGCCGATTGAGGCGGTGGCGCGGACCCCTGTGGATTTTCTTTACATCGAAGTCTGGCCGCCCCATACCGCGTATTCGGATCTCTGGCGGTTGATCGTGGAGGCACAGTGCTTGGGAGGGGGTAAACCGGTCGTGTTGGCGGCGTATATCGACCCCGCGTGGGAGGTAAATGTGCGGCTGGCCGATGCGGTGATCTTCGCCAGCGGCGGCTACCACATCGAGCTGGGTGAGAGGGACCGCATGTTGGCCGATCCTTATTTCCCCAAGCACCGGCCCCTGGGTGAGGACCTGAGGGAGGTGCTGCGCCGCTATTACGATTTCGCCGTTCGTTACGAGAACGTGCTGGCCCTGGGGACCTGGGATAGCACGGATGAGGGGGCCAGGAGGGTGTTAATCGAGGGAATAAACACGGATCCTGAAGGAGCCTGCGGGAAGGTTTGGATCATCGCTCGACAAAGTGAAGGTTTTGAAACCATCAGCTTGATCAACCTGTCAAATATCCCCTGCCCTGAGTGGAATAGTTTGCTGCTAACGGCCCCCACACTGTTAAACGAGCTGCGCGTCCGCTACTATACAGAGCGCGAAGTGAAACGAGTCTGGCTGGCCTCACCGGATTTCGCCAACTCCCAGGCCCTGCTCCTGGAATTTAAGCCAGGTTGGGATATCCGAGGGAACCATATTGAGTTCACTGTTCCCAGGTTGGAATATTGGGATCTCATCGTGATCGAGTTCGCAAATTGAACGCTTTTGAAAGGAGCGGATACCCATGAAGACCAAAGCTTTTCTCTGTAAGGTAGGAATGGTTATCGTGACCTGCCTGCTTATCAGCGTTGCGACGCTCACAACTTTATCAGTCCAGGCCGCGCCGGGTGATCTGATCCAACGGGTGTACACGGACAAAGCTCGGTACCACCCCGGCGACATCGTGACCATCACCGTAGAGATCAAGAACAATACCGGCGTCGACTGGAGCGGGACCCTCTACCTCGATGTTCGCTATCTGGAGACGCTGGTGCACTCAGATGGCCAGTCCCTCTCCATTGCTGCTGGAGCTACAGCAACCAAAACCTTTACCTGGACAACACCATCCACCGACTTCCGGGGTTATCACGTAGAAGTACGGGCCGGGACCACTGATGCGAATGCTACAGCCATTGATGTCTCTAGCGACTGGACCCGATATCCCCGCTACGGTTTCGTCTATGCCTTCACCCCAGGTCAAACGCAGGCCCAGAGCCAGGAGAAGATACGCCTCCTCGCTGAGAACTACCACATCAACGCCGTTCAGTTCTACGACTGGATGTGGCGCCACGAACAGGTCATCTCCCGCACCAATGGGATCATCAACGACCCTTGGTATGATTGGGCTGGAAACCCTATCTCTTTTGCCGTGATCCAAGATCTAGTCGCAGCAGCCCACAATTACAGGATGGCTGCTATGCCCTACTTCATGATCTATGGTGCCCTCCAAAATTACCAGCAAATCTCCAAGGTTAACCCCCAGTGGGGATTGTACTTCGACACAAGCCACACCAATCAGGTGGTCTTCGACTTTGGCGATGACGACCCTAATACCAACCTTTGGATCTTCAACCCGTTCAATACGAATTGGCAGAACTACATCTTCCGCCAATACGATGATGCCATCCTCACTTTGGATTTTGACGGCATTCACTTGGACCAGATGGGCAATTATTGGAACACCACTTACTACGATTACTGGGGCAACGTCGTTGATCTCGGCAATAGTTTCTCCGCCCTCATCAACAATGCCAAAGAGCACGTGAGCGCCCTGGCCTACCATACTCCTGGCAAAATGGGAAAGGACATCCTTACCTTCAACATGGTTAATGGCGGGGTAAATGCCTGGGGCGTGAATGATGTGGTGCGCAATAGCAATGTGAACTTCCTTTACAGCGAGATTTGGGAAAACAGTGCCACGTACAAAGACATCTATGACTTCGTCCGCCAGAGTCGTGCGGACAGCGGTGGGAAAGCTATAGTTCTGGCCGCCTACCCCAATTACTATGAGAATACCGGCCCCCGCTATGAAGCCGAGGACGCCACCCTTTACAACGTCGGCATCAACAACAACCACCCCGGCTACACTGGCACCGGCTTTGTAGATCAGTTCGGGGAGCAGGGGGATTATGCCCAATTTTCTATCTCCGTGCCCGAGGACGGCAAGTACGCCCTGGTCTTCCGCTATGCCAACGATACCGGGACGACCAGCACCCGCAGCGTGTACGTAGACGGCATAAAGAAAGCCCAGCTCAAGTTCCGTGATCAAGTCAACTGGGACACTTGGGCCCGAGATGCCTACTACGTCGTCACCCTGACAGCAGGTTCCCATACCGTCAAATTATCGGTTGACCCAGGGGATAGCGGCTTTATCAACCTGGATAGCCTAACCTTAGGGACTTTCGATGAAGACACCGTCCGCTTAGCTAATGCCGCCTTCGCCGCCTCGGGGGTCTTTCACATCGAAATGGGTGAAGGGGATCAGATGCTGGGACATCCCTATTTCCCTAACAACAGCAAGCAGATGCGCAATTCTCTGAAGGCAGCGATGAAGGACTACTACGATTTCATCACTGCCTACGAGAACCTCCTTTTTGACCCCGACTTAATCCCTGGCGATGGTGGGCTCCAGTGGATCAGCATCGCTAACGAGAACATCTCGGGCGATGGCTCCGGCAACACCATCTGGTTCCTCACCCGCCGCAACGCGAATTACGATGTCCTGCATTTGATCAACCTGCTTGGCAACGATGACCAGTGGCGCAACGAGGCTAACACTCCGCCCACCAAGACTGACTTGGCGGTTAAATACCGCATGGGGCCTAACGTGACTGTCTCCGGCGTCTACCTAGCCTCCCCAGACATTGACCACGGCAAGACTATCCCTCTCAGCTTTACCACTGGCCGCGACGGCGTGGGCGACTATGTCTCTTTCGTTGTGCCCAGCCTTAAGTACTGGGACATGATCTACATCAAGCGCACGTTCGCTCCCCCCTCGGGTGACCGCTATGAGGCCGAAGACACTGTCAAGACCAACGTGGGTGTCAACAACAACCACGCCGGCTACTCCGGCACTGGCTTCGTGGACGGGTTTGAGAGCATTAACGATGGCGTCTCCTTTGTGATCTACGCCCCTACCGAGGATGATTATTACCTGCGCTTCCGCTACGCCAATGCCACCGGTGCCACCGCTACTCGCAACGTCTACATTGACGGCCAGTACGCCGGCCGCGTCACGATGAAGCCCCTGGCCAACTGGGATACCTGGGGCGATGGCATCCTCACCGTGCGCCTGAAGCCAGGCCTGCACCACGTGGTTCTCTGGTTCACTTCGGAGAACTCAACTGCTATTAACCTGGATTACCTGGAGGTGCGCAAGGCCTACGTCTGGACCTTCAATGTTCAGATCGATCGCATCCCAGACAACTACTACATTACCTTCAAAGTCGGGTTGCCCGGCCTTGTCCACTGGGGCACCAACAACTGGCAGAACATCACTGATACTTGGTTCGTGCCTAATGGCTCCTCCAATCCCTATGAGGACTACGAGGCCACAATCGGCCCCTTCAGCGGTGACACCGAGATCAACTTCACCTTCGCCTGGGACGACAACAACGACGGCACCATCGACCGCTGGGAAAATAAAGACTGGTCCATCGGCACCAACGCCCCGACCAACGACTATTACCAGGTGGAGGGCATCACCGGTAACAACTACTCCTTCGCCCAATTTGATGCCCGGGGCAGCCTCTTCGATTTCATGGCTCCCCTGGGCATCTGGAGCGGCATGAAGCCTACTGGCAACCAGCTGAACATCTATAAGGCTGGACCTGGCCTGAAGATCGGGGCGGCCTACTACTGGCTCAACGATCCGAACTGGTGGACATATGCGCAGAGCTATGTTCCGGACACTGTGACACTTGTGTTCACCGCCACTCACAAGACGCTGCCCTTGCAGGTGGTGAATACCGCCTTCATCCCCAAAAACATTGTCTTCCCCGTCTCAACGGATAATGAGCCCATTCGGGGCCTCCTGATCCAGCGCTTTAGCATCCGGAACACCGGAACTAGCAACCAAAACGCCACCTTTATTTACTTCCTGGATATGAACATCAACGGCACCGACGCTCAAGATAGCGTGAGCTACAACGCCACCGACGACATCCTCTTTTACCACGACCCTGGCGACGCCAGCAGCGGCCGCACCCGCACGATGGATTTCGGCCTGGCTTTCAAGGCCAGCTCCACCGGGCACAAGACTTATCAGATCACTGACGCCGCTTATTTAGCCAAGGATCTGAGCATCGCCGCCGGGGGCCGTGCAAGTGTGGACGTGCTCTTGGTGGGGGCGACCAAGCCAACCGTGAACCACAACCTCTACACCAGCCACATTAAACCGGCCATGGACTGGTTCCGGAGCGCCAACCTGGACAGCGTACAGAGCACCACCGAGAGCTACTGGACGAACCTGCTGGCGAACGCCACTACTTTCGAGTCGCCGGATGCCACCTACAACACGGTTTACAAGCGCAGCCTACTCATCGCCTCTCTCTATTTCGACGCCGATAAAGGCGGCATGGGGGCTGGCTCCTACAACGGGAACTACTTCTACGTCTGGCCGCGGGATGCCGTCTATGGTGCCGTGACCCTGGACCGGGCCGGCCTGCGGGACGTGGCGGCCAAAGTTTATGACTGGCTGTGGACCGTGGCCAAGCGGGACAAGCCCGGTAACGACTATGGCAACGATGGCGTGTACTACAGGTTCTGGTATCAGAAGTACACCATGGACGGCGAGCCAGAGTGGTGGAACCCTCAGGTGGATGAGACGGCGATTATCCCATGGGGTGCTTGGTACCATTATCTGCTGACCGGCGACTCCGGTTTCATTACCGCTTACAAAGACCTGGTTAAAGAAGCTGGCACCGTTGCCTCCGAGGAGAATCCGCATGTCTGCTTGAACTATGACGCCAACCTTAAGCTTATGTACAGCCAGAACATCTGGGAGGACAAGTGGGGTTACTTCCTCTATTCCAACGCGACCATCGTAGCTGGTCTGCGCGATGGGGCGTTGTTCATGGACAGGGCGGGAGATACGGCGACCCGGGACCTGTTCAACAGCCGCAAGGCCGAGTTCGAGAGGGGGATTGATAACAGCCTGTACAACGCCACCACCGCTCGCTACGATCATGGCCGTTATGTGAAGAAGGTGGGCTGGTGCCAGGACTCCGGCCTGGAGCTCAATCGAGATGTTTCGGCAGACGTCTCCATGTTGGGCCTGGTTGTGCCCTTCCGGGTCAAAGCCATTACAGAGACCGCGGTTGTCAACACCTTAAATGAATTGGAGCCCGCCCTCACCGATTTCAGCGAAACCAAGATGGCCTATGGCGGTGTCGTGCGTTACCGGGCTGACCAGGAGGAGCGCTACGGTGCTGACTACCGTGACCACGGCGATAGCTACTACGACGGCGGCCCGTGGATGATGCCTACGAATTGGCTCAGTGAGTATTACTTGGAGTGGGCCGACACCGTGACGGGCACGGCGCGGATCGATACAGCCAAGGCCTATCTGGATTATGTGATCCACTACCTCGGACACCTAGGGCTGGGAGCGGAGCAGATCGATGAGAACAAGAAAGACAGCGAGTTCGCTTTGGAAGCTGCATGGGCCAACGTCTGGGAGTCCAACGGCAAGATCGTCGATAATCTGTTGGCCTTCGTGGATTACGAATACAACGCCGAGACCAACACCCTCAAAGTCGCCCCCAAGCTTCCCAGCAGTTGGAATTACCTGGGCTCGCGGATCCGGTTGAAGAACGGCACGCTCTACATTAAGGTCACTAAGGGGACGAACCAGCATTTGGTTGATTTGGATAACAACACGCCGACGGCTCTCGGGGTGGAGATCTACATCCAGACCGATGCCCAACCGACCAGCGTCACGGGCACCAACCTGAGCTGGAGCTACGACGCCGCCACAGGCCGCGTAAAGCTTTACGGGACGCTGGGCGCCAATACTTCTCAAGACATCGTTATCAATTTCTGAGCGAAAGCAGTCCCAACGAGAGCGGTGAAGAACGAAATTCTCCGGCTCGCTGTCAGATGCCGGTCGTGCTCGTGCGGCAAGTGGGGCAAAGGTGTTCCGCCTTCCCCGGCGGGCGGGTTCTCGAGCGCTGGAGCGCTCCGGTTCCCTCGCGAGGAGAAGAGATACCCAGGGGGCACGCTGAAGGCGTGTTCCCTGAGCTCCCTAAGCCCCAATCGACTTATTTCAAGAGGTAAACCCGGATGACGGATCTCGTTCAACATAGCGTTCGCGTGATCATAGCCCATCAAGCCCCCACCGGGGCATATGTCGCATCTCCCCATTTCCCCGTTTACCGCTATTCGTGGTTCCGTGACGGTGCCTTCATCGCTTACGCCATGGACCTGGTGGGCCAGCATAGGAGCGCATGGGGCTTCCACGAGTGGGCCGCCCGCACGATCCTACGCCACGCCCGCAAGGCCGAGCGGGCGATCGAGAAGGCGGCCCGCGGCGAACCGCTGGGCCAGGATTACCTCCACACCCGTTATACCTTGAATGGGGAGGAGGGGCCTGAGGAATGGCCCAATTTCCAGCTGGACGGCTTCGGGACTTGGCTGTGGGCGCTGAACGAGCACGTTCAGCGCACCGGGATAGCGCTGACGCCGGACTGGCGGGCGGCCGTTACGCTGATCGCCCGCTACCTGAGCGCGCTCTGGGATCGGCCCTGCTATGACCTGTGGGAGGAGCACCCACAATATCAACATCTATATACCTTGGCAGCCATCTATGCCGGCCTGCGCGCCGCGGGGGCGTTGCTGGGAGTCCATGGCCGCTCTCTCGCAGAGATTGCGGACCAGGTGCGTCGCTTCGTGTTGACCCATGGGGTGCGGGAAGGGCACTTGGTCAAGCAGATTCCACCCCCCTCCGACCCTGCCTATCAGATCGATGCTAGCCTCGTGGGGGTGGCCACGCCCTATCGTATGCTCTCTCCCGACGACCCTCTTATACGGGCCACAGTAGCGCGCATCGAACAGGAACTGCACTGCCCGGGAGGCGGAGTGCATCGCTATCGTGCGGATACCTACTATGGTGGCGGGGAATGGGTGCTGCTGACCGCCTGGCTGGGCTGGTATTACACAGAAGTCGGAGAGATCGGCCGGGCGTGGGAGTTTCTGCGCTGGGTAGAAGACCAGGCGGATGCGGAGGGCCATCTGCCTGAACAGGCCTCCGGGCACCTCCTCGCCCCCAGGCGCTACAGCGAATGGAAGGCGCGCTGGGGCCCGGTGGCCAAGCCCCTCCTCTGGTCCCACGCGATGTATCTGATTCTTCGTTGCGCGCTCCGGTCCGCCTGACCACACCAGGCCTTCACCCTTGGAGGCAACAGGGGCCATCCTTGATAGCCCCTGTTCTTCTTCCTTACGTTTGGGGAGGAGATCCACCGGGCCCTACCTTATCCTGCTACCCATCGGGCCAGTAGGGCCACCAGAAGGCCCAGGCTGCCGAACTCCACGGCCACCCGCGGCGAGAGGGTCCGTCCTTGCAGATGCCAGAGGCTCATCTCGACCAGCTCGTAGAGCATGATCAGCCACCAGAGCCCCAGGGTGACCGGGGAGAGCGTCCAGTAACGAAAGGCCGCGGCCACCGCCGCCATGCTCCACCCGATCAGGGCGACATAGAGCCAACGCCGGCGCTCCGGGACTTCGGCCTCCACCAGACGGGTGGCCGCGAGGCCGGCGGCGATGAGCCCTCCCAGGATCATATGGGAGAGGGTCCGCCATCCACTCTGGAAGACCCCCACGATGGCCGCCAGGGCGATCAGATAGCCCAGGGCCTGGACCAGCAGGGGGGTCGCCAGGGCGGGGATCCCATGGGTTTCCAGCCGGTAGCGTTCCCCGAGCATGGCGGCCGCGAGGGCCATTCCCCCAAGCCCCAGCCCGACCCACCAGATTGGGCTGACCGGGAACCCCAGGGTGAAGAGCATCCCGCCCAGCGCCACCCCCGCCGGCGTGATCAAGCGGCTGAGCTGGCGCCCCGGGCTCTCCTCCTGAAAGCGGGGATGGGACCTCAGGAAGGACTCCGTCCCGGCCGCCGCCAGGGCGGCGCTGAACAACCCGATCCCCAGGGCCGGGGTCCACCGCAACCCCAGCGGAGAGCCCAGGATCCGCACCGCGATCTCCGGCCCCTCGGGAGGGGTCATCCGGGCGATCACCCATCCCAGGACCACCAGGCTCACGGTGATGGGGATCGGAAGCCACGACGGCGCTCGCGTTTCCATGCTCGCCCCTGCCTCCTCATATGAGGAATTCGGGGGAAGCGTCCGGCCTTCCCTCCCCCCTTCGGAAGAACGGTGCGCTCACCTGTTCGCGGACGGCCTGCCACTCGCGATCCAGGATCGCGTAGATCAGGAGATCCCCCCATCCTCCCCCATAGCGGGCGACCTCGCGAAGTCGGCCCTCCATCCGGAAGCCCAGGCGCTCCGGAATCGCGCGGCTACGATGGTTCTCCGGGGCCACCCGGATCTCCACGCGGTGCAACCGGCGGGTGAGGAACAGATCGTCCAGCACCGCCGCCACCGCCCGGGTCATGATCCCCCGGCCCTGATGGCCGGCGTCCAGCCAGTAGCCGATGGAGGTGTCCGCCGTGAAATCGGTGGGGGAACGGATGCGATGCACGCCCACCACGCCGACCAGCTCCTCCCCCTCCCAGATCCCCAGCTCATACCCGGTTCCCCGGGCGAACTGTCCCAGGGCGTCCTCGATGAAAGCCAGGCTGTCCGCAGCCGACTGCACTCCGTCCACCCAGGGCAGCCAGGGCCGCAGATGGTCCCGGTTGCGATCGGTCAGGGCGAACAGAGTTTCCGCGTGGTGGCGCTCCAGCAGACGCAGCCGGAGCCCTCCCTCCAGTTCGGTTCCCCACATTTTTGACCCCCATGGCCTCCGCAGCGTCTCAGCCCAGGTGCGGGCGGAGGGCTGCGATGCGCCCCATTTGTTCGATCTGGGCTTCGGCGGTGGGGGCCTCGAAGGTGAGGATCACCCCCTCGGCTCCGGCCGCCCGGAGGGCCTGCAACCCTTCCAGGATCTGCTCGGGGGATCCGGTGAGCCGCATCCGCCGCTCCCCGGTGGGGGAGGTGTAGATGGGCGGAAGAGTGGAATCCAGGGCCACATACATGCGGCAGATCACCGGGATGGGACGCCCGCCGGCCCATTCCCGCAGCCGGGCGATCCGCTCCCGCAGGGTCTCCGGGTCCAGGCCCACGGGGTGCCATGCGTCCCCCAGCCGGGCGGCCCGTCGCACCGCGGCCTCGGTGTTGCCGCCGATCCAGATGGGCGGCCCGCCGGGCTGGAGGGGCAGCGGCTCGAAGACGGCGTCTTCAATGTGGAAGAAGCGGCCGTGGAAGCGGGGGCGCGGGCTGGCCCACAGGGCCCGCATCAGCGCGATGCCCTCCTCCAGGAAGCGGATGCGGCGCCGGAAGGAGACGCCCAGGTTCTCGAACTCCCGGGCCAGCCAGCCCGCCCCGATGCCCAGGATCAGCCGGCCGCCGGAGAGCTGATCCAGCGTGGCCGCCTGCTTGGCCACCAGCACCGGATTCCGCAGCCCCAGCAGCAGGATGGAGGTCCCCAGCCGGACGCGCTGGGTCTGCCCGGCGAGGTAGGCCAGGGTCGTCCAGGTCTCGAAGATGCGGCCGTAGGGCTCATAATGGG
>Ga0209670_100891_pt1 | contig 15512 bp, 16 predicted proteins | sample PerSpoBPS_BMetaG_FD_184741 | JGI IMG/M metagenome (GOLD analysis project Ga0209670, IMG submission 184741) | Thermal spring microbial communities from Yellowstone National Park, Wyoming, USA - Perpetual Spouter B (PS_B) MetaG (SPAdes) (version 3) | ecosystem: Environmental > Aquatic > Thermal...
ACCCTTGTTCCACTTTTTGAAAAATCTGGTATTTTTTCAAGTAGCTCACCTAAATTTTCTATTTCCCTATTGATATAAATACGCAGAGCCTGAAATGTTCTTGTAGCGGGATGAATTTTTGTATAAAAAATTCCTTCCCTTTTATATACTCTTTCAACAATTTCTGCAAGCTGTTTTGTTGTAGATATTTCTTTTATTTTTCTTTGCTTTACGATTTCTTTTGCTATTTTTCTTGCGAGTTTATCTTCTCCATATTTTTCAATAATTTCGGCGAGCTCTTTTTCGCTAAAATTCATAACCACATCTTTTGCCTTCAATTTTATTTCAGAGGAAATTCTCATATCTAAGGGAGAGTCAAATCTGAACGAAAAGCCACGCGAAGGGTCATCAAGATGGAAGGAAGATATACCAAGGTCAGCAAAAAAAATATCAGGTTTTCTTATTTTTTCTTTTTTCTCAATCTCATTCATTATTTCATCTAATCTTGCGAAATTAGAGATGCATAAAATAACTTCTGGTCTTTCGTTTTCGGGTATGCTGAATATTTTTTTTTCTGCTTCTGATATTACTTTTTCGTCCCAATCAATAAGTAAGATCGTTCCAGATTTCCCTATTTTCTTTGCGAACTCAAAAGCATGTCCTCCACCGTCAACTGTAAGATCTACGACAAATTCTCCCGGCTTTGGAGCAAGGATTTCAACTACTTCTTTAAGAAGAACCGGAATGTGCATTTTCTTTTAATTCACTTAACTTACTTTGCCTATATTTTCTGTATGTGTACAAAGCTATTGCAAATAGTGGTCCATCAACTAAAATACCACATATATATGCGAAAGCTCTTACATCAAACAAAAAGAAAAGAAAAAAAAGAAGTGTAGATGTACCTTTGGATAAAATTATAACTTCCCAGGTATGAACAAACTGCTCTCCCTTATATGTGAGATAAGCGGAAAAGGCAATCATATACATCATAGAGACAGAAAGCGTGAACCAGAACATCTCAGAAGGTAAAGGCAAATGTTCAAACGGAAGACCTAAAAAATCAGAGACAAAATTACAAGCGTATGGTATAAGTTTATGAAACGGTATATATAAAGTCCCTGCAATAAAATGAGAAATACCATATATTTTTGCAACCCTCCTGAAAGACTGATAACTCATTTGATTGAATTTGTAAATGAGATGAAAAAAATAGAAAAACACAAAAAAGATAGAAATGAAGAAGAAAAAAATCAGGAAATGAAATTAAAATGAGAGAAATAAAAATTAGGCTAAAATTGAGTACCCACCATCAACGACGATCGTTTGACCTTGAATCATATCAGCTAATGGGCTTGCGAGAAACAAAACCACATTAGCAACATCATCCGGAGTTACAAGCCTGCCAAGAGGAGTTCTTCTTTTTGATTCTTGAATAAGTTCATCTCTGTTCGGGAAAAATCTCAGAGCTCCTGTTTCAACAACACCGGCAGAAACGATATTTACATTTATTTTTTTGGGTGATAGCTCAACTGCTATGTGTCTCAAAGCAGATTCAAGAGCCCCCTTTGAAGCGCCAACGAGAGTATAATATGGGATAGCTCTCACACCTCCTAAACTTGATATTCCTATTATTTTTCCGCCTTCTGGTATAAGGTCTAAAAGTGTTTTTACCAAATTTATTTGCCCAAAGACGTTTATTTCAAGGGTCCATCTGAAATGCTTCAAGTCTGTTTGATGGAATTCTTTCAAAACTCCACTTGCTGCATTAAGGACTATTATATCAGCTTTTCCAAATTTAGATTGGACAATTTCTCTTATTTTTTCAGCGGTTTCTGGTTCTGCTATGTTACCCTTTACTAATTCACACATTACACCTTTACTCTCTATATCTTTCTTTGTTTTTTCTGCTTCTTGAACATTTCTTAAAAAGTTTATTACTAAATTAGCTCCTTCCTCCGCAAATTTTAGAGAGATACTCCTTCCTATACCTCTTGTTCCACCAGTTATTACTACAACTTTATTTTTGAAACTTAATTCCATAAAGAAAAAAATTTTTTGATAAGTTTTTATTTCCCTATTTTCAGAACTCCTTTGATCTAAACATCTTTTTTGGAATTCCGATAATAATTATTAAAATAATAAGCCAAGGAGGGGGTGAATTTGGATGGCGGAAATAGGAAATATTTTTTTGCCTAACATTCTTTCTCCGTTTGATGTATCGGCAATAGTTGAAAATCTTGTAAAATTCAGACAAAAAATTCTCACAGACCCGTTGAATAATAGAAAAAATCTGATACAGGAAAAACAGCAAGCTCTTTCAACTTTGAAAAATAATGTTATTGAACTTCTTGCTACTGCCCAAATATTGTCTTCTCAAATATCTTATAAAGTGTTCAAACCAGTTCTTACAAACCTTACAGGTTCAGAAAATCCTTCAAACATAATTTCAGTCAGTTCTGGTCCGGATGCGGTTGCTTCTAACTTTGATGTCCAGGTAAATCAGCTCGCCCAGGCTTGGAAAGTTGGTAGCGCATCATTTTCATCATCTTCTGTCACACTTTCAAGTTTAGGTGTGACCACAGGAGAGATAATAGCTATAAAGGGGGCTGATAAGGGGAATGCGAAGGTTTTAAGACTTGATCCGAACTGGACAATCTCGCAACTCAGGGACAAAATAAATGAACTCAATGCAGGAGTTACGGCTTATCTTGTAAATGAAGGAGGTGGAGTCAGACTTATAATTGCTGGAACAAAAACCGGCGAAAGTCGGGAGTTCATGACATTAGTTGATGTTTCAGGGGATGCTCTGCAAAATCTCGGACTTACAGGTGGAATTCTTTCAAGAAAATATGATACTTTACCTGCTGGTGAATACAGATCGGATGCTTTCACGAAAAAAGATGTTGTAGTGGGCACTCTTTTGGGACTTAATACTGCATCTGGTGAAGCTCCGTCTGGAACTATAACAATAAATGGAACTCCAATATCAATAGACCTTAATACTATGACGCTTGAAGATATAAAGAATGCTATAAATGCTTCAGGTTCTGGTGCGACTGCTACTATTTTGGAAGAAGTTGGTATGTTCAGACTAAAAATAACTGGGGTTTCAAGCATCTCAGATGATAACCATGTTCTTGAAACCTTAGGGGTTCTGGCTCAAAATTACAGTAATGTTGTTTCAGCTGGACAAAATGCTCAAATTTCAATTGATGGAAATATTTTTACTTCGCAAGATAACACATTTACTCCTGAGGAAACCGGAATAACTGGTGTTACCTTTACTGCTTTGAGAGCATCAACTGATGTCATACGGGTTTCTATAACCAGAGATATAGATAAAATAATAAAGTATTTTCAGGACCTTGCTCAATCTTGGAATAAGGTTGTTGATTTTATAAAATCTCAGATAACATTTGATCAGAAAAAAAAGAGTGCAGGTCCGCTCTCCGGTGAGTCTGTTTTGCTTGCCGTTGATGCTGCCATGAGAAGAGCTCTTTCTGGAATAATTGAAATTCCTCAGATGGATGGATCTTTTAAAACATATTCCATAGCTTCATTAGGACTTTCGTTGGATAGAGAAGGAAAATTGTCTGTTGATGTATCTAAATTAAGAAGTGCCCTTGAAGCAGATTTTGAAGGTGTAGTAAGAGCTCTTACATCTTCAATAGAAAAGAAAATAGTAAGCAGTGGTTTTGCTTCTGCTGATACATCTTTGGGAATTTCAGGGGAAATTTTGGTAAATGGGAAAAGTGTAGTTATAGATCCATCTGATACTCTTCGTCAGATAGCTCAAAAAATAAATTCTGTGTCTGATACTGCAAGAGCTTATATAAAATCTGTTTCTGGGCAATACAAACTTATCATAGAAAACCTTCAAATCGGCTTGCCAGATTTAAAAGAAGTCTCTGGGAATGTCCTATCTGATTTAGGGTTAGCGTCTACATCATTTATTACAAAAAATAAAGTAAGTCTTTATATCCTCAAAACAGATACATTCTTTTCAGATACTCAACCTGTGAGAAATATTGTTGATCAAGATTCTTCAACTTCTGATACCGCTAATAATATTTCCGGAACAATAACTTTCAGGCTCCAGGACGGAACATCAGTTACAACTTCTGTAATAGACATTAGCTCCGATTCTCTTTCTGATATTGCAGCAAAAATCAACTCTGCTGCTGGTTCAAGTATAGCTGAGGTAAAAACCACTGTTGTTGATGGAAAATTGAAGTATTATATTCAGATAAGCGGTGTAAGTACTGACCCGAATGATTGGTCAGATAGTACTGGGGGAAAACTTTTGCAGTTTTTAGGTATTTTGAAAAAAGATGAGAATGATCAGAGTTTTGATAAAGGTTTTGCAGAAAGATTGAGAGAAAGTTTAGCAGCTGTTACTGGATCCAGAGGAGCCATAGGTTTAACTGAATCTCGTTTTCAAGGCGAACTTACAGGTATAGACAAAGATTTGGAAAGAATTTCAGAGGAGATAGAGCAATTCAGAGCGTCTTTATATCAAAGGTGGTCAAGGGCTAATCAACTTATAGCTCAAATGAATAACATGTTGCAGTTTTTCAGAATGCTCTCATCTGCACTTATACAGGGAGTAAGCAACCCATTTATTCCTTCTGGTCAGAGAAGATAAATAAATTTAAGGAAGAGTTGTTTTTTCTTTCATTATTTTTGTTGCTTCGTATATTGAGATTGGTCCTATAAATTTTTTTACTATTTTCCCGTCAATAATAAGGAATGTTTCTGGAACGCCAGAAACTCCATAATCTATTGCTGTTTCTCCACTGTCAAAATATATGTAATCATATGGATTTTTCTCTTTGAGATAATTTGAGATTTTATCTTTTGAATCTTGAAAGACAACTCCGACTATTTTTATTTCTTTGTTGTTTTTTTTAAGTTCCATTAGTTTTTCTCTTTCTTCTTTGCATTCTGTACACCAGGAGGCAAAAAAGTTTATAAAAACGATTTTACTTTCCGCAGCTATTTCTTTTATGGATTTTGTTTCTTTTTCTTTTCCAATTTCTTCATTATTTTCATTCTCTTTTATTTTTTCTGCTTTGAAGTCAGGTGGTTCGTGACCTATAAGAGGCGATTTTTCAAAGAGCTTTTTTGACCTGAAAAGTCCCGGCAGAAAAATTATAGCTATTGCTATCCCAAAAATTACAGAAAAAATAAGCCATCTTATTTTCTCTTTGTCTTTCGTAGCTCTTTCTTTATCTTTTTTTCTTTCTTTATCTTTCATATTTTTTTCTGGTATATTCTGTAAATTTTATACTTTTGTGCTCCTGAAATTGAGATTATTTTGTTTATTCTATCGTTGTCTTCTAATGTCCATGAAAGTTCAGCTTTCTCATATCCTCTTTCTTTGCCTCGCTTCATCAATTCTCCGACCATAAAAAGTGGCATGAATGGATAATTTTTCCTAAACTTTTTTTTCACTCCAAGAATAATAAGCCTTATAGATTTTATCTTTTTTATTCTATTGAATATTTTGATGAAATCAAGAGGATTTTTTCCTCCGCTTGTTCCGGCTAATGCTTCATTTATGTTGGGAACAGCTATGCATACTCCTGCTGGCTCATCGTCCGCATAGCAGAAAAAAGCTATTTTGCTATCAAGAACTATTTTGAGCATCTGAGCTATCTCTTTACCTTCTTCTTGTGTCAGTGGTATAAATCCCCAGTTTTCACTCCATGCATCGTTGAAGATATCAACTGCAATTGATATATCTTCGCTCAAAGTTTTTTTTGTTATCTCTCTTATCTTTAACTTACTTTCTGATTCTTTCCATATCAATTTGAGGAGAGATGAAGTTTTCTTTTCTACATCTTCTCTCGTTATTTTCCACGCAAAAAGGTCTTTTGCTTTTGAGTACCCATTCTTTTCTATAAGATCTACATAATATGGTGGGTTGAAAGGCATCATCACAAATGGCGGTTCGTCAAACCCCTGGATGAGAAGACCGGATTCTCCATTTATATTGAATGAAAAAGGTCCCATTATTTTTTCCATACCTTCACTTTTTAGGAATTTTTCTGCTGATGAAAGCAATTTCTCTGCGACTTCATATGAATTCACACATTCAAAAAATCCAAAGAAACCCGCTTTTTCTTTTTTTGTGTAAAGATAATCTATTTGAGCTGAAATTCTTCCAACAACCTGTTTCCCATCTTTTGCGATAAATAATTTGGCTTTTCCGTGTTTTAGAAATTTTGAATATTTTAAGGTTATGAGCCTTTCAAGAAAGATCGGTGGAACAAAAGCTTTTTCACCCTTTTTTATCTCATATTCACAATCAACAAACTTTATAAGATCAAAAATCCCTTTTACTTCTTCTACCTTTATCATGATTTTTTTTTATTTATTTCGTTTTTTATTTTATGAACTCTGCTAATTTGTTTGGATTCAGGATGAAAATTCTTTCTCCCTTGTTTTTCCCCTCGTAGACTATGATTATTCCCTCAAAGAATTCTTTGATGTTCTTTATATCTGGTGGTGGATATAATTTTGCATTTATATTGTCAAACTCTTCTATTCCTTCTACTTCATCTGTAAGAACTCCGAAAAATTCCCTTTTTGTTTGACCTAAAACAATCATGAAAATCCTTCTCTCTTTTTCTTTTTTTTCTTCTCTCTCTTTTTCTTCTTTTTCTTTTTCTTCTTCTTTTTCCTTTAAATCTGTTTGTTCTCCTTCTTTGATTTTGTCTGATTTTTTTTCTTCATCATTAGTTTCAAGCTTTCTCATATCTATTATTTTTTTCAGGTCTATGAATGTTATGATTGTTTTTTCTCCTTGTGTTATTTCTACTTCTGCAATTCCTAATATATACGGTGGAGCTCCGCTTATTTGAGTTATTTGTAAATCTCCTTTTTCCTTTATTATTTTTTTTACCCTCTTTATATCTATTCCAAATCTTCTTTCGTTTATCCTGAAAAGTATGAGTTTTCTTATACCTTGCTGATCCATAGATTTATTTTAATGTTTTCTTTTTCCATCTTTTACTTCTTTTTTTGGTCTTCCAATTTTATTCTTCGTCTCGGAGTATCTTTTTATACTCTTTGTAAGAGAGGAGAGAAAATGATTCTATACTTTTGGAGATTTCAATTTCCATAAGCCAACCTTCTTTATACGGATCCTCTACAATTATTTTCGGGTCATCTATAACATCTTGGTTTATTTTCAGCACTTTCCCCGATATGGGAGATATTATCTCTACGGTTCCATCTGATGTCTCTATTTCTCCTATTATATCTCCTGCCTCTATTTCTGTTCCTTCTTCTGCATCTAAAATTATTTCTCGTATTTCCTCATCCTCGCTTGTGAGGAATTCTGTTATGCCTATTCTGGCAATATTATCTGATTTCAAATAAACCCAAATATGATCTTCTGAAAAGAGTAGATTTTTTGGTATGCTCATACTTAATTTTTCATCCTCCTCCCTTGATTTTTTATATAAATTTTTTTTATTTATTTTCCTTGTTGTGTTTCCATTTTCTTTATTTTTATTTCTCTGTCTTCTGTTTTTTTGCTTTTTTCTGATTCTTTTCTGTTTATTTTCTGTTTCTTATTACTTTTGAAATTTTTCCCCTTCCTTTTTGCATTTTCTTTTTCGGCAAATATTTATCTTGATGTTGAAAGATACTTTATTGCGATGAATCCTAAAATAAGGAGTGCCGAAAAAATTATAGTAAAAATATTGAAATATTTTTCTATAAAAACTTTTACTCTTTCGCCAAAGAAGAAAATTAAAGTTGATACTATGAAAAACCTCGCAGATCTTGATATAAGGGAAGCAATAATAAAGATTGGGAAATTTATTGAGAATACTCCTGCTGATATTGTGAAAACTTTGTACGGTATCGGAGTGAAGCCTGCGGTAAAAACTGCTATGAAAGCATTCTTATTATAAAGTTCTGATACTTTCATGAAAGTCTCAACGGAAAAAACATATTTGAGAAAAAAGTCTTTTGTAACTTCCCAGAAAAATTTTCCCAGAATATATCCTCCTATTCCACCTAAAACCGAAAAAATTGAAGTTATTGTCGCAAAATATAAAGCTCTTTTGGGTTTCCCAAGACAAAGAGCCATAAGCAAAACATCAGGGGGAACAGGAAAAAAAATGGATTCTGAGAAAGAGTTTAAAGCTAATGCCACATGGGACCACTTTGAATTTGCCCAACTCAAAACCCAATCATATATTCTCTTCAATATTCCGAACATTTGTTGAAATGTAAATTTACTCAGAAATTAGAATATGTAAAATTTACTCAGAAAAATAGATTTTTTTCACAAAATAGACATTCTTTCTCCAATCTTCTTTCACTCTGACCCAAAGGTCAAGATAAACTTTTCTTCCAGTAAGGTATTCAATTTCTTCTCTTGCTAGAGTTCCTATTTGTTTTATTTTGCTTCCGTCTTTGCCTATCACTATTTTTTTCTGGTTCTTTCTCTCAACATATATCGTTGCTTTTATATAAAGCGTACCATTTTCTCTTTCCTCTATTTGCTCCACTTCAACTGCTGTTGAGTAAGGTATCTCCATATGCAGATAGTTGTATATTTTTTCCATTATTATTTCCTGTATTATGATTCTTATTGGTTGCCCTGATATCATCTCGTAGGGGAATAGAACTTCATCGGTTTGTGGGAGATACCTTTCCGTTGTTTCTATAAGGTCATCAAGTCCATCTCCTTTGAGCGCTGAAATCGGAATTATTTCTGCATATAAGTTCCACTTTCCTACCTCTTCCATCATAGGTAGTAAAATTTCTTTTTTCACAAGGTCTATTTTTGTAAGAAGACAGAATACCGGAATCTTTATTTTTTCCTCTTTTAGAAAAGATTTGAGATTTTCCGCTACATCTATATCTTCACCTTGTATCCCCTCTGATGAATCTATAAGGTGGTAAATTATGTTTGATGTTTTCAGAGATTCAATTGCACTTTTTACCATTTCTGCTCCAAGTTCGTTTCTTGGTTTGTGAATTCCTGGGGTATCTATGAATGCTATTTGAATTATCTTCCCTTCTTTTTCATCTTTTATTGTCTTTATTCCTATTATTGATCTTCTTGTAGTTTGAGGTTTTGGAGAAACAGCAGAAAGTTTTGCTCCAACTAATTTATTTATTAGGGTTGATTTTCCGACATTCGGTCTCCCAACACAAGCTATGTATCCAAATTTTATTTTCATCTTTTCCATCTCAATATAATTCAAAATACTAATCCTATGCTTGAAAGGAAAATTTTACTGAAACTATATCCAACCCAAACATAAAGTCTGGGGGAAACAAAACCTCCGGATACTACGGGATAAGATGAGAATCCGAAAGCCAATCTGAACCATTTTAACGCTGTTGCAATCAATCCTGCGGATGGGTAAAATTTTGAAAAATAAACTACTTGCCCAAATATGAATATATCGTCTGTGTTTGTGGAGAAACTTCCTCCTACACCTCCGCCTACCGGTATATTTTCTTTCATGGTGTTTCTACTTGAAAATATAATGCTACCTACGCTTATTTTGAATTTTTCAAAGCTGTGCAGAGCAATACTTCCGATTCCGGCTATAAAATCTCCTTCACCTAAAACATCAGAGAACTCGTTATCCCACTTGAATCTGATAAAGGGTCCAACTCCGAGCTTTATATCTTTTGCGTAAAATCCGTAAGATAAATCTAATCCTGCAATTTTTGCTGAACCGTGTGAGCAGATAAATTTTGGTGTCAAGCATTTGAAACCTATGGCTCCGCTCAATCTTGAAGTTATGCTATCTGTTGCCCTTGCCGAGACCATCTTAAATCTATCTGATATGCCGAACGATAGATTTATATCATATTTTTCGATAAGTTCAAGTGATGCCGGGTTGCTTTCTGAATGAGGATGAACTAATCCGGCACCTTGAAATCTCACATCGGGAAAACCACCAAAAATGTAAATGTATTTTTCTTTACCTTTATCATTTCTTGTATCTCCAAAGCTTTCTGAGATAAGTAAAAAAGTAAGTAAAAAAAAGAGCACTATTACAGAAAATACTGAAAAAAATATTGATTTCGGGGACTTACTCATCTTGTGTTCTCATTATTTCTTCTATTTTCTGTATAACTTTGTTGAAATCTTCTTCTTTTCTTTTCTTTTCTAAAAAATAACTTTTGTAGATTTTGAAAATATTCTCTTCACCTATTTCAACATTTGCTATATTCTGATTTGTTTTTCCTTCATTTATTTTTTCTTCTAAATATGCTACGAATTCTACTTCTTTCGTGATTTTGTTTTTTATTTCAACAACTTTCTGGAAAGGTATTGACGGTGGAACTTTTAACTTTATTTTCTTTATATCCATAGGATAGCTTTTCAGTTTCATAATAATTCCATCAAGTTTTTCTTTTTCTAAATCAAACTCAAATTCTTTCAAAGTTCTTTTGAGGTCTAACTGAATTTCCCTTTCTTCTATATTTCCGTTTTTTACATTCAGCAAAATCACAAATTTCTTTTCATCTTTCTCGCCGAAATCTATTTGGTATATTGTTCCGGAGTAATATATTTTTGAGTTTGGAGACTGTATTTTTTGGAATCTGTGTATGTGTCCGAGAGCACAATATTTAAAATCTGCTGGGATTTTTCTTTCATCCACAGAATACTCATAAAGCAAGCTTATTTCCTTTTCTGTTCCTGACGGTTTTGCACTCATTAGAGCCATATGAGCTACCAAAATTGCTGTTCCTTTTTGAGCTGCTAACGCCCCAAGTTTTTTTATAATTTGTGATAATACCTCTGAATACTCTGCTGCTTTCTTATCTTTTGTTAAATCTTCTTCGGGTATTATTTTATGGACAAAACTTGGGGGTATGTATGGGATTGCGGCAAAACAGACATTTTCTCCATCTTTTTCGTATGTAAATAGCTGTTCTCTTTCGTAATATGGGAATACTTTTACATTTGCAAGACCTAAAAGTTTCCTGACGCTTTTGAGAAAATCATGAGAGTCATGGTTACCAGATATTATTAGAGATTTTACACCTTTTGAATTCATATCAAGGAAAAAATCCCATATTATTTCCTGGACCTCTATTGGTGGATTCTGTTTATCAAAAAGATCTCCTGCAACTAATATGCAATCTACTTTTTCTTCATTCACAATTTTTTTTATTTCTCCTAGTGCATAGATTAGGTCATCTTTTCTTGATATATCGTTATTCTTTTTCCCTGCGTGCCAGTCTGATGTATGAAGAATCCGCATTTTTCTGTTAATTCATTATAAATTGTATAAAATTGCAAAATAAAGAAAAAATTGGTAAATTAACAAAATATGGAAAAAAAAGAAAAAATTGATTACTTATTTTTGAAAGAGGAGGTTAGATGGAATGAAATCGGGGAAATTGGAGAAAAGGAGTGGAGATAGTAGTTTTAATTTAAGGTTTAGCTTTGGTTTCGGGTTCGGTTTTGGTGCGCTTATTTTATCGTGTATTTTTCTGAATTCCGGTTGCAATATCCAGAAGCTTGCAATAGTTATGACCGCCGAAGCAACGGGAAATGCGGCAAAAGAGATACAAAAATATGATTTGCCTTTTATAGTAGGAGCTGGTATTCCTTCTAATCTTCTCATACTTGAAACTGGAAGACTTCTTGCTCCGGATAATCCTGTTATTCTTGCAAACCTTGCTGAGACTTATTGTTCTTATGGTTCGGGTTTTGTTGAAGATTATGATCCGGAGAAGGCGAATATTCTTTACTATAAAGGATATAAGTATGCTGAGCAAGCTTTGTCTATAATCAACAAAAAGTTTAAGGTGACTTTGGAGAAGGTGAGAAAAGGAGAAGTTGCGGCAGAAGAACTCGCAAAAACCATAGAAAAAAAGCACATAAGGGAAGCTTTTTGGTATACGGCATGTCTTGGTTATTGGATAGCAACAGCAAAGGGTTCTCCGGAATCTGTTGTTGAGATTTCAAAAATGATTGCACTGGTAGATAGACTCATAGAACTTGATGAGGATTATTTTTATTCTTCCCCTCTTTTGCTTCGGGCTACATTTTATGCGACAGCTCCGAGCATACTCGGTGGGAGTCCGGTGAAATCAAAAATATACTTTGATAAAGTTTTCAAAAAAACGAACGGTAAATTCTTGCTTGCAAAAGCTGTTTACGCACAATTTTATGCAACTTTACTCAAAGATAGGACGGAAAAAGAAGTATATCAAGAGGAGATAGAGAGATTGAAGGAAAAGATAAAAAGTTATGAAGAAATAGTGGCGGAAACGGAAGACCCTGAAATAAAAGCGAAATTATCTCAACAGCTTGAAAACTTCAAGAAGGAGTTGCAAGATATAAATAATGAAAAAGTTGCAAGTTTATTTTCAGATAAAACTGGTGAGCAAATTTTTGATGAAACAATAGAAGAAATACTTGCAACTCCTGTTGATATACTCCCTGATGTTACTTTGGTTAATGCTATAGCGAAGGAAAAAGCAAAATTACTTAAAGGAAAAAGAGATCAATATTTTTGAACCTACATTTCTACGCCGAATATTTTTGGTTTTTTGTAATCATAAAAACCTTTTCCTGTTTTCCTACCGAGGTTTCCAGAGCTAACGAGTTCTCTTAATTTTGCAGGAGCTGCAAATCTTTTATCTTTTGTTCTCTCAAAGACATTATCTGCAATAGCTAATATAATGTCAAGTCCCATAAAGTCTGCGAGTTCAAAAGGTCCCATAGGGTATCCGAGACCGAGTTTGCAGGCTTTATCTATATCTTCATAGGATGCAAGTCCGCTTTCGGACATCCTTATAGCTTCAAGAATAAATGGAATAAGCAAAGCGTTTCCTATGAATGCAGGGGAATCTTTTGTTATTACTGGTTCTTTCCCTAAAAACTTTGCAAACTCAACTGCAAAGTTTATGTATCTCTCATCAGTTTTGATGGAGGGTATAACCTCAATTAGCTTCATAACAGGTGGCGGATTAAAAAAGTGGAAACCTAAAAATCTTTCAGGTCTTTTTAGAGCAGCGGCTATTTCTATTACAGGTATTGATGATGTGTTCGTAAAAATTGGCATATTTTCATCAATAACTTCTTCTGCTTTTTTTAGAACTTCTTGTTTAAGTTTGAGTTCCTCATTTACTGCTTCAATCACAAGAGAATCCTTTGGAATTTCATCTAAATTTGTAGTTCCTTTCAATCTTTCAATATTTTCTTTTACTTCTTCCTCTTTTATTTTTCCTCTTTTTATTCCGACTTCATAGAATTTTTTTATGTAATTTATTCCTCTCTCAAGAGAGTTTTGGTCTTTTTCCACAACGGTTACATTGAAACCTTTGTTCAGAAGAACAATCGCTATTCCAAATCCCATAACTCCGCATCCTATTACTGTACAGTTTTTTATATCTAATCCTGCAATTTCACTCATTTTATAGATTTACCTCCTTTTTCTTACATCATAATTTTTATAGTTCTTTATTTTTTCTATACTCTTTTACAAGTTTTTCTACTGTTTCTATTATTTCTTTGAGGGGAGTTCCAGGGATAAAAATTGCTTTAACTCCCCAGGATTTTAGAGCATCAAAATCTTCATCTGGAATTATTCCTCCGACCACTATTGGTTTATCTTCTATTTTCCTTTGTTTTAGCTCCTCTACAAGTTTAGGAATGAGCGCATTGTGCGCTCCTGATAGAATAGATATGCCTATAAGGTCCACATCTTCTTCAAGAGCTATATCTGCTACCTCTTTTGGAGTTTTATGTAATCCTGTGTATATAACTTCAAAGCCTGCTTCTTTTAGTGCTCTCGCTACGACTTTTGCACCTCTATCGTGACCATCAAGTCCTATTTTAGCTACCAAAATTCTCCCTTTCATATATACATCTTTTAGTTTTGTTCTATTGGATTTTACAAAAATTCAAAAATTTGAATTGATTTGTTTGGGATTATCTGATAATATGAGTTGAGATTATTTAATTCTATGAGGGAAGAACTTCCCAGGAATTTTTCTCTAAAAGTTTTTTCAGGTTACCTTCTCCTTTTAGTTTTTTAGCTTTTTCAATTTGGTCAAAGAGTAATTCTTCAAATGTTGGCTCTCTTACTCTTCTTATTATTCCAAGCGGTTCAGGAAATTCGGGGTAGTGCATATTTGCTATCACAAAATTCATATAAAAATCTGTTTCATCGTATACTGTTATTTTGTCTTTTGTTATACCGTTCTCTCCTATTTTAACTACTTTTGGTTTTCCATTTTCTATTATTATTCCTTTATCAAGGTTTTTCCCGAAAATTAGAGGTTGTCCGTGTTTTACTTCAATTGCTCTTTCACTTCTTACTTCTTTTCCTGCAAAGTCTTCAAATGCCTTATCGTTGAACACAACACAATTTTGGTATATTTGTATGAATGCTGTTCCTTTGTGTTTCGCAGCTTCTATGAGGATTTCAGTAAGTCGCTTTATATCTTTATCTATTGCTTTTGCTATAAATGTTGCTCTCTGCGACAAAGCAAGTAAAACTGGATCCACTGGTCTTTCTATAACGCCATAAGGAGAACTTTTTGTTATCTGCCCGGGAACACTTGTTGGAGAATATTGTCCTTTTGTGAGACCATATATTCTGTTATCAAAAAGCAAAATTTTTATATCAAGATTTCTTCTCATAAGATGCATGAGATGATTTCCACCTATTGCGAGACCATCTCCATCACCAGTTACAACCCAAACAGAAAGGTTAGGATTTGCAACTTTAACTCCTGTTGCTATTGCAGTAGCTCTTCCGTGTATTCCGTGCAATCCATAAGTATTCATGTAGTATGGGAAACGAGAAGAGCATCCTATTCCTGAAACTATTACAAAGTTCTCTTTCGGTATTCCGAGCTCTTTTGAAATTTCAGCAAATGCAGACCTTACAGCATTTAGGATTGCATAATCTCCACATCCAGGACACCATCTTGGTTCCTCACCAGAGTCAAAGTCCTTTGGTGTTATTTTTATTTCTACTTTTTGTTCAACCTGCTGCACTTTTTGTTACCTCCTCTCTTTTTTCTATAAATTTTCCTTCGTAGACTTCTATATGTTTTGACAATTTCCCTTCTTTTTCCATGTTTATTAGCTCTTTTTCAACTGCTTTCATCAGTTCTGATTCTTTGAAGGGAGTTCCTGTTACTTTGTTGAATCCAACTGCATCTACTCCAAATTTTCCTTTTATGAGTAAAAGAAGCTGCCCCAAGTTAAGTTCTGGGATTAAAATTCTTTTGAACCTTTTTAGGACATCGTGTAGATTTTTTGGGAATGGATTTATGTATCTCAGATGAGCTTGAGCGACTGGCCATCCTTTTTCAATTGCTCTATTTACAACAGCTCTTATATGTCCGAATGTGCTTCCCCATCCTAAAACTAAAAGTTCTGCGTCATCTGGACCGTAGACTTGTATATCAGGGATATCTGCTTGTGCTCTTCTTATTTTTTCTGCTCTCAACTTTACCATAAAGTCATGGTTTTGTGGGTCATAAGATACTTTACCATATATGTGTGATTTTTCAAG
>Ga0209670_100893_pt1 | contig 15497 bp, 17 predicted proteins | sample PerSpoBPS_BMetaG_FD_184741 | JGI IMG/M metagenome (GOLD analysis project Ga0209670, IMG submission 184741) | Thermal spring microbial communities from Yellowstone National Park, Wyoming, USA - Perpetual Spouter B (PS_B) MetaG (SPAdes) (version 3) | ecosystem: Environmental > Aquatic > Thermal...
TAGCAGCTGGTACCTCCTAGATGCTAGCTCTACACCCTCAACTTTTAATATAAACGTCCTCCTCCATATGGCGTTAGCAACCTCCTTAACAATAAGATCTACAGAGAGTGCTCCCCTCTCTAGGAAGTTGTGAACCTCCCTCCACCCTTCCTCCTTGAAAACGTACTTAGCTAAGGCTGAAGCATCAATGACGGTCACGATCCTCCCTCACAATCCTCTCCGCCATACCCCTTGGGGTTTCCGGGAGCTCCTCAAGCATCCTGGTTATCTCTTGGAGGGCTTTCATCCTCTTGTACGTCCTCACCCTCTCCTCTATGAAGGCTATTATCTCACTACGCCAGTCGATAAGATCCTTTAACTTCTCCATCTCCTCTTTAAGCTTCCTAGGTATCCTTATGCTGAGGACAACACTCATAGACATCACCTGTAGACTGATTCCCAAGTTACTACTCTAATGATAGAGGTTAAAAATTTAAGGCTACAAGCGTGGCAACATTCCTCGTAGGTACTAAGAGGTTAAGGCGTGAATCCCATGTTATAAGAGTAGGCTTGCACCTAGGACCTTTACACCCTCCCTTGGGTCCAGTACTATCCCGTACTTGTCCATTGTACCAGATCCTATTATCATATCTGGCATCTTCACCCTCTTCCCCTCAACTACTACCTCCTCCGCGAACTCATCGAGTACAAGTACCGTCTCAGGTGGTAGGAGTTCAATATCGTCTATGACTATTGTTACCTCAACATACTTATCAGCCTTAACGAACATACCGTCAACCAGGTATAGTTTAACCGGTCTCGGTAGAGGGCTCCAGTGGGCCCAAAACTTCTCTCAAAGAAACCCCTACTTATGACTGTGAACCTAGAACCTGTATCGAAGAGAGCAGTACACGTAACCTCCCTACCTCCAAACCTTACCTTAACATCCTTGAGCACACGCAATAACAGCCCCGGTTGTAGAGTCCCTTGCTAGACTTTAAAACCCATACCTGACCTATAGATTAAAGCCCCTCTGTACGAAGGGGAACTATACCCCAACCACGAAACCCACATGTCCCCGAAGTAGCCCTCTACAGAGCTTAACTTCATGGAGCTCCTCTGGGATCTCAAGATAGTCGAATATAATGTTCACGAAGGTTACCTTAACAACCTAGCGGATCCCAGGGGAGGTTGCTCTAAAACTGGGATTCCCACCTAGGCCTCTCGACCCTTAGTCTACCCGAGGTTACCCTTTAACCACTAAGTTGATGTTCCTGGGAGCTCTCGTACGTCTATGAAAGCCTGAGACCTTAAGGTTACCACGAGCTCTCCACGAGAAGTTCTTAGGCTTGGGAAGAGGACTGAGTTTATGAGGGTTAAGGAGCTTCTAGATCTAAGCCTGATCCTAACACTTAAGGTTCATCCCCTCAGGTACCCAGCTAGATCCCTAGGTTTAATGTGGCCAATCCTAGGTCTTATAACAGGCTTTATACGGCCTATGCGAGGTCTTCTAACACCTCCGCTTAACATCGAACCCCGTGTTTAACCCTATTCCTCCAAGCTTATAACGGTAATGTAGGTGTAGGAGGCTCTCACAGCCCACCAACTATTAACGTCTAGGAGGATTACCGTCTCTACCACTGCTCCTAAAACTATCATTGTTAGTGCTAGGGATGCTACTGCTAGCTTGGCCTCTGTTCTCCCCAGTAATGGTGTTATGTATGCTAGGGTGTAGCCTGCTAGCTCTAGGGCACCGTATACTCTAGCTATGCCTGAGGCCACGGCTTGAGCTATGGTGTACGGTGTTACCGGTAACCCTAGCCTAGCCATGTTGCCTGCGAACAATGCTAGGATGAGGATGGGTAGTAGGGCTAGGGCTGATGCTAGCTTGTGCTTCAACATGAGAGGGCTTAGCCTGCAATCGAACGTTGCTAGCATCCCACACCTATACACGTGGAGTGGGAGTACGACGTTGAATATAACGTGGGATGACATGGCCAGGATCAGGGCTGTGATCATGTTAACAAAAGCTATGAGCGTAGCGGTGAAAACCGGAGAGCCTAAGGGGATGGAGCTCCTAAGAGCTCCGTATACAAGGGATTGGATTAAGCTGAGGATGAGGACTAATAGGACGTAGAGTGCTAGGACAGCGATAACCCTAAGCTCGACTACCAGAGCCTCCCTAAGTTTACTAGAGGTCAACCCAGCGGACACCGTGTACTCTGGAACCCTAGGAGTATAGGTGTGCTCTAAGTTTTAAAACTCGAGTAGGCGGGTTAGCAGAAGGGGGGTAGGAGATGGGGTATGTGAAAGCTAAGGCGAAACTATGCAACCCTAGGGATGAATCCATGTGTGGTGAGCTTGAACTCCTCATTAATACAGGTTCAACATACACGTGGATTAAACGTGAAAAGCTAGCCAGGCTACGTGTTAAGGGTACGGGGAGGAGGTTGCTTAAAACAATAGATAATAGAACTATAGAGCGTGAAGTAGGCGAGGCTGTAGTAGAATGCCTTGGTAGGAGGGCCACAACAATAGTGGTCTTCGCAGAGGAGAGGGATAACGAGGTTCTAGGAATACATGCCCTAGAGGGTTTAGGCCTCGAAGTAGACCCTGTAACCAGGGAGTTAAGGGAGAGCGAGTCAATACTAGCCCTAACCATATTTTAGATAGCCGAGAAACCAACGGTCATGCTAGGCAACCTTAGCCCCCTCCCCCGCTCCCCTAGGACCTCCAGACCTGGTATGAGGAGCTCCCCACCTAGAGTAACCCCCCGTCCTCCAGCACTCCAACGTGATCCTAGCAACCCCTCCACAATATCACTTTAGCAAACACCATTAAACCTCATCAGGGCTCCATCAGCAGGGGTTTCCTGGAAACCTCTAAGGGTAACCTTGAAGAAGACATGACCCCTCCCCGCCCTTGAAGGGCGGGGTTTCGAACCTCTGGGTCTAGGGTGTTACCCCTCCGGGCGGGGGTTATGGTTTCCAGCATCTCATCTGGGCTTGGGGGTACGCTGTGCTCTAGATACTCTAAGGCGGGGTTCGACCCCGCAACCCCCAGGCCCTCAACCCCAGCTAAACCTCATCACCATCCTGATAGTGTACCCGAGGGGTTTAAAAGGCTTAACGCTCTAAAGTTGTGTTCGATCAAATCCTAGCCTTCTAGGATGCCTGGATGTAGATGTACCCTTCGACGGGCCCTCCAATGACAGTTTAGAGTAACCTCTAGGCATTAGGAGCCGTTCACCCCAGACTACACCCTGCATGTTAGGGGTGGTGGGAGCTCCTAAATCGCGGGGTTGAGGCTGCAATTAAACCCCCGGCTAGCGTCCTGGAGCTCCTCGGGGCCGGTTACCAGGTAACCTTTACTACTAGATTGTGGTGAGCGTGCTACGCTGATTAGGTAGCTTCAAGGCGGTGAGGTTACCTAGTGCTATTGTCCAGAGGGTTTGCCTGTTGTGGTGCTCCTAGAGCTGGGTTCTACTCTGTGAACCTACAGGATCTGGTCTTTAGTTCTCGCTTTGGCTCTAGGAGTCGGCTTGGTTTGAGCTTAGCTCGTTCCCAGGATTACCTTTGTCTCTATTAGAGCTCCTAGTGTTATCATTGTTATTGCTAGGAGTGCTAGGGTTACCTTAGCCCTGGTGTCCCCCACTATGGGGGTTGTGTATGCTATGGCGTAGCCTGCTAGCTCTAGTACACCGTATATGTTGTAGACACCGTATGCTAGTGAGCTTAACAAGGTTGAGGGGGTTGCTTGTAGGCCTAGTCTCACAATGCTACCTGCTAGTAGTGCTAGGATTAGAATTGGTAGGATTGCTAGCGCCACCAAGGTCTTAAACCTGAGTGTTAGATCCGTCAACATACAGTCCGGTGCTGGGGCTACAGAGCACCTAGTCATGTGGGTTGGCGCTATGACATTGAACAATGTGTGGGATGAGAGGGCTAGGATAACAGCTGCGATAGAGTTTATAGAGGCTATGGAGGTTGCAGTCAACAACCAGGAGCCTGAGGCTATGGCGTCAAAGAGTACTCCGAGGAGGACACGCTGAATCAACCCTAAAACCACTATGACTGAGATGTAGGTGGCTAGGATTAGGGAAACCCTAAACCCCAAGGTAGACATAGCATACTGGGTCAAACAGGGAACACCTAGATTCAAAGCCGAAGAGTAGAGTTTGAATCACCGGTATTTAAACCTTAATCCAAACACCAAGTAAGGGCTACTTTAGGCCGAGAAGGTAGCCACCCTCAGGGGACACCTCCTCCAAACCCCCAGTAACAGGGTTAACCTTGAAACCCAGAGTTTCAAAAGCGTAAACCCCAAGCAAAGGGACTGGAGTCTCGTAGCCTACCACAAGGACAGGGCCCCTCCTACCCCTAACCTCAGCCTCCCCAACATAGACGTTAGCATCAACAACCCCCCCACCGGCTAAGACGAGCCTAGCAGTATAAGGGGTTCTTATGAAGCCTAGCTCCCCGACAACCCCAAGCTCCACAACGATGTATGTCGAACCAATGTCAACAAGCATCCTTAAAGTCCTAGAGCCCCTAAGCCCCCTAACGTCACATCAAGGAAGCCCACAGCAGACCTCTGGATTGGAGGATGTTGAAGGTAGGTTTAAACTAGCTAGGAGACTATGAGTGTTAGCATGCTAGGATTTCTTTCAATTCCATTGAATGGATTCAACTTTCGGTGAGTCAACGAACATAACACAGTTATGCAATTACCCAAATTATTCTTACATGTGGTTGAGTCGAGGAGTGTAGAGTTTACACTCAACAGAGAGAGCAGTAAACCTCCTAAGAGCAAAAGACTCTGTAAAGCCAAGAGTGGAAAAGAAACAACCTACCCATAGAGAAGACACCTAGATAACAAGTACACCGAGGGAAGCTTAAAACCATACGTGAACCGAAGCATGTATACGTTATCCTTGGACACCGTATCCATTAACTTGTGTGCTAACAGTATACAATGGAAACTCCCATCCACAACATGGGAAAACCGATGGAGAGTGAAAGCGAAAAGCTTAAATACCAGATCCTACACCATATACATGGAGTCCCCACCTGGGGGCTTAATGGAATAGAATCCATACAATGGAGATGAGAGAAATTTCCACAGTGAACATGGAGCGTGATGATGCAGAATCCATTCAATGGAATTGAAAGGTTAACCTCAAACCTCCTCTCCACACCTACCACCCCAGGCCAGGAATCCATTCAATGGAATTGAAAGTTCTTTGAGGGGAACTTCGGGAGCTCCTGGTACGAATCCATTCAATGGAATTGAAAGGACCGCCGGCGCACGGTACTGGCGTTCTACCGTGGATTACGGTATACTGCTAACAGTATCCATTAACAACGGTGGTAGCCTTATTATCGAGTCGAAGAGCGGTAAGAGGAAGATGCCGATATGGGAGGTTGATGTGGTGGTGGTAGCTTCTAGTGGTGTGAGTTTAACTAGTAGAGCTTTAAGGCTCATGATTAGAAGTGGTGTGGAACTCCTAGTCCTCGATAGCCGTGGGGATCCGGTGGGTATCATGTACTCAAGTTATTACACGAGGACCCCTGAGACTAGGAGAGCCCAATATCTAGCTGTAGCAAGTGGGAGAGCTACATATTACATGGTCTCTATAGCAAAGTGTAAAATAGGATCCCAAGCCTCCGTTCTAGAGAGGCTATCGGTGGACTTCTCCGAGAAGAGGCTAAGAGCTCACGCTGAGGAGCTTAGACGGGATAGCACTAGATCCAAGAGAGGGTGTCAGGCTAACAGGTGCAACACTATTACTCTAAGGTTGGAGTGAGCGAGGAACCCTAAACCTCCAGGTATGCTTAAATAGAGGTAGTGCTGGAAGACCCTGCTGGGGGTGGTGTGTGGCCTCCACTATCCATAATATGGGTTAACTATAATAGCATGAGCATAATGGATATAGTGTTAAGATCCTTGAAATCCGTCTTAGAGCTAGAGTATCCAGACTACGAGGTCATAGTTGTCGATAATGCTAGTAGCGATGGAAGTTTTGAAAGGATAAGGGATCTCGTTAGGGGAAAGGTGGGGAGCGGGAGACCTTCAGTTAAACTATTAAGGCTAAGGGTTAATAAAGGCTATGCTGGAGGGGTTACGGAGGGGTTTAAGGCTAGGGATGGAGGCTCGAAGTACGCTGTAGTCATGAACAACGATGTCGTAGTACTACCAGAGGCTCTCAAATCGTTAGTCGAACTTGCAGAGCAGGAGGATAGGATGGGTGCTGTCAACGGAGTACTTCTAAGCTACCAAAACCCAGCTATAATAGATAGTGCTGGAGGTATCCTAAATGAGTTACTAACACCAGGAAGTCCTTTCTCAGGATGGAGTTTTAAAGAGTATAGGATTGGAAGACCGTATGCTAATCTTCTAATTGTAGGTTTAATAACTAATAGTAGGTTTAAAGCTGTCATTAGGGTTTTTGCAGTTAAAAGAGTCTTAAGATATTCTAGAGCGAGGTTGATGAAAGCCTTGAGGAAGGGGTTGAAGCTTGGAGTACTTCTCAGAGATTCAGGTTTGAGGTTAGATCTCTACAGAGCACCGATAGCACTTATGTCAGGAAGAGAGGTAGCGGAAGCTATCTTCGGAAGTCTCAGTAAGGTTAATGCTAGGGTGCAGACTGTATTTAAAAAAGAAATCTTAAAGTCTTACAGCTAGTGTTAACTAGAGGGGGTGTCTGTGAAAGTCTCGCTGATAACGTTTACTAGGTAAGGAACGTTAATGGTGTTGTCGATGAGGTTGTAGTTGTTGACGGGTGTAGTAGTGATAGAACTGTTGAGATCGCCAGGAGCTACAGTGCCAAGGTTTACACCCGTAGACCGTGGGGCTATAAGGATTTAGATATGGCGTTCGCCATAAACAAGGCCTCATATGATTGGATACTGTTATTGGATGTTGACGAGAGGCTTAATAGAAGACTTAGAGGAGAGCTAAAGGACGTACTCTCAACCATAGAGGGTAAGTGGTCTGTAGTGGAGGTGGCTAGAGCTAACATTAGTAACGGTAGGCTACTCTACGAACCTTTCTGGCCAGACTGGCAGATAAGGCTGTTCAGGAAGGGTAGTGTTGAGATAACAGGTCTTATACATAACTACATAAGACCGCTGGGAGAGGTGTATAAGTTGCCAACTAAATATTACATTTTACACTTTCCACCCTCAGCTTCCATGAGTAAATTAGTGAACTATGCTAGGTATGAAGCTCTGGAATACTCTGAGTTTAGGAGGAGAGGATCTAACACACGTAAAGACCTAGTAATTAGAGGAATCTATAAGCTAGCTCCACTCACAATACCGTTACACGCACTCTCTTTAATGGTAAACCAGTTGACCAAGTATGGGTATTTAAACGTGCCAACCCTCAAAGCTCTCCTAGAAAGAGTCCTTTACGACAATATAGTCCATACCCTAATTAAAACTCGGAGAGAGCGGAAGACTAGGATTGCGAGGTTAATAGAGGAGAAAGGTGTAGTGAGGTTGCTTAACCTAGACAGGGAGGATCCTCATCTCTCCACGTGCACATAAGGATTATTAAAGGTCTACGTCCCAGCATAACAGCCGGGGATGAGGTTGTGACTAAAGCTCTAGTAGTCCACCATCGGTGGGGTTACGGTGGTGGTGTAACCGTATTCTACTACACGATCAAGGCTTTAGCCGATGCTGGGTTTGACGTTACTATATCCACCGTTGACCCCCCAGATCCTAGGTCTTACCTTGATGTTGTTGGAGAGCCTTTGCCAAGCTCTGCTAAGTTTGTTAGAGCTCTCAACGTTGATGTTAGGATGCTAACCATCTATAAACCCCTAATATCGTTGAGATACGCTTACAGAAGTCCATTCGACGTAATAGTAGTTACCCACGGTTACCTCTATACTCTAAGTGGTGAGGTTAAAGCTCCTATAATCTACTACATGCACTTCCCGGCAGTGCTCATAGCCGATATGCTCTGGAACCCCGAGGTTGTAAAGTATGAATTGAGGGGTCCCTTGGGCTCTGGTTTCAAGAGCTTTGTTGCAAGCATACCTTGGTGGCTTTACTTCCAGCCGTACAGGCTCCTAGCCGGGAGGCTCTACAGGAGGCTTGTGGAGAGCATCTCAAGGATACTCGTTAACTCAACCTACACTTTGAAAGCATTCAAATACTCCCTCCTAAGGTACGCCGACTTAGACCTTGAGGATATAGAAGAACTTCTATCAAGGACTAGGATCTTACATCCACCTCTACCTAGGACGTGGGAGCTCTTAAAGTTGCGTGGCAACCTGAGACTACCGTGTGTTGCGAGTATAGGTAGGTTTAGCTCTGAGAAGAGGTACGATCTGGTACTAGAGGTTGCAAGGTTCATGCCGGAGGTTACATTCATAGTAGCGGGTGGGGTCTACGGTAGGGCTTCCAGGGTGTACTACCAGTGGATTAAGTCCAGGGCCCCGGGTAATGTGGTGGTGAAGGCTAACATACCAGCTCACGTTAAAAACCTCATACTATCAAAGTGCACAGTATACCTGCACACTATGGTTGGAGAGCACTTCGGAATATCACCTCTAGAGGCCCTAGCAGCCGGGATGACACCGGTAGTGCCTGAGAAGAGCGGGACATGGACTGATGTGTGCAACAACGGGGAATACTGCTACGGCTACAGGAGGCCCGAGCCAAGAGAGATAGCTGAAGCCGTGGAGAAAGCCTTGGAGAAACCACTAGGAGCCCCGAGAGAGCATGTTGAGAGATTCTCCCCAGAAAGGTTTACCAAGGGCATGGTAACTGTAGTAGAGGAGGTGCTAGGCGGGAGGCGAAGCTAGAGATGATGATAGCCAGGAAGATCGGGAAGCTATACCCGTTGCTCAACGTTCTAAGGCTGATGAAGGCCGTGAAACCACTAGGGGCAAGACAGGCAATCACGTTCTACACAGCACCAGTAAGATGGCTTGCTAGCCTGGGCAGGGTGAGCTACTATGATGTGCTACCACCATTTCTAGTTGTAAGCTCAGTGTGTGGATTGTTCTGCACGCACGCACGCACGCAATATCAAAGAGCTATCCCGGGATGTCTACGAGGTTGAACACATACTACCAAGCCTCATAGACAAGGATACAGTGTTCATTGATGTAGGAGCTTACCAGGGCCTCTACACGGTGTATGCCTGTAAGCATGCTAAGAAAGTTCTAGCCGTAGAGCCCAACCCCATGGCATTAGCTTACTTGAAAACTAACATTGCATTAAACAACTGTCATAACACAATAGTGGTACCTAAGGCTGTGAGCGATAAGAGGGGGGTGGTTAAGCTAAGGATACCTAGACCAGATAAAAAAGGACACATACCCACAGGAGCATCGATAGTGTGGAGCTTCAAGGAAGCTCTTGAAATAGATGTCGAGGCAGACACTCTGGATAATATAGTGGACGATGTGGGCCTAGATTCGGTTGACTTCATAAAGATAGATGTTGAGGGGGCCGAAGGACTAGTAGTAAAGGGAGCTGAGAGGACACTAAGAAAAGCTAGAGCAATACTCGTAGAGATATGGCCTGAGAACACATGGATAATCAGCTACCTACAAGCTCTGGGATATAAATTAACAAAGGTGATAGACCATTATGCTTATAAAAACTATTTATTTCTTAAAAGTGGGTAGATGACCTAGAAGCCTTTAAATACTAGAAGCTGTGGAACTCGTAGATGGAGGGTTTGTGTTGGTGAAGCCCAGGATATCATGCTTCATGATAGTCAGGAACACCCTGAGCCAAGGCTACCCGTTCGTAGAGGCTATAGCGCAAGCACTACCAGTATGCGATGAAATGCTAGTAGGAGAAGGAGGCTCGACAGACGGAACACTAGAGGTTTTAAGGAGGCTGGAACAGTTAAACCCGAAGATAAAAGTATACGTAGACCCGTGGCCCGGAAAGGGGTTCGCACACGACCTAAGATGGGCGACAAACACAATGATGCAGAAGTGCAAGGGAGAATACATACTATACATACAGGCAAACGAGGTAATACACGAGAAAAGCTGGGACTACCTAAGAAGCATACCAGAAATATGGCCTGTGACTTGGACGTTCTCCTTACCCTTCTGGTGGCTCGTTAGGGATCTATGGTTTGGTGAAACTTACAGGCTTAGGATGGGTAGGAATATTGGGATACTTGAGGCTGAAGCTGATGCTTTCACCTTAGGGCTTAAGAAGACTTTCATGTTGAAGGAGTTCTTTAAGGCTTTAGTTAACCCTTACTACTTCGCGCGGATAATCTACAGAGGGTTGCATAGCATATACGCTTACAAGAAGGGATCGCCAAGGTATTCGCTCCCAGTGGTCCTACCTAGACCTATCTTCAGGTACGCTGTCGTCTACCCCCTAGACTACATTAGGAAGATGCGTGGGAGGCTAGAATTCTGGAAGAAAGACCCTAGTATGGCTAGCGTAGAAAAGCAAATCCAGGAACTGGAAGCCCTAGCATCAAAGGAGGGGGATCAAGATAAAATAGCCAGGAGAGTACTGGATATGATGAGAGCTGACATATGGAAGTCAGGAGTACCGCCATCCCTATACCCCGATCACATGCTAAAGATACCTGTAGAGGAGCATCCTAAGATAATGAGAGAGCTAATCCTGGATAAGGAGCATAAGGTGTACTATATCAGAGAGGAGCTCTACAAAATGATATCGGAGATGAGGTAGCCACTAGGAGGTCGATCCAAGTGACCGTATGCTCTGAGACCGTGCCTACGTTCATAGTCAATTATAATGGTCTAGAGAGCTTAGGATCTACATTCCTGAAGGTTATAGATAAAGCTGTTGAAGCTTCAACCTACGTGGATAACATTAAGGTTATCTTAGTTGATAATGGATCTAAGGATGGGAGCGCGGATGTAGTGCAAGAAAGGTTTTGGGATACGGTAACTCTCTTAAAGCTTAAATTCAATCTAGGGCACTCCGGTGGAGTTAACGTTGCCCTCAAGTGGTATATTATCACTGCTGGTTGCACTCCTCGCAAAGTGTTTGTAATGGATAATGATTACATGATAACAAACCCTGAAGGTCTTAAGGAAATGCTGGGTTACATGGAGCGTGAGATACGAACTGCCGCTGTTCAGGGGGTCAACTTGCTCCCAAATGGTAGGGTTAGTGATGCTGGTGTACTGCTAACAACGTTCTTCAATGGCAGATTTAGATGTGGTGGTTTCTCCGTTGGCGAGTGCCCGGAGGGATATTCATATGTAAGCTATACCGTGAGCTGCATGGCCTTATATAACTTAAGAATCGTGCTAAGTAAGAGAGATTTCTTATTTAATAGGCATAATATCATACGCCATGATGATGTGGATTTATCTCTAGAAATGTGGAGTCATGGGTTCACATCAGCGGTCATCCCGGCTACTGTAGGTGTGCACCTCGTAAGCTCTACAAGGACGAGAGTAAGTAAAGACTTCATAGAGTATGAGAGTAAGAGAGGTAGAACGCTTCTATACAGGAGAGCCTCCAGCTACTTGAAAGCTTCAAGCCTGCTAATCCCTTATATCAGAGAGATCCCATACATGGTAACTCGCCTAGCTATATACGATTATGACATAGCTCGAATTAGAACGAGGGCATTCTTAGACGCTTTAACAATGAAAGTAAAGCCTTTCAACGGATCTTACGAACCACTCTTAATTAAACCTAGGATGGACTCGATCTTCAACCTCCACAGGCAATTAGACAAGTTAAGTTCACTTATAGTTGATAAAAGCACGTTGATGAGTAGCAATAAACCGTTCATTATAAATCCTCGTCTTTAAACTATCTACTCTCTAGGGTCTTAGAGCAACTTCTCTATTAAAGTTTTCTCCTCCAATGCAACATCATAGTTTGTCCTAACAGGTGGAATTTCAACCTCCACTTTCCTCTTACCCAGAATCTCTATAACTTTCGTGACCAAGGCTTCTATATTACCCTCCTCGACGAGATAAAGCCCCTCAACATCTCCGTAATTTAGCCTCAGGGCTGGTATGTCGTAGGCAGTCACAGGGACTCCTAGGAGTAGTGATTCAAGTACCGTGTATGAGAACGAGTCTACATGGCTAGGGTATATTGTGAGCTTAGCCTTCCTCCTCAAAGACCAGTAGTCGTGATCTCTCCTCATGTAACCTAGGAGTACTACGTTGTCCTTGAGCCCGAGGTTGGCGATGATCCTCCTCATCCAGCTCTCCACCATCTTACTACCCGAACCTATGAGAAGTAGCTTGAAGTTTGGATATGCGCGTTTCAAGAGAGCCGATACTAGGAGTAGGTCTGCTAGCCCCTTTGATATCGATAGCCTAGCTGGGAACACTATGTACGGCTTGTGAGGCTCTACACTTGTTTCTCTAAACTTTAGTAGAACCTCTAGCTCCCCCCTATCCAGCCCATAGCCGTGGAATGAGATCACTCTATATACCCATTCGTTACCCATCTCTAGCGGGATTGAGGGGGATGTTGCAAGGATCAAGTTAAAGCCACTTAGAAGTTTCTTGGCGGAGCTCCACACAATTCGAGTGGATATAGGAACTCCTAGTTTCGAGTAGGAGTAGTAGATTAGATCGGGTAATGAGCCTGGCTTCGACGTTGAAATAACGAGCTGCCAATACATGTTTACGGACCCTTGAATTCTTTGAAGTCGCACCTTGTCACCGTAGAATGGGGGTAGCTGGAGTATAGCTACACCCTTCGAGCCTAGATATTCTTTGACTAGGCTAGCAACTCTAAGACTGTCTATGTTCTCGTGATGTGATATGATGACACCCGGGTTATAATCTTTGCTTGAGAGCCTATAGAGGAGTTTAGCTGGGGTTAGCAGGATCTTCCAGCTCCATGGTAGTGGCGCCCTCTGAATTATACTCGGCATTGACGCTGAGCCCGCCGGTGGACATGATTTAAAAGCGTTAACTATTATTGTATGGGTTAGATCGTAGATTTGTGGGTTGATCGGTAGGGTTTTACAGTCTTCAACTCCGATTCTCCTTCTTAGGGATACCATGATCGCTGCTCTCAAGGCTCCTCCTCCTGCCTTCGGGTCTAGAACTGCTACTTCGAGTGTTCTCATCTCATCTCCCTCACTATACTGTATAGCTCTTCTCTCACATGATAGCTACAGTTCTCGTTGTCTCTTAACAGCTCCTGGATTATCTTTGGGTGTTCTTCTACTGGCTCCTCTCTTAGGCTTGGGGGGTATACTGGTACCTGGTGTCCTCTCAATCTCGTGGTCCTCCTAGCTTCCTCTAGTATCTCCTCCATCACCCTCCTCTTATCCTTACACTTCTCCAGTATCTCCCTCCTCCTCGCTTCTAGGGCTTCCGTGTACTGCCCCCACGTCCTAGCTCTTCCTATCGCCTTGTTTATCGGGTCTAGTGGGTATACTGCTTGGTACCTGTACACGGGTTTTGGTGGTATCACTGGCACAGTGTACTTCGGTATCCCCCCCGTGTCAGCGTATATCCTGTGTAACCCCTTGTACAGTATCCTAGCCATATACATGGGGTTGACTGCCGCTTTGAGTAGCTCCTTCACCATGAATGTCTTCTTAAGCCCTAGTGCCCAAGCATCGTATATAGCCTCTATGAATGGTAGCCTCCTAGCCATCCTCAACCTGTACTGCTCGTGGAACCTTAGTGTCCAGTAGAGTAGTAGGAAGGGAAGGCTGAATGTGAGAGCCTCAGGCCATATTTCTGGTATGCTTCTTAGGTAGTCCCAGCTTTTCTCGTGTATTACCTCGTTTGCCTGTATGTATAGTATGTATTCTCCCTTGCACTTCTGCATCATTGTGTTTGTCGCCCATCTTAGGTCGTGTGCGAACCCCTTTCCGGGCCACGGGTCTACGTATACTTTTATCTTCGGGTTTAACTGTTCCAGCCTCCTTAAAACCTCTAGTGTTCCGTCTGTCGAGCCTCCTTCTCCTACTAGCATTTCATCGCATACTGGTAGTGCTTGCGCTATAGCCTCTACGAACGGGTAGCCTTGGCTCAGGGTGTTCCTGACTATCATGAAGCATGATATCCTGGGCTTCACCAACACAAACCCTCGTATACCTTTGCTGTGCGCCTAGCCCTCTCTACTCTTCTCCCATCCACCACTATTTTACCCCTGTAGTCTAGGTTTTCGTACTCGCTCCACTCCGTTGCTATCACTACTGCTTCAACCGTGTCTACGAGCTCCTGCGGGTTCTCCACGAGTTTAACCTTGTCTCCTAGTATTCTCCTAGCGTTATCCAATGCCTTCGGGTCGTTTGCGTATACCTCAGCCCCCTTCTCCAATAACAGTCTTATAACGTCTAGTGCTCTCGACTCCCTCACATCGTCTGTCCCTGGTTTGAATGCAAGCCCTAGGACCCCGATCCTCCTACCCTTCAGGCTCCCCATGTGCTTCTCCAGTAGCTCTACAGCCCTCCTAGGCTGCTCCTCGTTAACCTCAAGGGCTGCCCTTGCTATCCTAGCTTGTGCCCCTAGGCTTTCAGCTACCTTTATGAAGGCTCTTACATCCTTTGGTAGGCATGAGCCTCCGAAGCCTAGGCCTGCTCTTAGGTAGTGCCCCCCTATCCTATGGTCTAAGCCTACTATGCCTAGAACCTCGTAGCAGTCTACCCCGAGTGCTTTGCAGAGGTTTCCAACCTCGTTAGCAAGGCTTATCCTGACTGCTAGGAATAGGTTTGAAGCGTACTTAGCCAGCTCCGCGACCTTAGGTGTTGTCACGATCTTGGGGGCGTCTATGGGCTCGTAGAGTTTGAGTAGTGTATCCCTACTCCTCTCATCCCTAACACCTAAGACCACCCTATCTGGTTTGAAGAAGTCCCTGAGAGCACTACCCTCCCTTAGGAACTCCGGGTTTGATGCTACACCGAAGTCCTTGAACGCCTTCATCCCAGACTCCTCCTCAAGGATACCTGCAACCAACCCCTCCGTCGTCCCAGGTGGTACTGTGCTCTTAACAACCACAAGATGCCAGCCCCCCTTAAGCCTTAGAGCTCTCCCCACACTCCTAGCCGCTGATGTGACCTGGCTTAGGTCCACGCTCCCATCTGGTAAGCTTGGTGTACCAACTGTTATGAATGTCACATCGCTTCCAAGAACAGCATCCTCAATGGTATCCGTGAACTCGAGGGTTCCGTTGCTTAGAGCTCTACCAAGGTGCTCCTCCAACCCAGGCTCGTATATGATTGGGTTACCTCCCCTAAGCCTCTCAACCTTAACCCTATCAACATCGTAGCCTAACACCCTGTAGCCTAGGTTTGCGAAGCCGACAGCGTGGATTAAGCCTACGTAGCCTAAACCAACTATTGATATCCTGTAGCTCATCCCACCCTCCACCTCATCCACTCTATTGTCATCCTCAAACCATCCGTTAAAGCCACCCTAGGCCTCCAGTCTGTGTATGAGGTTATCTTAGTTATATCAGGCCTCCTCCTCCTAGGATCATCTGGTCTAGGCTTCACGTAGACTATCGATGACCTCGACCCCGTTAGCTTTACTACTAGCTCCGCTAGCTCAGCTACGC
>Ga0209670_100896_pt1 | contig 15490 bp, 16 predicted proteins | sample PerSpoBPS_BMetaG_FD_184741 | JGI IMG/M metagenome (GOLD analysis project Ga0209670, IMG submission 184741) | Thermal spring microbial communities from Yellowstone National Park, Wyoming, USA - Perpetual Spouter B (PS_B) MetaG (SPAdes) (version 3) | ecosystem: Environmental > Aquatic > Thermal...
AACAACTCTTCCCCTAGATTCTGAGAGATCCTCTCTAACAAGAAGTTTTCCGGTTCTCGCATAGACGCTCCACATAATCTTTCTAGCATCATCACCATATTGGTAGTCCCGCATCCCGTAAAAGTCGTAGAGCCCACCAAAGCTCTTACCTCTCATCCATGTGCCCGGGCTTCTAGAAGCTATCTCTAAGGTCTCTCTGAATGCAGCGGGCTTTGGGATCGCTACTGCAGAGCCTGGTATATCAGCTGCTATCTCTTCAACAAAGATTCCTAGAGGGTCTTCGAGTCTGAGGAAGACTGTAGAGAAATCGTATCTTCCAGGCGATGTGAGCTCAAGAGTATAGGATAAATCTGCTATATATCTAGGCGGAAGCGAGACCCCGGTTACTGGGCTCTCAACAGGTCTTGCAAGCGTCGGGATTATATCCTCTATCTCTACCCTCTGGATATATCTATCTGAGTTGTTTCTAACCTCTATAGATACTTCTACATGGTCTCCCTCCTCAACATATGGTCTAGATATCTTCCTTGACGCCTCTATATGCTTAGACGCATCTCCATACCCTTTTACTTCTCTATAGCTTTTCCATGTTATGAGGAGCAATAGTAGTGATATAGATAGAATCTCTAGAGACGATATTCTGAGGGAATAGAGAATCGAGATGATCGATGCTACTATGAGGCATACCCCATCAAGGGTTATTCTCACGGTATATCCACCTTTGAAAGCGTCTCCTCAACAATAGATCTTACGCTAACTCTGCCCAGCCTTGCCTCATCCTTAAGCACAATCCTATGGGCAATAGCTGGGTAAACAGAGATCTTCACATCGTCAGGCGTCACATACGTTCTACCCCTTATAAGGGCTAGGGCTCTCGAGAGAAGGTATATGGCTATCGCGCCCCTTGGAGAGGGGCCCAGTCTAACATATCTATTATTCCTTATAGCATAGACTATGAGCGAGATGTATCTTAGTATATTCTCATCGACTTTGACGTCTCTAACATTCTTCATAGCCTCCAGAATAGATTCCCTTGTGGCTACAGGTTTTAGATAGTATACCTGGTATATCTGGATCGAATCATATCTTCTTAGAATCTCAATAGTCTCGTTGAGATCAGGATAACCTATTTCCACCTTAGAGAGAAACCTATCTATCTGAGCCTCTGAAAGGGGGAAGGTGCCCTCAACCTCTATAGGGTTCATAGTTGCTATCACCATGAACGGCTCGGGGAGACTGTATGAGATACCTTCAACAGTTACCTGAAGCTCCTGCATAGCCTCTAAAAGGGCGCTCTGGGTTTTCGGGGGGATTCTGTTTATCTCATCAACAAATAATATGTTCGTGAATATAGGGCCTTTCCTAAATACAAAGGAACCGCCCTTCTGGTCATAGATATTAAAGCCTATTATATCTCCTGGCAGCATGTCAGGAGCCCCCTGGATCCTTTTAAACTCTAGCCCCAGAGACTGGGCTAATGTCCTTGCTATAAGGGTTTTAGCTACACCTGGGACTCCTTCTATGAGGACATGCCCTCCTGAGAGTAGTGTTGCCAGTATCAACTCGATCTCGCGCCTCTTCCCAACAACAACGTTAGAGACATTCTCTATAACTCTGTCGAATAGCTCTTTAAAAGCTATCTTCTCACCAGTGTTCTCCATCTCTTAACACCTCTCATCATAATACCATCTATATCGATACGACGTTTCCTCACAGGTGTTTTAGGCTTTACTATAGATCTGTAGATGCCGAGGGATGATATAAGCCATAAAGATGCCATCACAAAGGATCCTATAATGAGTATTGAAACAGCTATGGGGCCAGCTGAATATGCTGAATTGATAACATAGCTAATCAAGGCTGGCACTATCAATAGAGCTTTAAGTATATATGATGTCTTTAGCAATATAATCTCTCTATTTCCCTCATAGAAGATAACATTTCTCTTCCCCAAAAGGGCTACGAAGAACCATAAACTAGGCTCACTGTATCTAGATGCAAGCACCTCGTTGATCGCTATGCTAGAATCTGCTATAAATATGAGCTCGCCACTCCCAATATTGATCCTAATAGCTGTGGGCATGTTCCTTGCTACACATATTATGGTGGCATTGGAGCTATTATAGATCTCTATTGTTCTATATACGTTGAACACCACCTCATAGATCTTATTCCCAAGTCTGCAAGATGCAATATCGATATTGCCAAGGTATTGTGATAGGTTAAACCCTACCATATATATGATCTCGTTTACTGTGCCTATTTCATCTAGGATCACAGCTTTACCTCCAGCTGATACCCACTTTAAAATCACGTCGGCATCGTGCCTTCCAAGATCCTTGTCCGGGCTTGCTATCACCAAGATCCATGTCTTGGGGTCGAAGCCTCGGAGCTGGGAAATGCTGTCTATAGCTTCTGTAGAGAAACCCATTCTCCTTAACAAAATATATAGATCGCTATAGCCTCCCCTACCAGTATTATATATAGACGGGGGGTCATATGCCTGTATAGTAGGGATAGCGATATCTTGGAGACCTAGTACTACTATCGCTATCATTAGTAAAGAGATAGCTATGACCCTAGCCATTATTATTGCCCCCCTCTTCTTTTATAAGGCCCATCTCAGCTAGTCTCTTTAAAACCCCCTCCTCATATATATTTCCATATACAACCCTCTCGTATAGTTCCGCAAATTGAGGGGTTATAGTACCTCTATAAGTCAGCTCCCTTGGTGTGCAAGCTCTGCAAGACCTCTCCCTAATTGAGACATATATGTCTCTAAGGATCTTCTTAACACCGGTGTATACATAGCCTGGCAGATCTTCGGTCTCCACATTAACAGATCTGGGTCTTGGGATCATCTCCCTAGCAATCTTAGGAAGTGTAGTTGCGGAAATTAGATATAACATAAGAAGCAGCAGGATCCCGATGAAAATAACTAGGGTTACTACCGAGGCAGCGTTAACAGCTATAGATCCTGGAAACCCTCTCAACGCTTCAGTAGTATTTGTCATATACACTTGGTATGTCGAATTATAGCTATAGTCGCCCCTAATAGGTGTCATATAACCAATAGGTATATATCTATAAGTTATTGTCTCTAAAAGAACAGCCACAGCCCCTATAAGACAGTAGCTCAAAGAAATAAATAAACTTTTTGTCAGAGCCTAGTTATCCTAGAACTCTTGATAGCGATTATTTAACGATTAAAAACCACCATAGAGAAACTAGAAGGAGGCTCAGCTAAAAGGTTGTATACAGAGAAGTAGTCGTTAGAACATCAAAGAGAAGAGAGATAATAAACATACGAAGAGTCGGGGTCATGTTATAGAGGTAGCTATAGAGATCGAGGATGGAGTTGTATCTTTTTATGTTAATAGGAAATGTCTTTATATTTGTTTGTTATCTTGGCTTAAGCTTATAAGCGTCTAATCCCTAACTATTTTGATGATGAGGCGATACCCCTATGTGCTTTGCATGTGGATATTCTCGGGATGCTATGATGTTTAGAGCTCCCGAGACCGAGGCCCTTTATGAGGGCAATGCCCAGAAAGGCTTCGGGGTTTCAGGTCTAGCCCTAGATGGGAGCCCCTTTCCGTTTGGCACCACAGCCCTTCCGAGAAGCCTCCTGGGGCATATCGCCTGGGAGATGGAGTGGGGATGCCCTTGAGATGATCTACTATAGAATTGAAAGTATAATTGAAAAGGGCTTGTTTAAGCTGATAATCCCTATTATGATCTGTTATAGAATTGGAGGGAGGATGGGAGGTTCATGGGTGCTAGCTTAGATATTAAGAGGCTTGAGCGTCTTGCCTTGATCAGGCTTGGTGAGGATGAGGAAGCACAGCTTGCGGGTGATATTGAGAAGATCCTTGATTTCTTTAGGCAGCTCGATAGAATCGATCTGTCTGGTGTCGAGCCTTTGTTCCATGTTATTGAGAAGGGGGCTAGGACTAGGGATGATGCTACCATGAGTGGCATTAAGAGGGAGTGGCTTGAGAATAGTGCTGCAAGATCTAGGGATGGGTATGTTGTTGGGCCTAGAACTATAACTGGTGAGGAAGCATGAGTCTCATTGGAAGGCCTATCCACGAGATCGTAGATATTTTGAGGGGGGATGCTGAGGGGATATCTGAGTATATCTATAAACTCTATGAGAGGGTTGCTAGGCTAGATGGCGTGCTAAGGGCATTTATAACGTTGAGAAGCGTTGAGGATGTAGTTAAGGAGGCTGTTGAGTCTAATAGGCTTGGAAAGCCTCTAGCGGGGATCCCTATAGCTGTTAAGGATAACATATCCACGATGGGGATCAGAACCACCTGTGCATCCAAGATCCTTGAGAACTATGTGCCTCCATACGATGCAACTGTGATAGAGAGGCTCAAGAGATCTGGGGCTGTTGTGATGGGGAAGACCAATATGGATGAGTTTGCAATGGGATCTACAACGGAGAATAGTAGCTATGGTCCTTCGAGGAACCCCTGGGATCCCTCAAGGGTTCCTGGAGGAAGCTCGGGAGGAAGCGCTGTTGCTGTCTCAGCATCTATGGCACCTGCATCCCTTGGGAGCGATACTGGAGGGTCTGTGAGGAACCCTGCAGCATTTACAGCCACTTTTGGATATAAGCCTACCTATGGTGTTCTCAGTAGATATGGTTTGATAGCATATGCAAGCTCCCTCGACCAGGTGGGTTTAATAACTAGGGATTCTGTTGATGCTGCTCTGATCCTTGAACATATAGCTGGTGAGGATCCTATGGACCCCACATCTATAGATCTAAAGCTGGCAGGTCTATATGAGAGGCTGAGGAATATGGGTGAGAGAGTAGATCTGCCGAGGGCAAGGCTAGTACTTATCAAGGAAATGTGGGATGGTGTTGATAGGGACATATCTAGAGAAGCCATGAGGGCCATAGATAAGCTGGTTGCATCTGGATTCGACTTAGAAGAGGTCAGCTTGCCGGAGATAAGCTACGCCCTTCCAGCATACTACGTGATAGCCTTTGCCGAGGCCAGCTCGAATCTTGCGAGATACGGTATCCCTATATACGGGCTGAATATAGATCCTGAGGGCCTGTCCTGGGCAGAATACTACTCAGCTATAAGATCCAAGGGCTTTGGGAGGGAGGTTAAGAGGAGAATCATGCTTGGGAGCTATATACTAAGTGCTGGATACTATGAGGAGTACTATATAAAGGCTCTCAGGGTTAGAAGGCTTCTTAGAGATAAGCTCCTACCCATACTTAGAAGAGGCTATATAGCGTCACCCACAATGCCTGTAAAGCCTCCGAGGATAGGAGAGGCTATCGAGGATCCTATAAAGCTATATATGATGGATATCGAGACGGTCATACCAAACCTCATAGGATCGCCGGCTGTCAGCCTCGTAGCCGGCTTCACAGACTCGCTTCCAGTAGGGCTCCAGCTAGTGGGGCCTCCCACAGGGGATCAGGGGCTTCTAGAAGTTGCGAGGGCTTCAGAGCTTATCATAGGATATAGAAGCCTGACTCCAGGCATATGAGGTGATCCCATTGAGAGGCTTTGAATCTATAATAGGCCTTGAGATCCACATGCAGGTAAACACTGCTAAGTCAAAGATGTTCTGTGGATGCCCAATTAATTATAAGGATGCTCCTCCAAACACCAATATATGCCCGGTATGCCTGGGCCTCCCAGGCTCGCTACCTGTGCCAAATAGAGAGGTTATTAGGAAGGCCGTGATGCTCTCTCTAGCCCTTGGCTCGAAACTTAATAACGAGGTTGTGTTTGTTAGGAAGCACTACTTCTACCCAGATCTGCCCAAGGGGTATCAGATTAGCCAGCACAGAGGACCTGGAATGGCTCCCATAGCTGTTGGTGGCGAGCTCGAGATAGAAGGTGATTCTGGGGCTAAGGTTGTTAGGGTTAGAAGGGTCGGTGTTGAAGAGGATCCGGCTAGGATCGCTTATCCATATGGCGATCCTGTTAAGAGCCCCTATAGCCTTATAGACTATAACAGATCCGGCATACCCCTTATAGAGGTGGTTACGGAGCCTGATCTCTCTAGTGGTAGAGAAGCGAGATCGTTTCTAGAGAAGCTCCTAACCCTTGTAGATCATCTGGGGATCTGTGATCCAGATCTTGAGGGGGCATTTAGAGTAGATGCAAATATCTCTCTTAGAGGCGGGGAAAGGGTGGAGGTTAAGAACATAGGGTCTATAAGGGATGTTGAGAAGGCCATAAGCTATGAGATAGTTAGGCAGAGCGCCATATTAATGGGGGGTGGGCATGTTAGAAGGGAGACAAGGCATTGGGATCCTACTAAAGGTGTTACAATAGTCTCTAGACATAAGGAGTTTGAGGAGGAATATAGATACTTCCCAGACCCGGATCTTCCTCCAATACCACTAAGCAGAGAGCTGGTAGAAGAAATCAGGGTATCAATGCCAGAGCTTCCATGGCAGAGAGCCGAGAGATATCTCAGAGAATATGGTCTATCACGTTATGCCGCGAAAGTGCTTGTATCTAGGAAGGCTCTCTCAGAATTCTTCGAAGAGACAGTTAAAATCTATAGAGACGCCCCTAAAGTAGCCGATATATTGATAAACGACTTCCTAGGAGTTGTTAACAGTAGAGGCGGGAGCTTCCATATAGTAAGGGCAAAACCCCAGCACATAGCCAAGCTCCTCTCAATGCTCGATAGAGGGGTTATAAGTATAAAGATAGTCAAGAATATTCTAGAAAGGGTTATTCTAAACGGTGAGGATCCGGAGGAGATAGTGTTTAAAGAAGGTCTCACAATAATAAGTAGCGAGGAAGAGCTAGAAGCTATCGCAGAAAGAGTTATCAGGGAAAATCCCAAAGCCGTTGAGGACGCGAAGAAGAATCCGAAGGCGATCAACTATCTAGTGGGTCAGGTCATGAAACTAACAAGGGGGAGAGCAGATCCGCAGAAGATAGGCTTTATATTGAGGAAGAAACTCGGGATCGATCTATAATTTAGAGTAGCTTACCCTCATTCCCACCCTGAAGGGCGGGAGTTCCCTTAGAATGGCTCACTGGTTTGGGGCTGCATCCACTGAAATATGCCAACGAGCCGGGTCCTCGGCATATTACCTCTATCCCTAGCCAGCCCGAGCCCCTGATCGGCTGGCTCATCGGGACTCGGGGTTATGGCCCGGCTTGGAGCCCTGTCTACCCTAAAGGGGCAGGGTTTCTGTGCCTGCCACCTACCAGCATATACATATACTATTTCAAGCCTGTCCTGTCTACCCTCTCACCTATTCTTACTAACATACCTAGTCCTCAGACCAAAATCTACCAGAACCAGGTAGCCCCCGTTCTCATCTAGGGCTCTAGGTAGTATCTATCGCTTCGCTTCTAATGAATATGTGTATCTCTTTCTTTCCAGTAAGCCTGTCCTTCCAATAGCCTGAAGGAGAAACCTTCTTGATATGCGGTGGCAGCCTACCCTGTTTCTTCAGATCCAGTTGCTTGTAGAACGTGCTCCAAGCCTCATCATTCCTCTGTATAACAGCCTGAGCATAAGCACCCAGAACCTCATTATACTTGTAGTAGTACTTGCTGTTAATCTCATAGTTCTTCTTTTTTGTAAGCTCACCCTTAAAGAACGCCCGCCCTTCTCATAATTAAGCTCGTTGAATAGCCTAGCACATGTCAGACCAATACCCGTTAGGCTCTCATGCTCACTCTCAGATGGCAGTAGTCTCAGCCTAACTGTTCTCCGATTTTTGCCAAGCCTCTTCTCGATCTCCTCTTTTAGGGCCTGGAGTGGTCGGGGCGCCTATCCGTGAGTAAGGATTGGGGAATCGTTCTCCCTCGGGTCATCCTTCCAGCATGTTCACTCATGGATGGAGACATCCCAACTCCGCAATACACTACGGTTAGATGTTTAAAAGCACGATGCCCAAAGCCCTATCCTGCCTTAAGAGGCGAGGTTTGCTAAACTACTTTATCACCTTGTTGAGTATATTCTTAGTGCGAGCACGTCTATGTATTCTCTAATTGTTTCATCGATAACCTCTATTCTCCTCCTTTCATCCCTCGAGAAGAGCAGCCTGCCCTCACTAAAAACAATGTATCTAAATGGTAGAGGTGCTTCATTTAACACATGAATATCTATCGGTATCCCGAGGGCGGTGCCCAGCTCTACTGCAAGGTCTATCTCGTATTCATATGCTTTGCCCGGATCCTCTATCCATATGGCGATATCTATATCTCTAAACATATCCCTTTTAACGAATCCACCATGGATGTATGCGAAGGAAACCCCTTCCACCTCCTCCAGCAGCTTCTTTAACCTATTCTCAATCGCCTCCTTCTTCCCCCTATAAATCTTAAAATATCTAAGCTCGGGATCAGCGATCATGACAACTTCCCTCTAAGAGCTGCTTCACATACCTAATATAATTCTCAAAATCTCTTAAGCCCTCTTTAACACTCTCATAGACTCTCCGATCAGATATAGCCCAATAACGGTGTACTAGGAGATTTCTAAGCCGAGCAGCAGAGGCCAGTCTATGGGCCAGGTCAGAGAGCTCCTCAAAACTTCTTAACATTAAGTGACTCAATAGCTGTAAAGCATCGTTCACATCCCTTATCCTACTCTCGATCACCTCACGATCTGAGAGACTTAACTGTCTATCGCCCCTCGAAGGTTCACCTCTATCTACGCATGTATAGACCATCCAATCTACAACCCGCATTTCAATAGTATTAAAAGGTATAAAAACTAACAATCTATTCTCCGAAGGGCCTTTCGATCCCCCCAGTAATATCTGGGTCATTATTTTCGTCTGTGGCTGAGGTGATTGTTCATCTAATACCTTGGATCGATAGGATCGAATCTCTGATTACTCAACGAGCTTTCTCTATATAGATAGCTTAATCTGTAGAAGCCGACCTCCTCCCCGTCCTATAAGGGCGAGGCCTGTTCTCTATTTAATGTTGAGCTGGTTAGAGAGATGTATTTGTGCTGTCGGAGCTCCCTAAGGCTGTGAGAAGCTAGGTCTTATTTCATCGATCTTTTTTGATTCTATCAATAATTTCTTTAGCCATATCCTCAACCCTTATATATCTCCCAATCCCACTCTTCATTCCAACAATTGTTACCTGGAGTGGTATATATCCGTTCTCCTCTAGAAAGCCTATGTCCCCCAATACTTCCTCGACATCTCCGTCTCTGATGATGGATCCTTGCTTCATCACAATAACCCTGTCAGCTACTTCGCCCATTAGCTGTAGATCGTGAGCTATGAGGAGCACTGAGTGGCCTTCTCCAACTAGCTTCTTAAGGATCTCGAGCATCTGCAGAGATCTTCTATAGTCTATCCCGGCAAATGGTTCATCGAGTATTATGACGTCTGGATTGATGGCGAGCACTGTAGCTATTGCCAGTCTATGCCTCTCGCCGAAACTCAACACGTGTGGAGAATATGTGAGAGGCTTTCTAAGATCAACTGCTTTCAAAGCATACTCGATCCTCGCGATAATCTCTTCCTTGCCGTAGCCAAGCCTCTTAAGCCCGGAGGCAATCTCATCATATATTGTTGCCGCGTATATTTGCGAATCCGGGTTCTGAAACACATATCCAACATGCCTAGAAATCCTGGACGCCGGTGTCTTCCTTGTATCCATCCCAAGAACCTTTACAAAGCCTCTCCGAGGCTTTAGAAGCCCGTTCAGATGTTTCGCAAGGGTGGTCTTGCCAGCACCGCTCTCCCCTATTAACCCTATAAACTCGCCCCTAGATATATCGAGACTGGCACCTCTAAGAGCCCAGTCACCTTCCTGGCTATATCTATACCATAGGTCCCTAGCTTCTATCAGTTTTTCCATTTAACCACCTAGGAGCTTCCTGATAGACTCAACACCTTCTCCAACAGCCACCGGGATCTCGCGGATCTTTACACCTTGTTCGGAGAGTCTATAGAACACCTCACTAATCATAGGGGGTCTCACACCAACCCTTTTCACAAGAGAAGGGTCTCCGAAGACCTCTCTAGGATCTCCGAAAGCCTCGATCCTCCCATCATTCATTATAGCTATTTTATCAGCAACCTCGACAGCCCATTCTATCTTGTGCTCAACAACCACAACAGTCATCCCAGTCTCCCTTTTTAGTCTCTCTATCAAGCCCAGGACCCTCGCGGTCCCCACGTGATCCAGCATAGAGGTTGGCTCATCAAGAACCAAGATCCTGGGTTTCAGCACTAGAACCGATGCTATCGCGAGAATCTGCTTCTCTCCTGCAGAAAGAGATCTGGGGGATTGCTCAGCCCTCTTATCAAGCCCAACATATCTCAGAGCCTCCCAAGCCCTCCTCAAGATCTCCTCCCTTGAGATGCCGAGGTTCTCCAGACCCATCACAACCTCCTCAATCACTGTGGGCATTATGAGCTGGGCATCTGGGTTCTGGAAGACGAATCCAATATCCTTCACAATCTCTTCTGGGCGTAGCTTCAGTATATCTCTCCCAAGAATTCTCACCGAACCCTTGATCTCTCCCCTTATCATGTTCGGTATTATTCCAGTTAATATATAGAGGAGTGTTGACTTACCACAGCCAGAAGGCCCCATTATAGCTATAAACTCCCCCTCCTTCACAGCCATGTTCACTCCTTTCAACACCCAGTCCTCTGATAGTGGGTATCTGAACCAGAGATCCTCGATCTCTATAGAATAGCCCACGATCCTCACCTCTAGAAAGGCTTAACGAAGGTGCTATATAGCGAGAAACCCATGAGCTTATACACTGCTATGGAACTATATATAGCTATAATTAATATAGATGCAGTTGTATCCCTCCTATCCCATCGAAGGGGAAAAGCATAGCTCCTCTTCTTCGAGTATCCAAAGCCCCTGACCATCAGCGTCACGCTTAGATCCCATGCAAGGCTCATAACCCTTATAATAAGGGGTATGAATACAGGGATCATGTTGGAGACCCTTTTCACAGGATTCTTAGTGTCGACCTCTATCCCCCTAGCCTTCTGAACATCCATTATATTCCTAATCTCGGTAACGGCTAGGGCTAGCATTCTGAGTGAGAGTAAGAGCATGAACCCAGCTTTATATGGTAGTCCCAGCCTCGAGAAGGTCTGGACCAGATCATATGGTTTGACTGTTGAGAAAAATATTGTCATGGAGATCACTGGGTTCACTATTAAAAAGAACTTTCCAGTACCGACTAGAATCCCGACATCTGTTATCCTTATACCGGCTATGGGGAATGTGAAGAGATAAGTGCCCACGTTCTGGTAGTAGCTGGCCCATACGAGAACGGCTACTATAAAGAATATCGAGCTGTAGAGAAAGGTTATTAAGAATCTTGTGAGGGAGAGCCTGGCTAGGGCCATAGCAACTAATAGTGATATGAAGATGAGAAGCGATACAGATCCGTCGAACTGCGCTACTATGGATGAGAAGAGAACCATTACGAACCATAGGAGCTTGACCCTAGGATCTAGAGAGTGGATCAGGCTCTTCCTCTCAATATAGAGACCTAGCTCGCTCATCTTCTCCCACACTCCTCCATGATCTCTTTTCTAGCCTCTATAGCACCCATATAGGCTCTCACAAGATCTATAGTAAGTAGTTTACCACCAGATACTACGTGTTTCCCGTTAACAAAAACGTCCCTGACCGAGAATAGGCCGAAGTCATATACTAGGCTGTGAGACGCTTCCACATGATCCTCGATACTGATTGGTGGGACTGGCTCTAGAACCACTAGATCCGCTCTATATCCCTTCCTAATTATTCCAACATTATCCCAACCGAGGGATCTGGCTCCATCTATTATCGATCTAGTTAGAAGGTCTTGAGGAGAGATCCTCTGGGGCTGAGAATACAGAGATCCCTGAGCAGCTATGGCTACCTTCATCTCGAACAACATATTCATCCACCCAGCTGTTGCAGGTCCGTCTGTCCCTATGGTAACCCTTGCCCCCTTTTCAATCATCTCAGCTATCCTCGCTATCCCCGAGCCCCAGCTCATGATGGTGAAGGGGCAGTAAGATATATATGGCCTATACCTAGATATGATCATTAGATCCTTGTCGCCGATATATACAGCATGCGCTAAGAGAGGCTGTGTCTCCATAAGTCCTAGTTTCTCAGCTGCCTCAGCTGGTGTAGCTCCATAGAGCTTTCTAACCACCTCAATCTCATCCCTCGACTCTGCAAAGTGCATGTGTATCCTCAGCCCTCTATCTAGAGAGGCTTCTACAGCCCTTTTAATAGAGTCGCTGGAAACAGAGTATAGGGCATGGACGCCGATCATCCCCCTCAGAAGCTTCGCGCCTCTGCTCAGTCTAGATGCGAATGAGATAGATTCCTCTATGCTATGCCTTGGAGGCCCTTCGAAAAGCTCTACAACCCCGAGGGAGAGCGAGGCCCTTATACCAGATTCCTCACAGGCCCTCGCAACCTCATCTTCGTAGAAGTACATATCTGCGAAAAGGGTTATGCCGTTTAGAAGCATCTCAGCTATCCCTGCTAGTGCGCCTGCATATATGTGGCGAGGTTTTAGGCATGACTCTAGTCTCCAGATTTCCTTTAGCCATGCTAATCCTGTGAGGCTTGTTGAGAATCCCTTGAATATATACATAGGCACATGGTTATGGGTATTCACTAGTCCAGAGATGACTAGGCTCCTTGCGGATCCAACTATCTCCTCTGGTCTATATTCCAGCCCCTTCTCATAGTCTATAACATCTTCTATTAAACCTCCTCTGCTATCGAAAACAACCAGCCCGTCTTTTATAAATGGTCTTTCAGGATCTAGTGTGAGTATTTTTCCTCTAACCCCTATGAGACTCAAATGCTATCCCCTAGATATGCAGATCCTCTATCTTCTAATAGACACCCTATCCCTCCAATACAGCCCTCTCATCTTGATAGGCTGGTAGAGTATATAGCCCAGTATCGGTGTTACCGTGAGGGTCACTATGCAATTATTAAATATTACCCAGGGAGCGAACCAGCCCCATATCAGGGGCCTTGGTAGCCCTATCACCGGTTCTAGAAGATCTAGCCACCAGGAGATATAGATAGAAACCCAGATCGAGCTTACTATCCCTCCCCATATATAGTACTCTATGAGGCTTCTCGGGGTTCTGAAAGACTGGTCCTTCATAAGTTTATATGGAACCCAGGCTATTATGAAATTCCCAATGAATCCCCCTATGCTCCCTATGCTGAGATAGCCCGTGAGAGCATCTGCTATGAAGTTTCCGATAGCAACGCCTAGAGCACCTGGAACACCGAAGAGTATCCCGAAGAGAGGTGCTAATGCGTTCCCAGGCCTGATCCACGTGAACCCCGGTATAATAGGTATTCCTCCAGTAGCTGCGAGAGCCCCTCCATAGAGGGCTGCACATAGAGCTGTTATAGATACATCGACAGCGTCCCACCTAAGCTCTTGCCTAACGATCTTAAAACCCGAGAAAGTCCTCCCAGTAATTTCTAGGAAAAATACTATGGTTCCTATAGCCCATAGCACAGCTCCCACAGCGAACCAGAAATCCCTTCCAAGCGCTACGAAGGGCTGTGTTATGATCCACTTGCTTGCCGCATCCGGAGATACACCTTTACTCACAATATCATATGCCATGAAGATGAATAGAGCTACAAAGAGTATTGCTATCAAAATGCTTATAGACCATAGAGCGGCCCCGGGCCTGCTCACAGCGACTCACCTTCCTCCCCTTCTAAAGAGATATATGAAGATCCCGATACCAGCTATCAATATTAAGAATCCCAGTATGGTTGTCACAGCTGGGCCTACAGAGCCTTGGGCAAGTCCTCCAGTCGGTGAGTAGAAACCGCTGTATCTATATACCATGTATAGGGCCATGGCTAATAGCCATAACCCTCCTATCGATATGGCTGCTAGCCACCCTTTAGCCCGCATGAAGGACATGGCGACCCCAGATGCTAGAACGATAAAGCCTATTGAGAGTAGGAGGATTTCATATGCGTTCATCAACTCCCTATCTAATATCTATTTACAAGTTTAAATATTTTCGATCTATAGATCCTAGGGAATATGCTAAGCACTATTTACATAGAGGCCAGAATAATATCTTGGGGTTCGGGTTTCATTGGGCTTGACATCTTTGATCAAGCCCTCTTCCCTTGGTTTCATCGCCCTCAGGATCCCTTTTCATCGGGATCCATATCGCTGGGCTCCGCCCGCTCGGGGTGACCCCGACCCACAGCTCCACCATCATAGAGATCTCTGGTTCATTGCTGGGGGAAACCCCGCATCCTGGCTCTCCTCTTCCTTCTCCTCTTTTCTTCCATGTATCTCCTCCTAATGTTTATAGATGCAACCTTATGCCTACTCATTTTTAATCCACATCTAGGGCATTCGAAGACATGCCCCTCTTGGGTCTCTACAACATACCCGCATCTGGGGCATTCCCTAGACGTATTCCTTGGATCTACATAAGCTGTTAATGCCACCTCTGACATCCTCTTATGTATTCTTTTCCAGGGTGTTCTAGCATTCCTCTTCCTCTTAACCTTCTCAACCCTTTTCCTAGACACGAGATCCTCCTTATCAAGATCCTCGAATACATGGATAGTGTTTGGGAATAGCGATCTCAAGCCTGCTGAGAGTTTGTTTATAAAGTCCTTCTCCCTATTCCTCTCCCTTCTAACATACTTCTCATAAAGCTCCTCCTTACCCCTACTCTGTGCTATAGCCTTTTTACGCTCATACACGATCTTCATGCTCTGGAGAGGCTTTAGATCTACATGTATAAAACCTATACTAGGCTCGTAGCCATCCAGTGAAAGCTCGTTACTATCCCAGCCAATAACCCTCCTAACCTCGATCTCCTCAGAGCCCTTGAAAGGGATAACTACTCTATCATCCTTGATTATAACCTCACCTACAGTCCAGCCTCTAACTCTGTGCTCAAACCATGTTGATCTCCAGGATACATAGAGGTATTCACCTTGTTTTAGAGTTATCCTAATGGTTTTAGCCTCATAATCTATCTTCATAAGCGTTATCTTACACTTAGCGAATCTCCTCCTGATCCTCGGCTTTATCTTCCTAGCCCTACCTTTTAGATACCTCTTCCTCCAGGATTCTATGATCGAATAAGCTTTCCTAATAACAGCATCAACCCAATGCGCAGCGTAGGGGTTATCCTTCATAAGCTCATCCCTGAGGCGTTTCTTGAAAGCCCTGTCCCTCGGTATTATTGGGACATGCATCTTCAAACCCATATTAGTGATCAGCTTTCCACCCCTTCTGACAAGCTCTGGGAAGCTGTATTTCCACTCGATATTATCCCAGATCATATCTATAGCATTCTGTAGAGCCTTGACATACCATGTTATCAGCCCTCTAACCCTGTCATCCCTGATAGGTACAGAATATGCCCTCACAAGCTCAAGGATCTGGCAAACCTCCTTAGACCTCAGCAAAATAGCTCCATAAAATGATATATCAACCCTTATAAACTTTTATGAAA
>Ga0209670_100910_pt1 | contig 15322 bp, 28 predicted proteins | sample PerSpoBPS_BMetaG_FD_184741 | JGI IMG/M metagenome (GOLD analysis project Ga0209670, IMG submission 184741) | Thermal spring microbial communities from Yellowstone National Park, Wyoming, USA - Perpetual Spouter B (PS_B) MetaG (SPAdes) (version 3) | ecosystem: Environmental > Aquatic > Thermal...
CTAATACCAAAGTTAAGAAATTGCACGGTGACGGCCGATGTGGCAGGGTTAAAGGCCGGTTTGGACGGCGAGCTTAGAGAGTTTTTGGAGGAGTTTATCGCAGCATGCCCCACCTTCATAGCAACCTTCTGGTTCTCCAAAGTTTGACGTCCAAATTCCCCACATATATCTGAGATAGTCCGCGTTGTGATAGAACTTTTCCATGACCTCCCCGTCCTCCATATCTCTCTCAGACCCCCTCTTACGATGGTCAGACATGTCCCTTCAGCCTGCCGCTGAGATACATCTTCTCCACGACACTTTTATCCTCCATGTCTAATTCGTCGAGGAGCTTCTTGATTTGAGTGAACAGGTTATTGTAACTCCCCTCCCCACCCTTCAGGTAAGCTAAAACTTCCTGTAGGAGGCTCAGGACACCTTCCTTAATTTTTAGTAGGATTGGCGGCTCTCTGACCGCTTTTTTTACAGTATCGAGTGCGGTCTTGAATAGGAAACCATCGCATTTATTCTTGGAGCGGAGATCAATTCCGCAGAGTGCATACGTAAGAACTTCTTTGGCTTCCATATACATGCGGAATTGGTCTATGTAGTCTGGTTCAAACATTGGGCCGATAGTGGCGTTCATCACACCGATTTTCCCTACCACAATTATATATAACCCGTTAAGGCCCACTTATACGGGCTTTAAATAGGTGGCCGACGTCGGCCACTATATAAAGCCCTAATAAACCCTAACCCATCCCTTTACAATACCCTTCAGCTTAAGGAAAATTCCATACTCATAAGTGCTTTCTGCATATACGACATATAGTTTGGCGGTCTTGCCTTCAACAGGTCTCATAAGCCTTCCTTGTCTTTGAACCAACTGCCTCGTTGATTTACCTGACGCTATGATAATGCCTGTCGCCACCTCTGGCACGTCTATACCTTCGTCTAAAGCCCTTACGGCTAAAAGAACCTTGAACTCCTTACCCCATCCCGCAAATATTTCGTCCCTTACCTTCTCTGGCTTGCCGCTATGGTAGGTCTCCGCTGTAACCCCATTCTCCACAAGGTAGTTTTTCAACTCCTCTATGCTGTCTATGCTTTCACTAAAGACGATAACCCTATCCTCGCTACAACCCTTCACAAGCTCAAGCACCTTCCTTTTCTTCGACGGTATCCTTGATAGTAACTGACGCCTACGGTTCAATAGCCTCTTCAACTGTGTCTCAAGCCATCGTATATTTGATGAGCCTGTTGCCTTTGCCGCTTCAAGCTCCGACCTAACCCGCATAATTTTATGCTCTAAATCCCTGTAAAGCCTACTTTCAACCTCTGTCAGGGGGGCTGACACAGGGTAGATTTCTATGGGTGAAACATACCCGTTCTTAATGGCTGTGGCTAAATCAAGGCAATAGACCACGGGTAGCCTTGCCGCTACCTCGTTATGCCTGCCGTCCTCACGTTTTAAAGTCGCTGTAAGAGCCATAACGTCCTTACCCTCAAGCCTGAAAAGGATTTGTGAAAAGGTTTCAGCCGCTACATGGTGAACCTCGTCAAGTATAACCATCTTGAAGTGGTCTAAAATCCACGGGTGTAGAACCACGCTGTTGTAGATGCTAATCGTAATGTTGCTTAACTCCTTCTCCTGACCGTAAAAGGCCGTCGCCTCAAGCCCGAAACTTCTCTTAAGAGCTGATAACCACGTCTTTAAAATCCTCTCTGTTGGCACAACCACAAGCGTCGGCTGGCTAGCTGTTGAAATAGCATAGCCCGCTATAACCGTCTTACCCGTCCCTGTCGGTGCTATAACAACTCCACGCCTGCCTTTCTCAACCCATGCGTTGTAGGCTTCCTCTTGATAAGGTCTTAAGGTAACCGCCTGTGTCTGGGGTTGCGGCTTTATCTGAATAATTGCGGGCTGTGGAGTAGGCTCTGGTTCAAAAAAAGCGAATTCGGTAAGCTTGAGCTGGGACATTCTGGGTTTTAGACCCTTGATAGTGCTTTAAAACCCGTTTAGGCCATACGTGTTACTGTTTCAATAAGAGCTTTGCAACGTCTTCATTCGTTGTAACGGTCTTGTAGCAATTTGGGCATTTGTATTCTCTTTTCAAGACCTCACTCCTGCTGTCCTCGTAATCATAGCCGTTAGGTTCAAGCCAATACATCTCCTCGATTAATTCCTCTACTAAAAGGGCTTCCAATTTAGAGCCGCAAAAACCACATGTCGCCATGTTAAACCCCGTTAGAGATGAGTAAGGCATAAAAGAAAAGCTCTGAAAACCTGCGGTGGATTAAAGCGTTTAAGAGCTTGAGGTAAACCTTGAAAGATATTCCTCTCTCCCTATAACTCTCTCTTATAAGGGCTGTAAACCCCCTACCATACCTCAAACTCCATGAGGAGTAGCGTATTCTGAACGGTGAAAGGGATACCGCTGAAACCCATCCGTCTGTCTCCTGCCTTATGATGTCTATGCGGCCAAGCCTAAACCTAACCTTGTGGGTTACATCTAACACGCCTACCACCCGTTGTCAATAATAGGCTCATTTGACCACATCAACGATTGCGGTTTCAGGCTCGGCCTGTTGCTCGGATGCCGTCTTGGGTGCTAGCGGCATGCCGTAAATCGTGGTAGTTATCCCATACTTCTCCAGCATGGCGATATTCTCTGCTGTGTAATCCCCTTCCTCGATTGACACCTTGTATTTTAACGGGTTTTTAGGTTGGCGGACATCAGGTCGGATTGCCCTAACGACGTAAAGCTTTTCGGGTGCGGCTATATGGATGGAGATTACTCTGACGCCATGTTCCTTCAGCCACCTTATACGGTAGCCCTTTCCACTCTTAATAACTATTGGGACCATTTCCTCAAGCGTTTTATAACATAGGTCAAAGACCTTCTCTCTTTCTCCCCACTCAGCAATCCATTCCAATTCCTCATAGGAGTTGCCTATGAATTTGGCGATGTCCGCTATTACGCTTACAAAACGTGGTATAAACATGCTCCGTCTCACCTGCCGCCTACTTCACAGGTGCGGTCAATAGCCTTCTTGGCCGCTTTAAGCGATTTCAAGACAGGTATGTTAGGTAATTTTTTGCTCCTACAAGTTTCGCATACCACTAGTAACAGGATGTCATGGGGTTTGTCGGGGCTACTGACTGATTGGAATAGAGCATAACCCTTCGGTAACTGTGGAAACATACTAATCGCTTTTTGCGTTGTATTAACTCGGGTATGGCATAGGTCGCATTCCACCGTCGTCCTCTCAACCCTTTCAACCTCAAGGTATTGCACGCTGTCCACATGCTCGAAGACGGCTATCTGTATCGGTCTCCAAACCATCTCGGCAACTTGTTTATCCCTATGTATGGGGATTAGGTATTGCATGTCCTAAACACGGGTTTAGACACATATAATCCGTTAAGGCCATAGGCCATTCCTAAAAGCCTCGCCTACGGCTTTCTCCACGACTTCTTTTGGGACGGGCTTCATATAAGAGTTGTAGGCTTCAAACCCTCTTACAAGTCTTTCAACATCGTCGGAGAAGTCAAGCTCCGCCATTATCGTTACCCCTTCAAACTCTTTCGGGTATCTGTTAGGTGAATTCCACCCCTTCGCCACATGTATCCTGATAAGGTCGTTGAATTTCTTAACCGCATAGACCTTGCCATTCCACCTCTTAACATAGTTCATGAGCCTGACACATGCTCTTATATTATATAAAAGCGCTTCCTCACTCTCGTTGTTTCCCGCTAAAACATTAAGCTCCCCATTCTTATAGTAAACGGCTACCTCGCCTGTGAGCGGTATGCGTTTCACTTCTTGCTCGATATGGTTATCAAGGCTTTCAACAAAGCCATCAAGGCTTGATTGGGACATCAACAGACACCTGCCTATTACAGGATATTAATCCGTTTAGGCCGTAGCGGCGGAAATTGTTTTCTTACTTAAAAGGTAAGGTGCTTGGATGTAGGTGGCTGTCCCGAATGGGTGAGTGGTCTCGATAATGAGAAAACCGTTGCATGTTAAGGAGACCTTCGCATTCAAAGCTCCCGCCTTCTGCAGGGCTGTAACGTATTTCTTGAGGAAGTCTGCGTTGAATGCCGTGTTTCTGAAGTTTCCGTCTGCCTCGCCTAAAGTTATGCGGTTTAGGGGTTTGATTAACTGCCTGTAGTCTCCCTGTTTTCTATCATACTCGTATGTAATCATGCATGCGACCCCTTTCACTCCGTTTTTCCTGTTGTCGAATATCACATGTGTTGCCTTGGGGTGAAGCATGTAGAGCAGGGTATCAACCTCTACTGTAAAGGATGCTTTCTCTCCATGTATAGGCTCTTTTGTCTCCCTCGCCTTAATGAGCAAATCCACGTCTGTAAAGTCTTTTCCACTCCCGTTCTCCACGTATATCTCCCTGCCGTCATGTAGCAGGCTACCCCATGAAAAACCATACACGTCGGGTGTAGGTGCTACATACTCGATTACGCTCCCTCTCCCAAGCCCGCTATTCCTAATCCCACGCATGGCGTCCGAGGCACGGATAATACCCATGCAGGAATACTCTCCAACACTCTCCCTCGGAAACTCTATCTTCAGGTAGCGGGTCATGTCGAATGAAGGGCTTTTGAAAACCTCTACCTTGCTCTCCGACGATATGTGGAAGAACTCCGTATCAGCCGCCTTGACAAGCCGCAAAACGTCGTAGAGATGTCCTGCCTTAAAATCACGTTTAACCTGTTGTATGAGGCTCATGCCCCATACCTCTTGGTATAGACTAATAACCCGTTTAGGCCATGCTGGTTATTTCCTCAATGTTTATCGGTAGTTTTTTCCTCGGCTTCAGTAGAAGGTATAGGTATCGCTCATACTCGTCTTCAGATATATGGCCTAGCTCGGTGTAAAGGTAGTATCCCTTGAGGTATGGTTCAAGCCCTCTTAAATAAGCCCTGTTCCAGTTCCCCCAAAGTCTCGGTGGCGACAGTATTCTAACCACGACGCCTGCGTTTTCCAGCCATTTATACGCTCCTATGATATTTGACGGCATGTTGATTGAGAGGTGTTTATGCTCTGGGGTGGTGTAAGAGAGCAGTAGATATGCTTCTTCCGTTATTTCAGCGACCTTCTCCGAGATTTTAGCTACTGTTTTAGGACTTATCTTGTAAAGCTCTGCCGAGGTTGAAGCGGGGCTGATAAGCTCCCCCTCTCTAACAAGGGCTTTAAGCCTCTCGTTTTCTTCTCTCCTCTTATCCTTGAACGTTTGAATAGCAAGGCTCCTCTCCCTCTTCTCCTGCTCCGTTAGCTCGAAAGCGAGATAGTGATAGTCGCTGATGTGTTCCACCCATGTTGGAAGCGAGTATTCTGGCTCGGTCAGGGTTGTGAATGAGAAGACCGCTTTAAGATAGTCTTCAGCAGGCAGAGTGAACAATTCAAGTTTAACCCCATATTCCTTAAGCCTCTCGGCGTATGGGTTAATCTCCGCTACTGCGAGCCTCCGCAACTCCCCCACGGTGGTCTCAAACGGCTTAAAATGCTGTGTCTGTAATGGGATGAAAGGTTTTCTTTCACCGAGATATACCATTAATTGTCCACCGAAAACCCTTATCCCTGTGTAGGCGTAGTTTTCTCCGTTATAGCTCGTCAATTTAAGGGGTGGCGATAGTTTAACGCATAATGCGTATGCCTTCTCGTAATATCTCTTGACGGGGTGGCTGAAATAAGCAGTATCGAGACCTTCTGTTTTTACGACATGTAGCTCCAAATCCTCAAGCCGTTTTATAAGCTCCACATCGGTCTCATATGCATCCCTCACTATATCCTCATATTCTTCGTCGCCAATCAGCCTTGCCTTCTTAACCTTCTTCTCAAACCTTTTCTTAAGCTCGTCTAAAACCTCTTTAGCCGATACGGGTTCAATAAAGCCCATGCTGGGTAGGGGGGCATTATTGATTAATATCCTGTCATGGCCTTTCTGTCTGGGTGGCCGACGTCGGCCACTATATAAAGGGGGTTGAAGGTTACTCCATCCTCGGTGCCAACACGAAAAATATTTCACCGCCTGCCACAGGCTTTGCCACTTTTAAGGGCGCGTTGTCGGAGAAATAGACCGAGACGTCGGGTGGTGGGACGACATTCTTACTTTTCGGTACATCGTTAGATATGTTCTGGAGCGCATACGCTATTGTTGAGAGGTAGTGTGTGCTGAATGATGCTTTTGCCGAGCCTTCAACGTTCCACCCCCTAACAATTGTTTCATAAGTCATGCTCCCGTCCCCGTCTGCGGCGGAGACATGTAGTCCATCTTGCACGGTTTCTAGACGGACGGCATCCGATACAACCATGGCGTCGTTAATGGCGGAGTAGAACTCTCCTGAGTAGCAGGTAAGGGATGCTTTATATGGGATTTTTGAAACGTCTGGGATTTTGGGGGCGTCGCCATCTATCTTGAATTCAAACTCCTTGCTACCGCCTACTCCCTTGGACACATTAACCTTGAAAACCTTGTCATCGTTGGAGAACATTACTTCTACCGCTCCCTTCCCAGCCCTCTCAAGGACGTTCTTCAGGATATTGACGTCAATACGGAACTTCTTTTCAGCGCCTTCCACTCCATGGACGGTGCAGTTCTTGAGGATAAAGCACCCGTAAACCACTAAATCGGGGTTAGCACATTCAACCATGACCTTATCCTTATCAGCTAAAGAGACTACCGCTACACCCTCTTTACCAAAGACCTGTCTAAACGCCCTCACGAAGTCTGGGAACGGCCCCGTGAACACCTTGAAGCCAGCCACCACTTCAACCAGACTCATGGAACCACCCCAGCTAACACACCTTTAGACTTCACAAGCCCGAGAATTCTATCCGCTTCCTCGGTGTCTTTTGTGAGTATTGCACCGCAGTTGGGACATTTGAACTCCATATCATCCGTGTAGGTGTCATCAAGCTCAAACTCTCCGTTGTAGATGTATCTGTTGTATTCGGTTGCGATGCATAGGAGGTATTCAATGTCTTTTCCACAATTTGGGCAGACCATACCGATAACACCTTATTTCCCAAATTTAACCCGTTGAGGCCACGTTCCCCTCCCTATGCAAATCATCTGTTATTCCTAGGATTTCATCCGCCTCAGAAAAATCCTCCGCCACCACCTCGCCACATTCTGGACAGATGAACTCCACTATTGTCTCCTCAAGGAGTGTGTCACCAGGTTGTCCATTGTAATGGTAGGCGTTGTGTTCACAATCGTCGCAGATTAAGTGTTTTATGGTTTTCCCGCAGTTTGGGCAGGGCATATCGCTCACCTAGAGCTTCGACCAAACTGTGTAGGATTCAGTCACATCAACCACCTATCTACAATAAGCCCGACCCCTATGAGCAATAGTGTAACGGAGATTACGAGCGTGTTGAAGAACAGGTCGCCACATCTCTCCCCACAGCCCCGTAGTGCAAACAAATCAAGTAGTGATAGTAGCCCCAGCATGATGCTGAAAACACCGAAGCCACGTTGAACCACACTTCTCATGCCAGCATCGGTGCTTCCAACTCATAGACTTCCATCCATACCGAGTGCCAGTCTGCATCGGCCACTACAACGTAGTATTTGTCCCCCTTCATGACGGTTAGGCTGTTGAAGTATGCGTTGGTTATAACCCCTCCCACAACTTCTTCCACCGGTATTTTGGTGAGGGTCTGTTTTTCGCCTGCTAGGAGCCAAGCTTTATGCTCTGCTCCCGCGTCTGGGATAACCTCGTAGGTCTTCTCCTTAAGCTCGACCAACATTGAGTTGCTGTCGGCTGAGAGAACCCTGCCGCCTATGATATGGTAGGTTGTGACACCCTTAACCCTGACATGGTTCATAAAATATAGAAGGAGACACGGTTTTAAAACCTGTCAAGGCCATAGTAGCTACATGATAACTACGCCGCAATCCTTAAAGCGTTCGAAAATTTCATCCCAACTCCATCCTGATGTCCCCGTAAAGCACTCCCCACATAGCCCACCGTTCTCCCTGTATTCTCCGACCGCCTCCTGTGGCGTGTTTGCGATGACGTAAACCTCTAAAACCCATCCATCGCATCCATAACATTTTAGCTCAAGCCCGTCCCTATCTCGGAGTTTGAATACCTTTGACATAGGTTTCACACCTTGATGGTCTCGCCTTGTCCTATGATTGTTTCTGGGCTTGATAACTCCATCAACATCTCAGAGAAGCAGTCACCGCAAAGACCTGCGTCTGCGGACATGTATAGGCCTATTGCCTCTGATTTCGAGGTGGCGAGGACGTAGAGGTTCGTAACCCTCCAACCACAACCATGGCATTTCAAATCATCGCCGTTGCCATCCCTTAGCCTGAAGACCCGCTTACCCTCAAACCTTTGATTCCTTTCAACAACACTTGCTGACATCATGTATAGGACAGACCATACCTGCAATATAATTCCTCAAGGCCCTAACAGGGACGTTAAAGAAGACTGTTCACAACATTGTTACTATTTCTCTAACCTCTCTGCAGGGCTTATATTCGGGATGATGAAATACCATGTCAAGTCCAATGGTTCAAAATATGGGAGATTTAGAGGAGATGAGAATCCCAGTCTTTTTGCAATTTCCGTAGCAATGAGGTCTAAGTAGTCGTCTATGTTATCGTCATAGTCTTCTTCCCACACTATTTTCGACTCGCCGAAAACGTCAGTTGTAGTGAAGTGGTCGGGTATATGTTTACCATCCAACGGTATCCTTACTTCCGTTGTTTCCCCATATCTTGTCACATCATACCCGACACCGAGTTCATCGAGAACATTGAGAAGTTTTTCCAAGAAGGCCTCCCCCTCCCTCATTACTCCCGACCATTATGGACATCATAAAATTCAAGGCTTTTTGAGAGTTATAACTTTTTATGGCCTCCTACAACAAGTCCTTTAAAATGTTGAGGGCGAGGACTGCCGTCTGGTCTGGGATGCCGTCAAGCATGTCGAAGAGAATGAGGGGAATTAGCGTGTAGAGGATGGTTTTAATGACCCACCACTTACCAACCATCACGGAGGTAGGAGTAACCAGACGTGGATATAACCCGTTAAGGCCGTCCCTTTATATGGTGGCCGACGACGGCCAGTAATACGCCTTATCCGACCTCGACAAGGTAGAACTTATAGCTAATGTTTTGTAATTCCTCCTCCGTTAAAACCCGCCCCTCCTCAAGGCGGGTTAATAATTGGAATACAAGTGCTACATCATTCTTTTCAAGCTTCACCTGAACCCTATTGTAGGCTACCTCGAAGCCAAGGAGTTTTGTCAGAAGGTCGGCTGTTGATTTATGACCTACAGCGGACACCACGTTCGTCATTTTGCTCATTATTTTGACTAGGTTGGCGGCGGTTTCTATGCTGATTTCAGTCACCCATACATGGTTTTTCCTACCCTCTGGAAGCATGCCCAAACTGAATGCGTTAAGGATGTATAGCATCCCTACCACCTACCCCACCAGCAAAGTCTCATATTCAAATATCTTTTCGGCCTCACCGCATTCGGGGTAGGGCGGAAGCGTGAGCCTGACGTTATCAGCCCACCTATATAAACTCCCTAAAGCCCGTATGCTAACGGATGTCCAAGCTCGTCGTGCACATGGTCATGTTTGTGAGTGCAGGGTTCTCCAAGTCTTCTCTCACAATCTATACACCTCCCCTGCATACAAGGCTTACATATCATTTGAAGTTCCCTTGTCCAACCTGTCCCGCAGACGCGGCAGGCAAGGACGTCTCCATGGATTTCCTCTAAAGCACCTCCGCAAACCCCACAGCTCACGTGTCTTCATTATCAGGCATACATAAATCTCATTAACGGCCTTGACGGTTAATTAACATCTGTTTCATAGGTTACGGCATGATATGCCCTAGGTGTGGGAAAGAACTTGAAGACTCAAATTCGCCATTTTCCGACGACGGTGACTTCTATTCATGCAAATGTGGTGTGGAGGGCTATGGCTACCACGAGGCGGACGGTGGATACCATGTATCGTTTACCATACCCTCTTCAGAGAGTTAAGGAGTAACCAACGCCAACCCTTTTTTCTTCATTACAACCTTTGCGAGGGGGATGGGCGGGAGCTGTTCACGGGCCTTTGGAACCACTATTGCTACAAAGCCCGCTCCAGACACTATTTCGATTCCAACAACCCATTTCCCTGACTTGGTTTTCGTAGTTGCCAAACATAGATTTTTGAAACCCCTACTCATAAGGTATTTCATCGCGTGTAGGTGTTCTGTTGGTGCCTCCGCTATAGCGGATGTCATGACTAAGTTACCTCTGGTTAAAGCGTTTTCCCCCACCACATCATCTCTCATGATTATGATGACCTCCTTCGCAACATTTGTTATACTACCGCTTGGAAACTCGAACACCCTCTCAAACTCTGACGGGTTCAAGCTCCTTTGGGGAGGAGATTTTCTTAATCAACCTTATTTTGACTTTTCCCAAGTCGGTGAAATTCTTATACGAGCCAACTCGTGCGCGGTCGAGCCCCTCTCTCCGTCTCCGCCTCAACGTATAGACAACCCCCTCCCGCAAGAGATGTTCCCGCGCCTTCTCCACATTGAAGTAAATCACCATTCAGACCACCATGTTCAACCTACTTTCAATAATTGAGCGTAGAAATGACTTTGTTTTGACGCCGCTAATCCTGTCCACCACTTCATTTCCATGTAGGAAGACAAGTGTCGGGACACTCATTATTCCATAAAGTCTCGGAAGTGTAGAGTCCCTATCTACGTCTATTTCCTCATAAAGCAACCTGTATTCCTCCGCCAGCTCTTGGACAATCGGCTTAACGGCTTTACAGGGTTGACACCAACTTGCTGTGAAGAGTAGGAGTTTGAGGCTCATCAGGTTTAATCATAAAGCTAGCCATATTTAACTGGTTAAGGCCGCGTAGAGAGGAATCAAAGGTTGAAGCTTCTCGGCCAAGTTTACGAGGTAGTCAGAAAGGTGTTTATAGGCCTCCTCGTTCATCTCCTCAGAACCCTCAAGCACTTTTTGTAATTGGTTGAATTTCAGTAATAACTCGTCCGTCTCTCTCTTCCCCACCACCTGTATTAGTGCGTGGGCTAGATGGCCTGTTGGGTTATCTTTAGATTCCGTCAGCTCTCGTGTAACTTCCTTAATCTCCTTCAGCATATTGCCTACATTTGGGTGCCCCCTTCTTCCAGACCTGACAAGCAGAAGCGCTGTAAGAGCATCAGTTATTACGCGGCTGGCAAGCAAGAGTGTATGGTATTTTTCAGCATAGTCAGGTTCAAAAGTTGGGCCTATAACGTTCATAACACCCCTATTCCTTATATGCATATATCCCCTTAAGGCCCTCCTTTGGAGGGTGGCCGACGTCGGCCACGCAATGCCCTTTATATAGGGTCAGGCTCCGGACAGCCCTTACTAGACTGTTCAATCAACACCTTCAGGACGGCCTTGTTCCTATACCTGAGGAAGTTCCTTGAGACGCGAGTAGTCCTGAATCTGATTAGCGTGTAGGGCTCAACCTTGAAGGTCTTAACGCCGTGCTCCCTGTGCTCTATACGTAGCTCTGCGTTGGGGAGCGCTACGAAGGAGTTGTTTAGTCGGAAGAAGTTATACAGGATTTGTGGTGGGGCGAAGGGAATAATCCTGATCTGTTCCTTCCACAGGAAGATTGGGTTGTAGTCGGGGGTGAAGTGGAAATCCATTATGGAGAAGTTTTTGAGGTTTAACCTATGTCCACCTATCCATAGGTGGGTTTCGAATTTAGTGTTTGTTATCATTCTTTCGGCGTCCCCTAAGAATTTCCTCATCATTGGCGAGTCCACGACTTTACTAGGCCGGATAACTATCCGCAGGTTCTCCTCAGGCTCATTGTGGAACTCCAATGTGAACTTACCGAATGTCTCTGAGGAAACATCCACCACCATCATTCCATTTGTGAAAACATTTTCGACGCGGAGGTATTTGCTTAGAATTTTTAGGAATATCCATTTAGCTTCATGGGAGGCGGTGCTTATACCTTCCAGCACCATGGACGGCACCGGTCTTGTCCAAAATACCGACGGAGATAACCCGTGCTCGATAAAGGCCCCCCACAGTATGTCTGCGATATAGTAGGCGAGGTAGGTCTCCAGCTCCTTCTCCAGCTTTTTAAGAATGAAGGTTTTGAAGTCCGTATTAGGCGGTATGTCGAGTTTGCAGATGTCGGCTATGACCTCACCCTGAAGCCTCAAGCCGAGGCGAAGCCTTTCAGCCGAGAGTGCAGCACCGTCTGGAACCAAACTTTCGAAATTGAAGAGGTTTTTGATGAAAAAGTCTACAGAGCCGAAAACCTTTATCATACCGGGCAGGTCGCATATTATGGAGTCCTTAAAAACAGGCATCTGTGTGTCGAGTTCGTTAAGAAAAAGCCTCCCATCCTCCGTTATGCCGAAAACCAACAGGTAGTCGGAGCAGTTGAGGACTAGGTAGCTCGGTGTCACCACCACCTCTTTAGGGGTTTTGAAACGTATTTTGAGGTAGTTTCTTATAACAGGGTCTGGTATGTTGTCGAAGCCTGCGGAAAGGCAGGCATGGAGGGCCGTCTTAAGCTGGTCAGGGATGCTAAGGTGCTTTTCAATATTTGTCAGAACCTCCTTTATTTCCTCCTCGGTAAAGTTTCTAGGAATCACGTCCTAAAGCTTGTTTTCTAAAATAAAATCCCTTAAGGCCATTCCATTCATATTATCGGGCGCCCGCATAGTCCTCCCGTTCTTCGACGTATCAGCCTGCGCGTCACTACATTAAACTAATTACGGCCTAGGCAGGTTGCTGCGTGGGCCTGGCACTATTGAGAAGGTGTGCGTCATTATGTATAGCGGCTCTCCGTCTGGGTCGTAGCGGCCCGGTATCCTGTAGGCGTATGCGACGTTCATCTTCACGCTAAGGGTCTCGCCTGACTCTACTATCCGGTAGGTGTTCCATCCCTCGTTAGACTCCACTATCTCCACTAACTGACCTCGAAGGTGGGCCGTGCTTATTTCCTCCTGCGTCGGCGGGTTGCCGGGTTTACCTTTCATATTCAATGGGGCTGAGATCGCGAAAACATACGTGAAAAGGGGTTTTACAGCCGCTTGCTGTGAAGGCCCTGTTGGTGAGACGGTGAAGAGAGGCGTCTTATCCGCTAATAGTTTGACGAGTATTATACGACCTTTCACCCGCGTCTGGTCTGCCAGCACGTAAGTGTTCCAGCACTCCTTAACTATCTCGAACTCAAGCTCCCGAAGAATGCTCACCGCTGGTTTCCCCTCAGCCATATCCAGGATTACACCTCCTAATGTTTTCTTAAGGCTTTACGTCTCCTCTTATTATGCGGGCTTGTTCTAAGAATTGACCCACACTCCGAATGTCTTAGAACGCCTTTTTTGTCTCTGAACATGTTGTCGCCGAAGGGGACATACTTTCCACAATGTCCGCAGTAGAGGTTGTGGTTGTAGGGGGAGTTTCCTGAGAGTTCTTTTCTGATTTCCCTAACTTCCACCGTACCCATTGCCACCACCCCTCTTTACAAGTCTAAGCGTTATGCCGCCATCAGGCCTGACTTTCAGGACAGCCCTTATCTCCGCCGGGACTTTGTGCTCCATGGAAACCTTCATGATTTTCTCTATTGTTTTCATCGCTTCACCCTCCACCTCTATGTCGATGTTTCTGGCCGTCATCGTCCCCGCCATGTTGTCGTCGTAAATATAACTCATTAGGGCCTCAAACGGGTATATTAACCGTCTCGCTTCACCGGTTTAGATGTACAAGAGCAGGCTGGCGTGGTTGGCTGGGATGGTTGTCGGCCTTGCGGCAGGCGCGACACCAATTGTCGGTGGTGCGGTATACTTCTACGCGCTCATCGGCAAGCTGTTTAGTGGGTGCGAGGTATTTTCCGATTGTATGGTCGCAGTCTCCATTTCACTCATGGTAGCCTTTCTCATGGTTTGTGGAGCGATAATGTTGAGGGATATACTGAAGGGCTGTTAGGAGTTTAAATGTCCAGCCAACCCCCCACTACCCTGCCGTTCACCTTTAGAATTGGGTCTGATGGGGTCGGCCTTATGATTTCATAGGTCTCGATTTTCACATTTTTGAGAGCGTCTCTAAGGGTCTTCGGGACCTCCTCTGGAAGCACTACCGTCTCTTCTTTCTCGACTAGGATTGCGGTACTCATGTAACGTGAACGGTAACGGGAATATATAACCAATTAAACTCATAAACACGGCCCCATATGGGTGGCCGACGCCGGCCACCTATTTAAAGCACCGAGCCTTATCACTCTACTTCCAGGATACCTATTTTCTTGGGGTTTACCTGGAGACGGAAGAAGTACCTTCCCTTTGTTTTGAACTTGATACGGCCGTTTTTTCCGGGGTCAATTGTGAGCGTCCTTACTTGGTCTGGCTCCTGCTGGTTGTAAAACTCCAGCGTATGAACCTCTCTGTCCTTGTTAATGTAGGTAACCCACTTCCCTCTCCGCACCCTTCCCACAGTAGGTCTGAAGTCTTCATCAAGGATAATTATTTTCAGCCCTCCACGGAACATGGCCGCCATCAGAGGTATTAGGGGGAGGGGTGTGAGGGAGACGGGGACATACCACCAAGGCACCATATCCGGGGGCTGGACTGTCTTGGTTGTCGTCAGGTATGTTGTCGTGTTGCGCAACACCGTTGTCTGGAGGGTTGCGTAGACGACAGGTGTCGTGGTCGCGGTGACAACGCTTCGCACAGTCGTAGTGTCAGTTAAGGTCGTAACGTAGGGTATAGTGGTCACGGAGGTCACTGTCTCAACCCTCGTAACAGTGCCCTCCACAACCCTTGTGGTGTAAACCGTTGAGAAAACGTACTCGGTCTGGACCACTGTTGCTACGGCTGTCTGGGTGGATGTGGTGAACCGTGTAACAGTGGTGGTTGGGGTGGAGGTAACAGTCCTCGTGGCCGTAGAAGTAGTTGTAGAGGTAGCTGTTGAAGTCGATGTCTCAGTAGTTGTCGAGGTTAACGTAGAGGTAACAGTTGACGTGGTTGTTGAGGTCGTGGTTGTAGCTGGTTTCAGCCGTAGGACGCCGTAAAAACCTGCGGTGCTGGGGTGAGCGTCTTGGTCAAAGACAGGATCGTTGAAACCTTCGCCTAGAAAATTCCTCAACTCCTTTAAATCAGGTCTTCCTATTTCTAATTTGAAGCTGTTGCGGGTTGCTGTGCCGGTTATGTTTGATGGGTTGAAGGGTGTGAACTCTAGGTAGTAGTTGCCTGCCGTACCCGTGATGTATGCGTAGCCGTTGTAGGAGCCGGCCCCGAGAACGGCGGAGAAGACACGCG
>Ga0209670_100913_pt1 | contig 15295 bp, 13 predicted proteins | sample PerSpoBPS_BMetaG_FD_184741 | JGI IMG/M metagenome (GOLD analysis project Ga0209670, IMG submission 184741) | Thermal spring microbial communities from Yellowstone National Park, Wyoming, USA - Perpetual Spouter B (PS_B) MetaG (SPAdes) (version 3) | ecosystem: Environmental > Aquatic > Thermal...
GCGCGTACACGGACTTCACCAGCTCCACGAAGTCGCTGGGGGCGTCGTAAAGATATACCTCCACCCGGTTGCAGGTGTGGAGGACAAAGAGCGGATACTTCGTCCCCATACACGTTCTGTGTATGGTCTTGGCAACTTCAGAAAGCTCGTCTATGCCGAGTTGTTTATGCGTAAGAGACAGAGCTGTGAGCTTGTCTACGAGGTTCATAGAGACAGGAGGAGATACGCGCCTATTATTATCAACAGAACCCCAACGCCCCTCTCAACCCATTTACCAGGCTTGATGTATTTAAGCGCTCCCTTAACCACGGCGTAGACGGCGGCGGCTAATCCTCCGCCGTAGAACAGAAGAGCTGCGAAGAGCAACGCGTAGTCGCCGGCGAGAGACGAAAGCGCTATGACCGTGGCGAGTCCAGCGTAGGGGAGTATACACGGCACCCATACGGCTCCCAGCGAGAAGCCGAGGAGAAAATCGCCAGCCGCTCTGAACCTCTTAAAGGCGAAGGTCTGCAACCTAGAGACGGCGGCGGCATATCTCAAGTTGAGCCTCTCCACCAGTAGTACCAGGCCCAGCGCGATCAGAAGCGCCCCGCCGACGGCGGTCACCGCGGCCCGCGCAGATGCCGCGAAGCCCCCAAGAGCCGCAACCAAGACGCCGAGGAGCGCGTAAGACGCCACCATACCGGCGAGCACCTTCCCCACGCTCCTTCTGGCGAAATGCGTGACGGCCGCAATGCTGAGGACGGGCAAGACGCAGGGCGAAAAGGCGCTCGCAACGCCCAGCGCGAAGGCCCACAGCAGAGGCCACGCCTCTATGCGACCCTCTTCTGCAGTTGTGGAGCTACCCTCCGCCTCCTTGAGGAATTGGATAAAAGCTTGTTTAAGCCCGACGCCTTGCGGCATATCGGCCCCGGTCCAGAACCCAAGAAGCTCGACCCTTCCGCCCTCGGCAACTCCGAGGATTACGGTTGGCGTGCCTGGGATCAGAAACGTCCTGTTCCCCTTGGCCGCGTAGTACCTCGCAACGCCGTGGTCCACATACACCAACTGCCCCTCTAGATATACGTCGATGCCCGCCAAAGGCGACCTCGAGAGGTCGAGGGCATACAGCCTAAAGCCAGAAAGGAGATACGCAACTTCGCAGTCGCCAAATACCTGTTGTTCGATTTTTTTACACTCCTCGCAGAGAGGCTGGTATATATAGAGGAGGAACCTGCCCTCAAGCCCGGCGGTGGAGTTAATTAGCTGAAACTTCAAGCACCCCTTCTCCACATACGCCGCCGACGCCGCAGCCGCAAGCACAAGAAGAAGGATGAGGATAACCCTCATAGTCTATCCAACAGAGCCGAGGCGATTACGCCTACGCTCACTACTAGAAGCAGAGCAACCGCCGCGGCGGCGCCTCCCTCCACGACGGCCACGACAGGCGGCAGAGCGAGCACCACGGACATGGCGGTGGCGGCTGGGGGCGGGAGGCCTCCATATACGGCAAACAGCGCCGCGAGGGAGCTCGTGGAGGAGAGCAACAAGGTGCCGACTACTGCGTGGGGCAGAGCAGACACGTCTATAAAGAGAGAGGCCGCAGCCACCGCGGCGACGGCCATGGCGCTGGTCACCACGAGCTTGGAGAAGAAAATGCCCGCGTATCCGACGTAGTATATCAAACCCTCCAGAACCCCCCGGTCCCAATCCCTAATTACGTAGAGATACGCCGTCAGTTGCGAGGCGAGAAGCGCCACTAGATATACGGCCAGCCTGCCGGCGAAGGAGCCCAAGACGCCCGCGGCCACGCCAGCAACGAGAATAAACACGAGCTCCTCAGGCCTCCTAGACACGGCCTTTAAATCAGCCTTAACCACCTCCCACATACTGTACATCCCCAATCATCACCTCCCTGCCGATACCGAGCGGAAACGGCGAAGTCAACAGAGCCGCGCCCCTCTGCCTCAAAATATCCAAAAGCTCGGCCCTGGCCTCCTCGTCGAGCCCCGTCGTCGGCTCGTCAATAACGAGGTTCGGAGGATTGGGGAGGAGGGCCCTAACCACGTCCACGCGCCTCCTCCAGCCAAAAGAAAGCGCCTTCACAGGCTTGTCAAGCACCTTACACACCCCCAAGGGACAGCCCTCAAGCCTCCCTCCGGACATCTTGCCAAAAAGTCTCAAATTCTCCTTGACGGTAAGCTCGGGGTATAGCATCGGCGTGTGAAACACAACCCCCAGCATGGAGGCGGGCACCTTAGGCCTCCTGCCGTCTATAAACACCTCGCCTCGGGTGGGCTCAAGAACCCCCGCGATTATCCTCACAAGAGTGGTCTTCCCCGACCCGTTGGGCCCCACAAGCGTCACCACGCTGTTTACACTAAGCTTAACCCCGCGGAGCACCCACGAGTCGCCCAGCCGCTTCCAGACGTCTAAAACCTCAATCACAGCCCCACCTTCTTTGACAGACTTAAAAATATACACATGATTTCTACCTACTTACAAATAAATGCCTTTCTATACACATTGTACACTAAATATAACACGCGGCTAAGACTTGAGGGGGGCGTAATACGCCGAGTGGCATCCCTTCAATATAGTGGTGATATTCAAGGTGCGAGTCGCCGGGTTGTAGATCCCCTCCACCACGACCTCGTCGCTGAACTGGAAAGAGGGACCCGCCACCTTCAGCACCTCGCCGTACGGCACATAGGCGGTTATGGTGAAGCCGTCCCGCCCCCTAAGCACCAAGTAGAGGTAGTCCCCCGACCTCCCATACTCCACAAGTTGCCCTGAGACTCTCACCTTGCCCCCCGCGGAGTTTTTCAAATCTGAGACGTCCTTCGGCGTGCCTACATAAAGCGACATAATGCCCGCCGCCAGAAATACCGCCACCAACGCTCCAACGAAAATCCACCTCCTCATAGCCTCTCCCTCAGCAGAAGTATTAAAGCAACTACGCCGAAGTAAAACGCCATGTTGACGTAGGCGCTGAAGTGGCGCACAAGTTCCACACGGCCGTCTACCACAGCGACGAAGTTCTTGGGGAGCGTAGGCACGCCGCCCACCTCCACGGGGCTCAGCACCTCGCCAGGAGGCACGGCCAGCATCCGCCCATCCTCCAAAACGATGTTATTCGCCGTGACGTTCACCACGCGGACAGGCCCGTAGAGGAGCCAGGGGTACAGCAACGCCAGCGCCACCGCGGCGCCCGCAATATATAGCCACCACGCCCGCTTCGCCGACCCCAAAAACATCACCGTTAAGAAAAGCGCCATCAAGAGAAGAATCCGCGCCCCCATATACATCCCCATAGTCCCCGTAAGCGTGGTGCCCGGCTTCGGGTGGTAGGCCTCAACCACCACGGGCGCCACAAGCGACACCACCGCCAGGACAAACCCGGCGATTACGAAGGCCCGGGCCAGCTTCACGCTTCTGTCGGGGTCCTCAACCCCCCTCCTAATGGCGGGGTAGACAGAGAATACAAGCGCAAGCACCAGTATAGACATCTGCCTCGGGTCCAAGGCGAAGGGCGAGCCCCAGCTCTCCGCCGCCCAGATGGTCCCGCTTAGAAAGGCGTACCAGCCCAGAAGCGCGGTGGCGTAGGCCGAGAAGTCCATCCACCTCACCACCCTCTCGGAAGGCCTCCTAACGGCGCCCCACACGGCCAACACAAGCGCCGCAGTCGCCGCAACGTAGAGAAGAATAGCCGCAGGCACGTGGACGTACACGTTCAGATACGCCGTGGGTGCCCCAAGCTCCTGAACCACAAGCGGAAACGGGCCCCAGTTTACAAGATACACCGCAGAAACCACGTCGAGCAGAACCAAGGGATAAACCAACCACCTCACGTCTCTGTTCTCTAGCCAAATATTAAAACATTATTATAATAAATGTACACAAAAACTAAATCTTTGCCTTCTTCGCCACGTAAAGCAACCCGCCCAGCAAAACAGCCACCGCGAACACCGTACTCACAAACGGCAAGCCACTGGATCTTTGAGTGTTCCCCAGTTGTCCGCCACCTCCCTCCGCTCCCCATGTGCCCGCCGCGACGTCCCACTCCCCCGCCGTGAAGCTCCATTTAATGCCGTGGGGATCAGAGACCTTGCTCGGGTCTACGGCTAGGAAATGGCAGTTAAAACACGCGGTCCACACCCTGGTGGGGCCTAGCCCCGGATTCCCGAAACGAGACGTCGAGGTGGCGGGGAAGCTGAGTGTAGTGATAATGTCGTTCTTATACGCATCCCACAAGCCGGCCTCGATATTCCGCCCAGGCCCCGCTACGCTGGACACATTGGAGAAGAGGCTGTAGACGCCGGGCGTGGCGTTGCTCTGCGTGTAGACCCGCACCAGCCTTACGACATTCGGCGCGGTCTCCACCCCAACGCCGCTACCCTCGTAGGTAAAGAGCGCAGCCATCCAGCTACCGCCGTACGCATAGCCGAAGTGCACCACCGCGTGGCATCTACAGCCAAGCCCCGCGTGGACGGACTGAGAGACCTTCTGCTGAATCGCGCTGTGGCACTGGCCGCAGTTTCCCCACACCGCGTCTGAGTCGCCGTATATGTAGCCGACGATGTTATGAGTCCACATTGGCGACGGCATTCTGTCCATAGCCGCGTAGGCAGAGACGCCGTGGCAGGGCTGGCAGACGTCTGGATGCTGGACGTAGAGCGTATCCGTCCCCCTTTTCGACACAGGCGTCCCGTTGTAACCAGCAACGACAGTCCACGGACTGACGGCAGCTACGTGACACGTGAAGCAACTCTTCCAGCTATCCGCCTCCAACCTGCCGTATGCCCCGCCGATGCCGGCCGGCCCAGGGCCTGGCAGAGGAAGAACCACGTCACCGCTGAGCCAATCCCAGACGGCAACCACAATAGTCCTCGTCTGACCTGAGTATTGTTGCCAGATCTTGTACAAATTCGGGGGACAGTAGACACTGCAGTCATATAATAACTTAGCAAATTTATACTGCGTTCCCGGCTTCAGAGAAGGGTAGGTGACACCCCAGGGGAGATACCCCGTGACAAGTATCAGATTCAGATCATTCTGATAAGTATAACCGTGGTTAGACAGGCGTATATGAATTACCACATGACAAGCACAAGAAGGAGTCATCCCCCTTCCATATGAGTGGCAATAGCAGTAACTGGTGTCTCTAGGTGGCGCAGGCCTAATTAACGTGGCTGTCCTAAGCGTGTTGTGAACAGATCCTGAAATGTAAGTGCTATCTAAGGTCGGGTGGCAACCCCTAGGAGTGCATCCAGGGCCCGGCACGACCTCGGTCCTCCTCCTATCCGAGCCGTGGCAATCACAGCTCCTTAACCCTACGGCAACTGCGTCTATCAATAATGAGGCGAGAAGAAGCATCAGAAGAGCGAGTAGTAGGTATCTCATCTCCGCCTAACCGCGGCGAGCGTGAAGAGCGTCGCCGCGGCGGCAGCTGAGGCGGCCCAGAGCAGATTTACGGCGGGCACCTCCTTCACGGTTATGTGTATACCCTCTGTGTAGGCCGGCGAGTTGGCAGGTTCGTAGCTGTGGGCAAGCCTCAGCACTTCGAGAAACGCGTTGGTGTAGAGGGAGGCGAAGGCGTCTGGGGAGGATCTGCTGAGCTGGTCTAGGTAGAAACCGGTTGTAAGCAATGCGGCTATGCGGAGGGCGTCCTCGGGGGGCCTCGTCTTGAGTATGTAGTTTATGTAGTATATCATGGGCTCCGGGTAGTAGGAGAGGTCGCCCTCTATATACGGCGTGAAGACCGCCACGTAGACGTCGCCGAGGCCCCTAGGCACCGTCGCCACGGAGGAGACGAGGCCATGTATCCCGCTCACCTCGCCGTTTACCTCGTATCTCACCACGGCGTGGCCGCGGGCCCCGGCCACCCGCAGAGACACGTCGGCGTATGCGCCAGACGGCACCTCGGCGGGGAACCTCTGCATGAAGACGTGGCCGAACCTTATGTTCGTTAAGTAGTCTAGATACGGCACGTCGAGCAGACCGTAGATGGGCGTACCTGGGGTTTTGGCCATGTAATACAACGTGAGGTTCATGTCAAACGGCATAGGCAGAGCCACAGACTTCTCAGAGGCCGACGCCACGACGCGCATGGGCATAAACGCGGCGTATGCGCCGGAGCCTTGAGCAACCACGGTGCCGGAGATGTTAAGCGTGAGGAGGCCCGCCCTCACTACGCAAGGCTCAGCCAGCTGGAAGGAGGTCTGATTCCCAATCGACACGTCAGGCCGGCCGTAGATGTATGCAACCATAAACAAGCCGCCCCCGCTGTGTGTCGCGTATGTGCCAAATGTGGCGTTTCTTATCGCCAAGACGGAGCCGTCTTGCAATTTCATATAGACGTCGCCGACGGAGACGGGGTTCCTAGCCGCATCGAAGAGAGTCTTCAAGACGGGGTTCTTTTCCACTCTGCGGAGGGCCTCCTCCAACATGGGCCTCGCTTGGCTCAGCAGATTGGTCATGGAGAAAAGGCCGTTTTGGGCGTAGCTATACACCGCGTTGTTTCTATACACTGTGTATATATCCACCTTGTCCTGCATCAAACCAAGGCTGTAGTTCTCCACGGCGATCTCGACGCCAGCCACCCTGGCGGAGGCCCCCGGCGTTATGTAGAGATCTGTGAAGTAGGCCTTGTTGTAGGCGAAGGGGAGGCTGTAGACAGCCGCCACGAAGAAGAGGAGGAGGGCGAGGTGGAGGGCTCTCAGCGCCAGCTGGAACCGGGAGTTGGCCCTTGCAGCCGAATATATAATTACGGCGGCGCCCAGGGCGGACCACACCAGGGCCGCGCCAACCGCGGCGTTTGTCAAGACGTGGGATTTGGGCGAAAACGTCAAGAGGCCTACATACGCCGCCACGGCCGCGGCGGAGCTCGCCGCCAGCCCGACGCCGAGGTAGAGGAGAAGCGGTTTGCCGCCCCTCTCTAGGTATATCAGGGGAGCCAGCGCGAGGGTCACCACGACGAGGAGATAAAGCGCCGGGTTGTAGAACCACATCCCGTCGTCCATCTGCGGCGGGGATGTGTTTACGCCCGCCGCCACGCCCAGCGACGGCAACAGCAGAGACCCGTAGAGGAGGAGGGCGGCCACAAACATCGTCAAAAACGTCACCAATCTGCCCCAAGCCGCGCCGCCTCCTAGCTTGGCCATGAGGACGTCGCGCAGAAAGGCGAAGAAGAGAGCCAAGGCAAGCGCCAGGAGGAGGTACCCGCCGGCGCCCGGCGATGCGAAGCCGTGAAGCGGGCTCATCCCAGTCCTCGTGACAAACAGCGCCAGGAAGACGGAGCTGGCCGCCAGTAGGAAGGACCCCCTTTTGAGTCTGTCGAGAGCCGCGGGGGCGTGGAGGGCGGCAGACGCCACCACAAAAACCATAAGTTGCGCAGTCTCCACGGGGTCCCATGCCCAGTAGCCGCCCCAGCCAAACGTCACGTAGCTCCAGTAGCCCCCCACCACCAGCCCCGCGAAGAGGAAACCCAAAGCTGTATACATCAGCCGCCGCAGAGCCTGCGTATCCGCCAAAGCCAGCGCGAGAGAAGACACAAGCACCCCGGCGTAGCCCAGAAAAACAAGCGGCGGGTGGATGGCCACCCAGAAGCTTTTGAGAAGCGGGTTGAGGCCCCCGCCTATTGTGGGGTCCGACAACGTGTCGAAGGTGCCGTAGAGGAAAGACGACGACCCCACCATGATGAGTACGGCGGCCGATATCCTTAATGCGTTTAGAGGCGCCCCCGCCCGAGCCGCGGCAAATATGTAGAGACCCAGCAGGAGGGACATAAGCAGAAGGCTAGACCCAGCGCTCGCCCAGGAGGCGGCCAGCCTAAGCCACCAGGCGAGACCCGCGTTGGTGTTTTTAGCCACCTCAAGAAGCGTGAAGTCTTGCGTCAAGAAGCCGGCGGCGAAGTACAGCCAGGCGGCGGCGAGGGCGGCGGTACCCCCCAGAAGCAGAGCCCCAGACCACCGCCTAGCGGCGAAGGTGGAGACCAGATACGCCGCGTAGAGGATTAGAGAGACCAGAAAGACTACCCCTGTGGGATGCATGTAACAAACTGCCTACGGCTATTTATGCCTATTTATAAATGATGTACACAAGATATAAAGTGTGGCGAACCCCCGCCTAAATAGACGCGAGGCGGCGGAGCCTATGGGCCCTGCGTAGAAGGCAAGATACGGGACCAGCAACACGGCGAACCACAGCAGAGAGAAAAACAGTATGTTGCCCATCAGATAGAGATCCACGCGAAAAGAGACGTAGACCCCGCCGCAACCGAGAGAAAGCCGGGAGGCCCACAGACACGCATACGCCGTGCTGTATATATCGTCTAGAAGCGTCACTCTGAGGTACCCCACGTGGGGAAACACCACGAAAAACCCCCCGCCGCTAACCCTCTCGGGTCTCTCCAGCGATATGTAAAATACATAGCGCTGTTCAAACGGGTGCACTACCCTAAACGTGAAATCTGCAGTAACAACGCCCGAAGTGCCGTTGAACCCGACGAGGCCCCCCCTTACTGTCGCAAACCCCCTCTCGGCCCAGCCCAACGCGCCGCTGTCATACACCTTAACGGGCCCCAGCACGACGGAGGCGTTCATCGGCGGCAAATAGACAAGGGGAGAGAAGTAGAGAAAAGCCAAAACCGCCGCCGCGGTGGCGACCACAGGAAGCCAAATCCTCGGCCGATATGCCGCCACTACAAACACCAACAGAAGAGGCAGAGCCGGCAGGAGAGCCTCCGCGACTTTCTGCGGCGCGAAGTAGAGTAGCAGAAAGGCGGTGCCCAAGCCCACCAGCACCCCCCCGACGAACCTCCTCGGCGAGACGTACAGCGAAGCCGCCAAGAGGGAGAAGGCGGCGAAGTAGGCCAGGTAGAGCCACCCCTCTCTAAAATCCGTCGGGAGACCCACCACAAACCTAAACAAGCCCCAGCCCAAGGCAACTCCCACGAGCAGAAGAGGCAGACGCGAGGCGCCTGGGCCGCCTCTATCGAGGAAGAGGACGGGGATCAGCGAAGCAGCGAGAAGAGGCGCATAAGTCCACACGCCGTAGAGCCTCAAAACGCCGTACATATTCACAACTACCTGAAGCACGGCGGCCGACGCCCCCGCCATCCTCGCCCAGGGAGACCCGCCGAGCCTCCACGCAATCCAGCCCAGAAGAGCTACGTAGCCGAAGTAAGGCCCCCCAACCCCCAAAACCCCCAGCTCGGCTCCATACGCCACCACGTCTAACGCCACCCCGGCGGCAACCAGCAGGTAGCCCCACCTCCAAAACACAACCCCAGCCACGTAGAGAAGAGAAGAGCCCAGCGCAAAAGGCCACAGAACCCCCGGCGACCCGCCGCCCATCAAGACGAGAAAAGAAAACGCCGTAAATACGGCGAGGAAATACCTCTCCCCAACCCCCCTGGCAAACGGCCAAAAAACCAGATATATAAAAGAAAGAAGGGGAGACACAGAAAAAAGGGTTTGGTTTATATTTTTACAGCCTGCGCTTAACCGCTACGAAGCCGCCAGCGAGGAGCGTGGCGGCCGCCAGCAGGCCGACGAGGGCTAGGTTAGGCGCCGCGGCGCCGGCCGCCTGGGCCTGCGGCGTCACAATGGCGTGTGGATCCGTCACGGAGTTGAAGACGTCGGCAGGTATCCCGATCTTCCACAAGCCGCCTATGTTCATGACCTTAGCCGCGCCCGGCTGGCCCTGGTACACAAAGTGGCAGTTGAAACACGCCGCAAACGCCGGGTTCACACCGGCTGGCACATAGTACGGGTATCTGCCGTACCTCCAATACGGTACATTCAAGATAAAGGCGCCGTCGTGGATGTCAAACACGCCCAGGATTATCGTCTCGCCATTGGGCGCCTCTTCAGTCAAGGCGTGGGATGCCGAGGGCTTGCCCGCCGAAGCCGTGCCGTTTTCATATCTGGCGAACTGCATTGTAAGCAACGAGAAGAAGTCGGTCTCCACAAGCTGACCCTTATTCGGATATATGGTGACGTTTCCGTACTGGTCCACGCTGTACCCGACTTTTAAGGCCTTAGCCATGATATAGTCCACAGAGGGAGGCGAAGGTAGGGCGGAGTCCCAAGTAATCTGGTAACTCGTGCTACCTGGTGTGCCTTTGAAGCACACCTTGACGTTCTGGAAGTCGCCCGCTGGGTTCTGGCCGTAGTAGCCGCTCTGCGCCGCGCTTAGTTTAGGCACCCAGTAGTATATACATGCCACGTAGCCGTTTGTATCATCGCCGTAGCCTACGTGCGCCACGGCGTGGCAGGCACAGCCGTAATTAGTTTGAAGGCTTGCATGAACCGTATCGCTGATTTTGCTATACAGAGCGCTGTGACATGCTCTACAATTCTGCCAGACGGTGGTTCCTGTGGTTACGACGTGGTCCCAGACGCACTCCTGTTTAGTTGGGTCACATGTGCCCGTCCCGCTGGTTGTGAAGGTTACTGGATATTGTCCAGGTGTGATGCGTGGGTCCACAGAGAAGTGGCACGCGTCGCAGGATGCGGGGTGGTTGTAGGGCTCGATGTTTGCCGCGGCGAGGGCGGCTAGCAGTAGGGCGGCGATTATTGCTGGCATGAGTTTAGTAGGCATGTGTAGAAGTTTTCTAGTGTTTTTTAAGTTTTTCTATTACAAGTTTTCATTTTGTATATTTTTTGTACATGTAGTATATTATGTGTACAGTTGGTATAACGGCGAGGGCGAGGAGCTCCGGCGTCTGTGCGGTGTGGGTTTCTGCGGCGGGGGGTTGGGGGAGTTGGGCGGCGGCTTGGGGCGTCTGGAGACGGCTTCCCGCGGGCTGGGCCAGGGCGTGTAGTCTTTGGCAGGCGAGGGCTCTGCTTAGGTACAGCACCCTCGTTTCGTTGAGCCCGGCGGCTCCGGCGGCGGCGAGGGAGAGACGGACGACCAGCTCGTCTGGGAGGTCTATGTGTCTGAAGATGTCTACGAAGTGGAGGTACTTCACCGCTGTTGTGTTGGGGAAGGCGGGGTGGAGAGCGAAATAGGTGGCGGCGTAGGCGTAGGCCTCTAGGGCGTATCCCAGAGCCGCGGAGGCGTTTTTAGCCTTCTCGGCGTAGGCCATATAAGGCAGGGCGCCTCTCCCTATCAAGTCGGAGGTCACTCCGGTGGCGACGCTGTATCTATCCGCGTACTCCACGACGTTTTCCACATAGCGCAGATACGCCCCCCGGATCTCCTCGACGGCTGTTGCGTTTCCTGCCTTGTGTGTAGAATAAATAACTACCCTCCAGAGGGCCGCCGTCAGCTCGCCGTAGGTCTCGGCGAGGGAGATTGCATAATCCAAGCTCCGGAGGGTCGTGAAGTACGTGGCGTACTTCCTGGCTGTTGCGAGGAGGTTTTGAGCGTAATCGTAGTACATAGCAGCATACGCGGCGTCGCAGAGGTTTTCGTATCCGGGCGGGGCCTGCCTCACAGCTCTGTCGGCTAAGCTGAGTAGCGCGGAGAGGTATATGTCCATTTCTCTCAACGCGTCGTCCGGCTCCGTTGCCAGCTTAACTGCGAAGTATGTGGCGGAGAGCTCGCCGTAAGCCCTAGGAATAGCCTCTATGAGTAGGTCCGTGTCGTTTAGTCTAAGGAGGGCGTAGGCCCTCGCGACGGCGTTTAGCAAGACGTTGCGGTACTCTGGCCTCTCGGCGGCTAGCTCCGTAGCTCTTCGTATGAGACGTAGAGTCTCGTCCGCCGCCAGCTCCAGGGCGGCGCGGGTCGCGTTGGGGAGGGGCAACGCCCTTATTCTGGCTATCTTCTCGTCTACCTCCCCCAATGTCTGCGTCGCGTTGTACCTCCAGACGGCTTGGTATATATTACCCGCTTCGTAGAGGCGGATGGCCGCGCTTAGATTGAGGGGCCGCACCTCAAGCCTTTCAACAAGGGCGCCATATACGCCGATGAGCTTAGGCCTCAGGACGATTTTGTAGTCGTTGTGTTGCAACACCGGGTAGACGAGCTCCTGGAAGCCGTATTTAGCCGCTCCCGCCGCCTTCTCCGGCAGTCCGCCGACGAAGTCCACAACGCCGCCGGGAGCCACCGCGCCGGTATACGCCGTCCTGTTGCTGAACCCCGCGCCGGTCAGCTGGCCGTAGACGGCGAGGGCCACCGCCAGCGAGAGGCTGGGCCCCACCAAGGCTCTCCCGCCGCCTACCGGATCTACATAAACCGTGTAGTTGTACAGAAACGGGTTTCTACCTGCGGCGAACGCCGCCTCCCAGCAGGCCTGTACCGTGGATAGATAGAAGAGGGGATCGTAGTAGTGTAGACCCTCTATCTTGAGGGTGCCGTTTCCCGGGGTTATCTCCACCCTGACTGCGACCGGGATCCCCTCGTTTTGGTATACCGCTATTCCGTAGACGGCGCTCTGAGCCGCGATACCCTGCGCCGCGATAAATATGGCGAGGAGGAGGGCTGTTGTCAGCGGCCGTGGCATCTGGCGCAGTTGGTAAATTGTGCTGGCATAAACGGCATGGCCCTGGGGCCGTGGCAGCCGATACACGGCATGCCTTTTGCGGCTCCTATCTGGCAGTCTGGCCCTATGGGGACGTACCACTTGGCCCATGGGCTGTGGCACTGGAGGCAGACCTCGTATCTTCCCGCTTCTACCTGGGCCCAGGCGTAGTTGTGAAAGCCTAGGTGTGTCTGTAACACCTTGTCTAGGTCGTGGCAGGTTTGGCAACTTGTGCTGATGGTTTGCAATGCGTGGGGGTTGTGGCATACAGTGCATGAGGATAGTCTCTGCGCGAGGGCGAGGTGCTCCTTGTGTATATTTAGTTGTGTAAGTCTCTGGGGGGCGTGGCAATTGAGGCATTGGGCGAACATCGGCATGTTGTAGCGCTGGGCTATCTGCTGAGATGTGGGGTTTTCCGTGATCTGTACATATATCCATCTGGGGAAGTCTAGGCTGTGGCATTCCGCGCATGAGAAGGCGCCGTGTGGCGTGTTTGCGATGTTTGAGACGAATGGGGCCATGTTGTGGCACGTGGCGCATACGCTAGCGGATCCGGGGTCGTAGCGCATATACATCCAGAAGCCCACAGCGGCGGCGGCCGCGGCTGCCATCAGGAGGAGGGCCACGACCTTAGGCGTGAAGAAGTTTTTAATCCTCTGGAGGCGGCTCATCGCCTCCTCTCTGTGATTATATATAACACCGAAAATACAACCGCGCCTGCCGTCATGATGGCAATTGAGGCTATCTGCGTAGGCGATGGCGTGGGAGATAGTTGGTTTTGTTCGGCTTGTGCGGTGAGGACGTAGGCGCGGCCGCTGGGGACCTTGTAGCTAGCCACGTTGTCGCCGTAGATATACACGACGAGGCTTTCGCCGGGGGGCGTGGGGATCAGCCACTTGAGCTGTACCGTGCCGTTGAGGTATGCCCTGTATGTACCGGGGTTTGTGGAGTTGTGCAAGACGCCGGGAGGCAAAGGCATCAGGATACCCGACTTATTGACGAGGGGTAGGATGTATATGTAGGTAGGGGCGTGGGGGTCCCGCGGCGTGATTGTTATGTTGGCCTCGACGTACGTGGCGACTGTGCCGGGGAGTATGGGTATGGTGACGCTTATGAGGGGCTGGGGCTGGGTCAGCTTGATTGGGTGGTAGGTCGCTTTTACGAGGGGCGCGGCTCGGCCGCTGGACGGGGGTGGGGGGTATGGCCACTTGGCCCTGCTTCACCACGCCTGGGCCTGTGTATGTTATGGTGAGGTTGCCCCCTGCCGCGCCGGGGGTCTGGGCGAGTATGTAAATCGCCACTTTGTTGGGGGTCTTCACCTCGGCGTATATATACGGCGTGGGGGTCTGGGGCGCCGGGGTGAGCACAACGTGGAGGCCCTCCGGCGTCACGGTGTCGTTGAGGAGCATCTCGACGACTGTGTAGGGCGGGCTGTAATACGTTGCGACCACGACGCCAGCTAGGCCTCTGCGCTCAATCGGGACCGGGGTTATTGCAATGGGGCCTGTATATTCTGTGGGGCGTAGGACGTACCGGTTCTGGGGGCCTGTCACCTCTATTGTGAAGTTTTTCACATCGCCGTAAGGCCCGCCGGGGGTTGGGAGTATGAGCTCTCCCCCGCCTGTGAGGTCTTTCTCCAGCGTGGCGTTGCCTATCTCCATGTGGACGGTCACCTTTATGTACTTCGTGAGATAATAGTAGTAGGGCTGGTACGCCACGCGGAGGGCTTTGGAGGAGTTGAAGCAATCTTGGGAGGTTATTTTTATGGTGCCGATGTCGCCGCCGTATACGGCGCGGAGGTTGTACTGGACCCAGTTGCACCTGTCGACGTAGCCCGTCTCTACCTTGAACGTCATGGTTCTCCACTCGGGGACGTAGGTCAGCTTAGCCACGGCTTCTGTGAGGTCTGCGTAGTATGTGGCGACGTGTTGTCCGCCGCGGCTCACCACTACGAAAGTGGCGTTTAGTCTCGTTATCTTCGTCTCGTCTGCAGAACACACGTCTGCAGTCTCCTGGGCGAAGGATATGGTTCGTGTAGCCGCGGGAGTCTGGAGGATGTAGACTGCGCTTTTTTCTCCCCTAGCGGAGCATTGGAACTGGTAGTTGAGTATGGCGATGGTGTAGACGTCGACGCCTAGGGTCTCGGAGAGTTTTGTATTGTTTATCTTGAGGACTAGGGAGACATCTGTGGTGATAGTGAGAGTGGTCTTGTTGATTATCTCGGCCTCTATCCCAGGCGCCACCGTCAGCGCCGCGACGAGGGGAGCCGCGGCGAGGAGGAAGAGAAAGAACATAAGCATCACATAGCTTGATATTAATAAGATTGGGTATTTTCTGTGTACATTTGTTATAATGTTTCTGGGATGCCGGCGTAAACTACTAGTGTTCTTAGGGCCAGCGCGCCGAATAAGCCTGCGACGCACCCGGCGTACACCAGCTTGGGGCTGTGGCGGAGGCGTGAGGCTACGGTGAGGGCGAGGGGCGTTGCTATGCCGAGGCCTATTACGAAGGCCCAGAATACTGGGGCGAGTTCTCCCCATAGCACAGCCTGGGCGCTGGCTTTTGCAGCTACGGAGTCTGAGTTGAGGGCGTTGTACAGAAATAGGAATATGGTGACTACCTCCCCTATCTCCGCCATGACGCCGTATTTCTCCGTGGTGTGCACCACGTGTTCGTGGTCTAGGTGGTACATCCTTATAAGGGCTAGGGCGCCTGCGGTGGCTGAGAATATCCATATGACGGGGATTGCGGGGATTCCCCACAGTGTGGTGTTCCAGAACGGGACGCCTTTGGCTTCTGATATTAGGAAGCCGCTGTAGAGGGTGACTATGACCCCTATGAAGATTA
>Ga0209670_100933_pt1 | contig 15030 bp, 15 predicted proteins | sample PerSpoBPS_BMetaG_FD_184741 | JGI IMG/M metagenome (GOLD analysis project Ga0209670, IMG submission 184741) | Thermal spring microbial communities from Yellowstone National Park, Wyoming, USA - Perpetual Spouter B (PS_B) MetaG (SPAdes) (version 3) | ecosystem: Environmental > Aquatic > Thermal...
CACCCGCCGGTCCCCGTTGAAGCGGGTCACGTATTTGAGGCCCACCCCCGCCCCCATGGACCAGCCCACGAAGGTCACATCCCGCAGGTCAAGGGCCTCCATGAAGGCCTGGAGGTCCATGCACATCTCATCGTAGGTGTATTCGGAATACGGCTTGTCCGAATCCCCGTGGCCCCGGAGGTCCACGCAGATGCACCGGTAGCGATCGTGGAGATCCAGCACCGCGTAGTTCCAGGTGTCCACGGTGGCGCTGTAGCCGGGGACGAAGAGGATGGGCTTGCCCCTCCCCCCGTCCCGGTAATGCATCCGGATCCCCGTCTTCAGCTCCACGAACGGCATGGCTCCCTCCTTTCCCGGAGTAACGTAGGATCCCGGTGGGGGAGATCCGGATCTCCCCCACCGGGTTGGCCCTCACTCGCCGAAGAAGCCGGTGACGGGCACCCAGCGTCCTTTCTGGACCTGGACGATGGCGATCTGCTTGATGCCCTGGTGTTCGGTCTCGCTGTAGCTGAAAGGCGGGGTGAGGCCGGTGGTGAAGTTCTTCAACGACTCCAGGGCGGCGATGAACTTCTCCCGGGTGAGGTCCGGCCCGGCCCGCTTCAGGGCCTCGACGATGATCTCCGCCACCGCGTAGGAGGAGATGCTGTAGCCGCCGGGTTTCTCGTCCGGGAAGTATTTGGTCAGCACCTCCCGGTATTTCGCCGCCTCCGGGGCGTTCTCCGGATCCACCAGCCAGGCCCCCGCGTAGACCCCCTCCGCCGCGTCGCTGGCCAGGGCCAGCAGGATGGGATCGGCCAGCACGTAGGTCATCAGCCACTTGGGCTTGAAGCCGATCTTCTGGGCCTCCTTCAGCAGGCTGGCCGCCGGCACCTGGATGGCGTAGACGAAGACGAGATCCGGGTTGGCCTGCTGGAGCTTGAGGGCGTGGGCGCTGAAATCCTTCTCCGTCACCTCATAGGGGACCATGGCCACCGGCTCGATCCCCCGGGCCTTCAGGGCCGCCACGAAGCTCTCCGCCCCCTCCTTGCCGAAGGCGTCGTTCTGGTAGAAGACGGCGATGCGCTTCGCCTTCAGCTCCTCCACCGCGTATTTGGCCATCAGCCGCCCCTCCAGCTCATAGGTAGGCTGGATGCCGAAGACCGTCTTCTTGAACGGCTTCGACCACAGGGAGGAGCCAGAGGCCACGCCCACCACCGGGACGCCCTTCTCGATGGTGTAATCCAGGATGGCGGCGGTGGTGGCGGTGCCCAGAGGTCGGACGATGGCGAAGACCTCGTCCTGCTCCACCAGCTTCTTGGCGGCCGCCACGGTGTTGGCCGGGTTGTATTGATCGTCCTCGATCCGCAGGTCGATCTTGCGCCCGTGGATGCCTCCCTGATCGTTCACCCAGCGGAAGTAAGCCTCCATCCCCCGCGCCAGCGGCTTGCCGATGGTGGAGACCGGACCCGAGAGGGCGCAGATCATTCCCAGCCGGATGGTATCGGCGGTGACCCCGGGAACCTTGGGGGTCGGAGTGGGGGTGGGGGCGGGCGGCGGGGGCGTCGGCGTGGCCGGCGCCGGCGTCGGAGAGGGCGCGGCGGTGGGCGTGGGGGTCGCCGCCGGCGCGCAGGCCGCCAGCACGAATGCCACGATCCACAGCAGGCGGAAACCTTTCATCGCGCACCTCCTTTCCTGAAAGATTTCGGAAACCGCTTTTTCGCTTTTAACGGCCGAGATACAGCGCTTTGACCTCGGGGTTCTCCCGGAGGACGCGGGCTTCTCCCTGGAGACGGATCTCTCCGTTCTGGAGGATGTAGGCCCGATGGGCCAGGGTCAGGGCCAGATGCGCGTTCTGCTCGGCGATCAGCAACGGGGTCCCGGCCTCGTGGATGGCCCGCAGGACCTCAAAGATGTGACGGACCACCAGCGGCGCCAGCCCCAGGGAGGGCTCGTCGAGCAACAACAGGCGCGGCCGGGCCATCAGGGCCCGCCCGATGGCGAGCATCTGCTGCTCCCCGCCCGAAAGGGTGCCGGCGAGCTGCCTCCGGCGCTCCCGGAGGATCGGGAACAGGTGGAAGACCTGCTCCAGATCCGCCCGCGCCGCCCGCAGATCCCGACGGCGCCACGCTCCCAGCCACAGGTTCTCCTCCACGGTGAGCTCCGGGAAGATCCCCCGGCCCTCCGGCACCAGCACGATCCCCCGCGCCACCCGCTCCTCGGGCGGCAGGGGATGAAGGGGACGCCCTTCAAAGGCGATGGAACCGGCCAGGGGCGGCAAGAGGCCGGCGATCACCCGCAGGGTGGTCGTCTTCCCCGCCCCGTTCGCCCCCAGCAAGGCCACCACCTCCCCCTCCCGGACCTCCAGGGAGACCTCCCGGAGGGCGAGGATCGGGCCGTATCCGGCGGTGACCGCCGAAAGGGAGAGAACCACGCTCATGCCCTGCCCTCCCCGCTCCGGAGCGCCGTCGGCTGCGCATCCTCCTCTTCCCGCTCCCCCAGATAGGCCTCGATCACCAGCGGGTTCTCCGCCACCTCGGCGGGGGTCCCCTGGGCGATCACCCGACCGAAGTTCAACACGACGATCCGATCGCACAGCCCCATCACCAGGTTCATGTCGTGTTCGATCAGCAGGATGGAGCAGCCCAACGCTTCCCGGATCCCGCGCAGCAGCGCCTGCAGGGCTTGACGCTCCACGGGATGCAGGCCGGCCGCCGGCTCGTCGAGGAGGAGCAAGCGCGGCCGGGCCACCAGCGCCCGGCCCAGCTCCACCCACTTGCGCTGGCCGAAGGCCAGGCTCCCCGCCGGGCGATCCGCCAGGGCCGACAGCCCGAGCCACTCCAGCACCTCCTCCGCCCGCTCCCGCAGACGCGCTTCCTCCCGCCTCACCGAGGGCCAGCCCGCCGCCACGGCGATCAGACCCGCCCGCGTCTGAGGATGCTGGCCCACCAGCAGGTTCTCCCGGACCGTCAGGGCGGGGAAGATCTCCACGTTCTGGAAGGTGCGGGCGATCCCCAGCCGGACGATCTCATGGGGTCGACGGCGCAGGAGATCATGGCCCTCAAAGCGAATGGCGCCGGCGTCCGGGTCGTAGAAGCGGCTGATGAGGTTCAGCATCGTGGTCTTCCCGGCCCCGTTGGGCCCGATCAGCCCCACGATCTCCCCGGGCTCCACAGTGAAGCTCACCCGGTCAAGGGCCTGAAGCCCCCCGAAGCGCTTGGAGACCTCCACCACCTCCAGCCGCCCGCCTGCGGTGCTCCCCAGGCGGATCTGGGGCACGGAGACCAGGGGGCGCTCCCATCCTTCCTCCCCCGCCGGGGCCCTGGAGGGCATGGGGATCCATCGGCGTCCGCGCATGTGCATCGGGAGACGCCATAGGCCCCCGGGGAGGAACATCGCCGTCAGGATCAGGGCGGCCCCATACAGCACGTTGCGGACATCTCCCACCTCCGTCCGCCAGCCCAGCGCGGTCCCCAGGCCGCTGAGCAGATGGAACAGGACCGTTAAGGAGACGGCCCCCAGGATGGCGCCGGGCACCGAGGCCAGGCCGCCCACGATCAGGGCGCTGACCAGGAAGATCGAGTGCGTGAGGGTCAGCCCATCCGGGTCCACGCGGCCGACCCGGTAGGCCAGGAGCCCGCCGGCGACCCCGGCGTAAAAGGCGCTGACGGCAAAGGCCAGGGTCCGGTAATGGGCCAGGGAGATCCCGGCCGCCTGGGCCGCCGCCTCCCGATCCCGCAGGGCGATCCAGGCCCGGCCGAACGGGCTCCGGATCAGCCGGATGGCGATCCCAGCGAGGAGGACCAGGAGGGTCCCGATCAGGAGATATTGGGCGGCGTCGCTGCGCAGGCTCCAGGGGCCCAGGGCCGGCGGCGGAACTTTCAGCCCCATGAAGCCGCCGGTGACCGGCTCCCAGCGCCGCAGGATCTCCACCACGGCCACGCCGAACCCCAGGGTCGCGATGGCCAGATACGGCCCGCTCAGGCGAAGGGCCGGTAGCCCCAGCGCCAGCCCGATCAGGGCGTTCAGGAGGCCCGCCGCCGGCAAGGCGAGCCAGAAGGGGACCTCCAGGCGCAGGCTCAGCAGGGCCACCGTATACGCGCCGATGGCCATAAAGCCGGCGTGGCCAATGGAGATCTGGCCCGCCACTCCTGTCAGGAGATCCAGCCCGATGGCCGCGATCGCCCAGATCCCGGCCAGACTGAGGATGTAGAGGAAATAGCTCGGCAGCGTGAAAGCGGTGACCCCGAGGATCCCCGCGATGAGCGCCCCCCGGACGATCCGCTGCGCCATCGCCTGCCCTCCCCGGCTACACCCGATGAGAGATCGGTCGGCCCAACAGCCCGGCCGGCCGCACCACCAGGACGGCCACGATGAGGGCGAAGGCGAGGGGCGTCTTGAGCTCGGTGGCGATGTATCCGGCCGCCAGGTTCTCCAGGATCCCCAGGAGCCACCCGCCGATCACCGCGCCGGGCAGGCTGGTCATCCCGCCCAGCACCGCAGCGGCGAAGCCCTTGATCAGGAGCGGCAGCATGGCGTTCGGCTCCAGATAGATCAGCGGCGCCGCCAGGATCCCGGCGATGGCCCCCAGCCCGACCCCCACCCCCCAGGCCAGGATCAGGATGCGGTCCACCGGGATGCCCATCAGCCGGGCGACTTCGGGGTTCTGGGTGACCGCCCGGAGGGCCAGGCCGGTGCGGGTGAACCGGAGGAAGGCGTAAAGGGCCAGGGCGAGCAGCAACCCCACCGCGAGGTTGAAGAGCTGCTCCCGGGTGATCACCGCCGGCCCCAGCCGCAGCGGAGGGCCGGAGACCAGCCCCGGGAAGGTGCGGATCTCATGGCCCCATAACAGACCCGCCAGCCCGTTGAGGACCAGCGCCAGGCCCAGGGTGAGAACCACCAGGGTGAGGGGGGTGGCCCGCCGGCGGCGCGCGGGCCGCAGGAGCCCTCGCTCCGCCAGGGCGCCCAGCGCCGCGCCGAAGAGAACAGCGCCTCCCAGCGCCAGGGGGAGCGGGGCATGGGCGCGGAGCAGGGTGTAGGCCGCAAAGGTGCTGACCATCGCCAGATCCCCGTGGCCGAAGTTCACCACCTCCGACGCCCGATAGATCAGCACCAGCCCCAGGGCCATCAGCCCATACAGGGCCCCCGCCGAAAGCCCTCCCGCCAGATACCGGATCAACAGATCCATCCTGGCCCCCCGATCCTCCCGCCTGTCGGAAACGCCGCCCATCCGCCAGGCTTTGGCCATATCTTCCCGGAAGACCGTTCCGGGGACGTTACAGCCGGGTTACAGAAAGAGGGGTCCACCGCGGTTCGACAGCGGGGGCCGAGGGAGGCGGCGCGCGGGCCGGGCCGCCCCCTCGAGGCGAAGCGTCCACAACCGATGGATCGCCGGTTGGCCCCCGCGCTCCCCCACCCCCTTGACAGATCCCCGCGCCCTCGCTATAATTACTTCGGACTCCTAAGCAATGGAGCGACGCCGATGTCTCCCTTCAACCCGCGCGTGCGATCGGAGCGGATGTCCGGGCAGATCGCCATCGCCCTCTACCGCATCGCCCAGGCCATCCAGCTCATGCTGCGCCGGGCCGGCCAGGCCCACGGCCTCTCCCCGGCCCAGGTCCAGGCCCTCCTCTTCCTGGCCTATGCCCGGCCGGGGGTGCGCACCATCGGCGGGCTGGCCCAACGCCTGCAGGCCACCATGGCCACCGCCAGCGAGGTCGCCGACGCCCTGGAGCGCAAGGGCCTGGTGACCCGGGAGCCCCTCCCCGAGGACCGCCGCACGGTGACCCTCCGCCTCACCGTCGCCGGCCGGCGGCGGGTGGCCGCCCTCGAGCGCCTGCTGGATGATCTGGAGGAGGCGGTGGAAGCCCTCTCCCCTTCCGATCAGGAGGCCCTTCACCGCGCCCTGCAGCAGATCGTCCGCCGCCTGGCCGCCTCCGGCGCCATCGTGGTCTACGAGATGTGCTGGGGCTGCGCCTTCTTCCGCCCCTACGCCCACCCGGAGAACCCCGCCGCCCCGCACCACTGCGCCTTCATGGACGCCCCGCTGCGGGACGCGGACACCTACACCGAATGCCCGGACTTCATCCCCCGCGAGGAGGTGCCGGCATGACCCATGGAGGTCCCTTGCCCATCCGGATGTATGCCCGACCGGATTGCGAGGACAGCGAGCTCGCCCGCGAACGGCTGCGGGCCCTGGGCATCCCTTTCATCGAGATCAACATCGACGAGGATGAGGAGGCCGCCCGCTACGTGGAGCGCCTCAACCGCGGCTTCCGCAGCACCCCCACCATCGTGTTCGGGGACGAGGCCTTCTACATCGTGGAGCCCACCGTGGAGCAGCTGGACGAGGCCCTGCGACGGGCCGGATATGCCATCCCCACCGGCGAGAACCTCACGTAAGGAGGTCAGCCATGCCCCTTGTTGAGCGAACGGCCGCTGTGACCTGGACGGGAGATCTGCGGACGGGCGGCGGCACCCTTCAGGTCGGAAGCGGCGCCCTCCCTGACGTGCGGGTCACCTTCTCCAGCCGCGCGGAGGCCCCCCAGGGGCTCACCAGCCCGGAGGAGCTGCTCGCCGCCGCCCACGCGATCTGCTACGCCATGGCCCTCTCCCACGTCCTGACGCAGGCCGGCCATCGACCGGAGCAACTCAAGGTGACCGCCACCTGCGCCTGGGATCCCGCGGCCCTGCGCATCACCCGTATGAACCTGCAGGTGAGGGCCCAGGCTCCCGGCCTGGAGAGCCATCGCCTGCAAGAGCTGGCCCAGCAGGCGGAGCAGATCTGCCCGGTCTCCAACGCCCTGCGCGGCAACGTGGAGATCATGCTGGAGATTTAGAAGCACTGCCGAAGACAGGAAGGTTTCGGCCTTCCGCAAACCCGATCCCAAATCCCAACAAACCCGATCCCAAATCCCAAAAGGAGGTCCGCCATGTCCGTGCAGACGATCCCCGGTTATACCTATGGGACGGCCGAAGCGGCCCGCTCCCCCGTCTCGATGGAGGAGTTCGCCGACCTCCAGAAGGCCACCATGTTCACCGAGGAGGACGTCCGCTACCTGCGGATGGCTGGGGAGGTCCTGGCCGACCAGGTGGAGGACATCCTGGACCTCTGGTATGGCTGGGTGGGCTCCCAGCCGCACCTGGTCTATTACTTCTCGGGGCCCGATGGGCAACCCGACATGAACTACCTCCAGGCCGTCCGCCGGCGTTTCGGCCAGTGGATCCTGGACACCTGCAACCGCCCCTACGACCGGGACTGGCTGAACTACCAGCACGAGATCGGCCTGCGCCACCACCGGACCAAGAAGAACCAGACCGACGGGGTCCGCTCCGTCCCCCACATCCCGATGCGATATCTCGTCGCCTTCATCTACCCCATCACCGCCACCATCAAGCCCTTCCTGGCCAAGAAGGGCCACTCCCCGGAGGATGTGGAGAAGATGCACCAGGCCTGGACCAAGTCGGTCATCATGCAGGTGGCCCTCTGGTGCTATCCTTATACCCGGGAGGGAGATTGGTGATCCATCCCAGGGTGGGCCCCGGCCGGGCCGGGGCCTACCCTGCCTCCGGCGATGGCCCTGGAAGATCGGATCGCGCGCAGCCGGCTGATCCCGCCTCGCCCCCGGCCCACCTGGGTGCGCCGTCCCCGGGTGGAGGCCCGCCTTCGGGAGGCCCTGGAGGCCCCCGTGGTGGTGGTGAAGGCCGAGCCGGGTTACGGCAAGAGCACCGCCGTGGCCCAGACGCTCCATCACGGCCCCTGGCCCTACCTCTGGTATAGCCTGACGGAAGCCGATCGCGACCCCCAGCGCTTCCTCGCCCACTGGATCTACGCGTTCCGCTCCCTGGACCCCCGGCTGGGTCGCTCCGCGGCCGAGCGGCTCCATGAACCCGGAGGCTTCGCCGCCCTGGATGCCCTCGCCAACGAGCTGGTGGATCGCCTCCCCCGGGAGGTCGTCCTGGTCCTGGACGACTATCATCTCGCGGACAGCCCGGAGATCCGGGCCCTGCTCGAGCGATGGCTGGAGCAGCTCCCCCCGGCTCTTCGCCTGGTCCTCATCACCCGGCGCGATCCCGAGCTGCGGGGCGCCGCGCGGGCCCGGGCGCACGGAGAGCTCCGGGAGATCACCGCCGCCGACCTCGCCTTCGCCCCAGAGGAGGTGCGGGAGCTGTTCGCCGCCCAGGGGCTCCCGCTGAGCCCGGAGGCCGCCCGCCGGCTGGCCGAGGAGACCGAGGGCTGGATCATCGCCTTGTGGATGATCCTGCACCACCTGCGGGAGAGCGGACCCCAGGCGGTGGAGGTCCTGCTCGATCGCCTGCCGGAGGCCCTGCCCGATCTGTTCGCGTATCTGGCTGAGGAAGTCCTGGACCGCCAGCCCGAGCCGGTCCAGCGCTTCCTGGTGCGAACCAGCATCCTCCACGAGCTGACCCCATCCATCTGCGCGGCCATGCTGGAGGACCCGGAGGCCGGGCGCCTGCTGCCCCAGCTGGAGCGGCGGGGGCTTTTCCTGATCAGCGCCGGCGAGGGCCGCTGGCGTTACCATCACCTCTTCCAGGAGTTCCTGCAACGCCAGGCTCAGCTCCGCCTGGGGGATCTGCGGCCGCTCCATCGGCGGGCCGCCGATTGTTACCAGCAACACGGGGAGCTCGAGGCCGCCATCGCCCACCTGCTGATGGCCGGCGCCTTCGAAGAAGCCGCAGGCCGTCTGGAGACCTTGGCGGACCGTATGATCCGGCAGGGCCGATATCTTCAGCTGGCCGAGTGGGTGGATCGCCTGCCGGATTCGGTCCTGGCGGCGCACCCTCGCCTCCGGATCGCCCGGGCCGATGCTGCCCGTCTCCTCAGCCGCTTCGACGAGGCCCTGATGGGCTACGCCCGGGCCCGCCATGAGGCCGCCCGCCGGGGCGACGCCGCCGCCGAGGTCCAGGCCCTCATCGGCCAAGTCATGGTCTTCCTCGACACCGTCCAGCCCGCCCGGGCCGCCCCTCTCCTGCATGAGGCCTGGCGTCGGATCCGTCCGCATCCGGGCGAACGGATCCGCCTGCTCGGGCTGATGGTGGAGAACCTCCTGAACGCCGGACGGCTGAGGCGAGCGGACCTCCTCCTGGAGCGGGTGCGCCAGCACGATCCCGGCGCCCTCTTCCCGGATGTCGAGCCCCGGCTGCGGATCCGCCAGGGCCGGCTGGCCCAGGCCCGCCTCCTCGTCGAGGGCCTCCTGCAAACCGCCCCCTGGGGACCGGATCGGCAGCGGATCCCTCGTTCCCATCGGGAGGCCACCGTCCTGCTCGCCTGGATCTGCGCCATGACGGGAGAAGGGGAAGCGGCCCGTCGCTACGCCGAGCACGGCCTGCAGCTGGGCCGGGAGCTCCGCTCGCCGATCGTGGAGTGCGTCGCGCTGGCCCGCCTGGGCCACGGCTGGCTCTCCGGCCCCGATTACGATCTCCGTCGGGCGGAGGAGGCGTATCGGGCCTCCTTAGAGGTGGCCCGCAAGATCCGGGTCCCCCGCTTCGAAGCGGAGGCCCATCTCGGCCTCACCCGGGTGGAGGGCATGAAGGGGCGGCCCGGGCTGGCGTACGCCCACGCCGAGGAGGGCGCGCGGATCCTGCAAGAGGCAGGGGATGCCTATCTGACCGCCGCCCTGCGGCTGGCCCAGGGGATCGCGGCCGTCCAGAACGAGGATCCCCGGGGCCCGAGCTGGCTGGAAGAGGCGATCCGGATGGGCATCCGCTGTGGGGAGCGTTATCTGTGCACCCTGGGACGGCTCTGGCGGGCATGGGCGTGGCTTCGCCAGGGAGATCCGGAGGCCGCGCGGCCGTGGCTGGAGGAGGCGCTCCGGGTCGTCCAGGCGGAAGGCTATGATTTCATGCTCGCCGGAACCCCCTTCCTGGGCTTCCACGACGCCGGGTCGCGGATGGCCCTGTTGCAGACGGCGCTCTCCGCCGGGCTGTTCCCCGCTTATCTGCAGGCCCTCTTCCCCCGGGTTCTCCAGGCCACTGCCTCGGGGGTGCCCTTCGGCCCCTGGGCAGTCCCCGAGGGGAGCCGGGGGCGCCATCCGCCCCTCTACGTGCAAACCCTGGGCCCCTTCCGGGTCTGGCGGGGGTTGTATGAGATCCCGCCGGAGGCATGGGAGCGCAAACCCGCCCGCCGCCTCCTCCAGTTCCTCATCGCCCACCGCCGGCGCCCGGTGCACCGGGAGGAGGTGATGGAGGCCCTCTGGCCGGGGCGCGATCCCTCCAGCGCCGCCCTGGAGCTCCGGGTGATCCTCCATGCCCTCCACCGGGCCCTGGAGCCCACCCGGCAGCCGGGGGAGCCGCCGTTTTATGTGATCCGGGAGGGGGAGTTCCTTCGCCTGAACCCCCAGGCCTCCTTCCACATCGATGCCGATCTCTTCACGAGCCTGATCGACCGGGCCCAGCAACAGATCGCGGAGAGGCCGGAGCTCGCCCTGGGATGGCTCCGCCAGGCGCTGGCCCTCTATCAGGGGGAGTTCCTGGAGGAATGTCGCTATGAGGAGTGGGCTGCCCCGGAGCGGGAGCGGCTGCTCGCCCTCTACCTGAACGCCGCCGAGCGGGCCGCCCGCCTCCTGGCCGAGCGAGGGGCCTGGGCGGACGTGGCCGCCCTGGCCCAGGCCCTCCTGGAGCGGGATCCCTATCACGAGGCCGCTTGCGAGCTGCTGGTCCAGGCCTGGTGGGCCTTAGGGCGCCGCGCCCTGGCCCTCCGCACCCTGGAGCGCTTCCGCCGCCGCATGCGCCAGGATCTGGGCGTGGAGCCTTCGCTTTCCCTTCCTCTTCAGGCGGAGGGTCCTTCAGGCTGAAGCGCCGCTCCAGGCCGGCGCCTTCCCGCGCCCCTCATCCGATCCCCCTCCTTCGGACATAGGGCTTTCCAGTTTTCTGAACTTAGGCCCTTCTCTTCCTGAGCAGAAGGCCTTGAGGAGATGGTGGGGTGCGAGGCCTTCTAAGTTTGTGGGCAGGTGATCCCTCTCGGCCACAGGATACGTAGGGCAACTGCAAGCAGTTGCCCTACGTTCCGAAAAACTGGAAAGCCCTCCTTCGGACAGCGGCCGCTGGCCCCGAATCCCTGAATCTGCGAAAATCAGAGAAGGGCCGCGCAGCCTTCGAATCCGATGCGGGAGGGACCGATGAGGATCGAAGAACCTGCGGAGGAGCTTCCCGAAGGATCCGGGGCGGAGGCGGAGCCCGCGGAGCCCGGACGGCCCCCGCGCCACCTGGTCTGGAGCACAGACCGCCTGGACCTCCGGGATCCCTTCCAGCGCAAATGGTATATCCGCCAAGTCCTCCTTCACGGCCGGGAGGAGGACCTCCGGACGCTGGACCTGAAAGAAGTGGCGGAGATCCTCGAGGAGCTGAACCTGCCATCTCCGCTCCACCGCCTCTGGGAGATGTTTCTGGAGAGGAAGGGTCTTGTTAAAAGGTAAAGGTCTCCTCACCCCGGCCCAGAAGGAAGCGCTCATCCTCCTGGCCACCCTGCCCGACCAGGAGCACTTTTATTTGACGGGCGGAACGGCCCTTGCGGAGTTCTACCTCGGACATCGAATTTCGTTTGATTTGGATCTGTTCACCACGCAAGAAGGCCTGGTGGGGCCTTTCTCCCAAGTGCTGGAAAGGCGATTCCGGGAAAAGGGATGGGGGATGAAAATCATCCGGCGCTTCGCCACGTTCGTGGAGATGCTCCTGGAGAAAGCCGGGGAGGAGATCCGTCTGGATCTGGCGTTGGATGCTCCCTTTCGATTCGCTCCCCCTCTCCTATCAGAATACGGGGTTCTGGTCAACGCTTGGGAGGACTTAAAAGCGGAAAAAAACCCTGGCCTATTACGGACGCGCAGAACCTCGGGATGCGGTCGACCTTTACTTTCTGCTTGAGGCGCATTCCCTGGAACATTTGATGGAGCTGGCTGCTCGGAAGGATCCGGGGTTTGACCGTTACGGGTTTGCCGTGGCCTTGAGCCGGGCCGAGGGATTCCCGGACGATCCCCAACGATGGCCGGTCCGGATGGTCCGGCCCTTCGAGCCGAAGCGCCTGAAGGATCGCTTTCGTTCCCTGGCTGTGGATTTGATGGAGCGGTTAACCGGGGGGAACCCGATGGAAGGACCTGGCCCGCAGGAGAAGCCGGAAGGATGAGTCGGTCGGTCGCCAAGCAGATGTTGAGGCTCGCGGAATTCCATCGCCGGGGGGTGTTCGATGCAACGCTTTCTGATCCGCTGGGCGCTGAACTCGGTGGCTCTGTGGGTGGTCTCCCGGATCTACCCTGGGGTGTCCTTCCGGCCGGATGCCGGGCTGGAGGGCATCCTGCTGGCCGGGCTGGTGCTGGGCCTGGCCAACGCCCTGATCCGTCCCCTCCTGCTTTTCTTCACCTTCCCCCTGAACCTTCTCACCCTGGGGCTGTTCACCTTCGTCGTCAACGCCCTCATCCTCTATCTGGTTGCCGCCCTCACCCCTCTGGAGGTGAGCGGCTTCCTCCAGGCCCTCATCGGCGCCATCCTGCTCTCCATCGTCAGCTTCGGCCTGAGCCTCCTGGTTCGGGAGAAGAAATAGCCCAACAGTTCGGCTTCACCGCCTCCGCCAGATCTCGGCGGCGTCGTCCCGGTAGATCCGCTCCCAGCGGGGGGAGCCGGCCACGGCGGCCATCAGGGCCGGCTGTTCCGCCGGGCTGAGCATCAGCAGCCGGACGCCGTAGCGCGCCAGGCGCGCCTCCCAATCCGGCGCCCCCCCACTGATGGCCAAGTAATCCTCCCAGATCGCCATCGGATACAGCTCCAGCCGCGGGTCCACGAACACCGGATAGTCCGGCTGGGCCGCCCAGATCAGATAGCTCCCGAAGGAAAGGGCGTGGAAGAGCGGACCCGGCGGCCGCTCCCGCAACAGGAACGCCGTCGCCGCCACCGGCGTCTCGGCGGAGATCAGCCCCGCCTTGGCCGGGGGCAGCGGCCACATCCCCTTCCACCACGGCAGGGAGGCCGCCGCCATCACCCCCAGCACCCCCACGAACACTCCGTTCATCCACGGGATCCCCGCCCCCGCCCGCCCCCGAAGCCACCCCGCCAGCCGCTCCGCCACGGCCGGCGCGGCGACCATCCCGAACCACACAATCCCCCGGGAGGTCCAGAGCCCTAAGGCGGCGAAGGGGCCGAGCCGCAACAGAAGGCCCGGATCCGTCCGGCGGGGCGGCAGGAGCAGCAACGCCCCCACCCCTGCCAGACCGATGTAGAACAGCAGCCCGTGGCGGTCCAGCCCCGGCGGCGCCCACTCCGGCACCAGGCTCCGGAGCATCGGGTTGCGGGCCATCATCGCCAGGTATTCATAGACGCCGAAGCCCCGCGGGTTCAGCCCCGTGCTGAGCAGGGCCAGCGCGAAGGCCTGCGCCCGCAGCCCCAGGGCCTCTTTCCCCGCTTCCTTGCGGAACACCCGCCATGCCGCCTCCGCCACGGCAAGGCCGGCCATCAACAACCCGATGGGGAAGGAGCCGTGGGTGTTCACCCAGAGGAGCATCCCGAGGGGGAAAGCCCACCGCCAGCGCGGGGAGCGCTCCAGCCCCGAGAGCGCCCGCAGGAACATGGCACCGGCCAGGAATCCGAAGGCCTGCGGCCGCACGTTCCAGTCGTCGATCCCCAGGGCCGCCGCCAGCAACGTCCCGGCCGCTGCCGCCCGCGGCCCACCCGCCTCCCACGCCGCCCACAGGATCAGCCCGTAGGCCGTTGTGATCAGCAAGCTGTGGAAGAACACGATGAGGGCAGGGCCGCCGGCGGCGTAAAGCCCGTAGTAGAGGACCTCCGCCAGCCAGAACATCGCGTAGGAGGGATACGGCGTCCCCGCCCGCGTGTAGGAGAACGTGTCCACGAGCGGGATGCGCCCGGTCCGCACGATCTCGCGGCCGACGGCCAGATGCCACCAGAAATCGTGGGGGCGGATGGGGTGGGTGTTGAGGAAGACGAAGATCCCCACCAGCACCGTGAACGCCAGCAGATGCCCCGGGGTGAGCCCCCTCAGGATCCCTCTCTGCCTCATCGCTCAGGCCATCCCGGATCTTTCCCACCCTCAGGCATGCCAGGCCGATTCGCCCCGAACCCAGGGAGGCCGAAATTTCACTTGTCTGACACTTCCCGCGGATCCCCCAATCACTTAATCCCAAACATAAAGGAGATCCTCCCGAACGTGCTTCCAGAGGTCAGGCTTCTGCGGAAGTGCTCCAGAGGTCAGAAGATCCACCTTCAAACCCAGGATCTCCTCCAGATAATCCCAGAGTTCGAAGAACTTCAGCCCAATCGGCCGCTCCAGCCGCACCAGAAGGTCCACATCGCTTATCCTGGTTTGCTCTCCCCGGGCATAGGAGCCAAAGATCGCCAGATCTCGGACTCCATAGCGCTCCCGGAGGATCTGCTGGTGTTCAATCAGGATCGCCCGGATTTCCTCCAGCGTCTTCATAATCCTCCCCTCCACCCGGAGATTCGTTCGCCTCATCGATTCCTCATGAGGATCCGTGGCCCCAGCGATGATCATCGATTCCCCTTGGGATTATAGCCTCGATCATGACCTGCCCGAATCCTCCGTTACAGGAGACAGAAACCATCTGCGAATCCGGGCCCGAATACCTGAATCGCCTGTCTGCCCTCGCCCGGATCGGCGCTCCGCGCCGGGCGTCGGCCTCCGCCGACGCAAAAGCTGCCCCTTCGGTCGGCACAGGCCGATCGTCTGCCGAAGGCCTCCACGCCGATTGAAATCGGCCTTCAGAGGCGCTGCGCGCCAGGCGTCGGCCTCCGCCAACGCAAAAGACACCCTCCCGGTCGGCTCAGGCCGACCGCCGGCCGAAGGCCTCCACGCCGATTGAAATCGGCCTTCTGAGGCGCTCCGCGCCAGGCGTCGGCCTCCGCCGACGCAAAAGACCCCCTCCCGGTCGGCGCAGGCCGACCGTTGGCCGAAGGCCTCCACGCCGATTGAAATCGGACTTCCAAGGCGCTTGCGCGCCAGGCGTCGGCCTCCGCCGACGCAAAAGGCACCTTCCCGGTCGGCGCAGGCCGACCGTTGGCCGAAGGCCTCCA
>Ga0209670_100942_pt1 | contig 14929 bp, 22 predicted proteins | sample PerSpoBPS_BMetaG_FD_184741 | JGI IMG/M metagenome (GOLD analysis project Ga0209670, IMG submission 184741) | Thermal spring microbial communities from Yellowstone National Park, Wyoming, USA - Perpetual Spouter B (PS_B) MetaG (SPAdes) (version 3) | ecosystem: Environmental > Aquatic > Thermal...
TCCCACCAGAAACTAATTCTAGTTTCTCACCGGGGCTTGTCGTCCCTATGCCAACGTTGCCACCAGCTGTTGCCAAATAAGCACTTTGAGTTACTTTCAAAACTCCTGAAGGTTGCTGAGACCATTCACCTATTGCTAAACCACCCGTTCCAATAGCTACAGGATTATACAAGGCAATAGCAGGATATTGTGAATCTGGATTAATTCTTAACCAATCTGTAGCATCTGTTTGAATAATCCCATATCCAGCTGAGTTTTTAATCCTCGAACCAGTTATTTTAACATTTCCAGCAACTTCCAATTTTTCTCCAGGATTTGTCGTCCCGATACCGACTTTGCTCCCATCATCATAAATTATGCTTTGTCCTATCCCAGCTCCACTTCTTTTGATCAAATAATTGGTACTTATAGCACTAATATTTGCGTTCCAATAAGGATCAGTTTCGGTAAAAGTAGGCCAGGCAGTCCTACAATCACTTCCAATACAAAGCCCAGTTCCTCCCCTTACATAGCCTGAAGAATAGATATCTCCCCCTTGAACATGGAGCTTATAACTAGGAGAAGTTGTTCCAATACCAACATTATTAGAAAAGAACACATTTTTGTTATAATCCCAGTCTATTGGAATCATAGAATTAATCAATCTGCTACCAGCATAGAATGCAGGTGAATAGTAAGCAATTTCTCTTGCGACAAGACCAAAGCTTGATCCAGAAGGCCTACTTACTTCAATAGTAATTCTCAAATATCTTCTCCAGAAAGTTGATGTTGGAATTATTATAGTACAATCAAAGCAACTTGAAGAACCGATATTAGCTAAAGTTTCTAAGTTTGTTGTAAATGCACTATCATCCGCTTGCTCAACCAAAACAGAGTTTATAGTTGGGACATGCTGGAAATACAAAACTAATTGTTGAGCTGGAGATATCCACCTTCCACCAAAATCATAGGAAAATCTTATTCTTGTCGCATCAGGAGTGTAATTATAGTTTATTAAATCAATTGAAGTGGATGGTTTACCATCTGTCAAATAGTCCCATGTTGCATCACTTGTAATATCGACCCAGTTGCTTCCATCCCATTTTTCAACTTTAAATGGTGTTCTAAAACCTAAAGCATTGTCAACATAAGGAGTCATCGTTAGTAAATTACTTCCGCTAGCAGAAACGTAACCAGTATTGGAATATACAGCATCAGTTCTTACAGCACCAGTAGCTCTAATATCTCCATTTACATCCAATTTATAAGCTGGGCTAGTCGTCCCTATACCAATTTTTCCACTGCTTTCATAAATTACAGAAGAATAAGTTAATGTGTTTGGATCTTGCCATTTAGCTATATAGTTAGCACTTCCTGTTCCTCCTACCAAATTTGCAGGCCAACTTGTTTTACAATTTCCACTTAAACAAATTTGAGTAAAGGCAGCATTTGTTCCATTAACCCATCCTCCAGAAACTATTAAACCCCCAGAAACCATTCTTGCAATCTCGCTTGCTGAAATGTTAAAACCAATGAAATCTGTAGCGTTCAAAACAACGCTCGCTTTAGCTAAGGGCAAAAGTAAAATGAGGAGAAAAACAGAAAAAGTTACTCTAGCAAAAATTTCCTTCTTTAATTTCTCAAAGATCTCATAACTCATGCTCTCTAACCACCTTTAAAAATTTCTCTAAAACTCTTCTTCCAAACTTCAGAACCTTGTAAACTTTTTTGTAATCTATTTTCCAGTATAAATGCACTAAAACATTTCTAAACCTAGCTAAAGACGATAATTGTTTCGCTAGTTTTTTGTTGATAATTCCTTCTTCTTCCAAAATTTCGAAAATTTCAGCATATGTGGAAGCAGCCCTTAATTTTTTCTTTTCAATGATTAAGTTGCCCAAGTCTATTGCTGTTTGTATTGCTATGAGCATGTTATAGCAAATGGAGTTTTGTTTATCCAAGTCCTTTTTAAAAATTTCAAAACTAACTTTTTCGTCTTCTTTCCATTTTTCAATTCTTCTTTTTAGCTCTTCTATCAACTGATATTTTTCTACGACCATTTTCTCAGCCATTCAACAAAGTCTATATAAGCACGAAGAAAATCAAAAGTTTCTTTCCTAAACTTTCCTTCAATTCTTCCTTTCCCTTGAGTCAAAACCAAGTATTTTATTGGTTCTGGCAACTCATCGAATCTTCTAATATCAACTTCGATTCCAATTTTCCTCTCTAAGCTACTAGCTATTTTGTTAAGCTTATTTTCACTTATTCTATCAAAAATTGCAATGTCCAAATCTCTCGAATAATTTCTTCTAACGAAAGAGCCATAAATCAAAAAGTTTCTTACTCCGAATCTTGAAAGCTCCCTCTTCACAATTTCAAAAACTTTCTTTTTTTCTTTTTCGTCAAAGATTTTATAGTCCTTTATTTCTCCACCACTCAGACCAACTCTTTTATTCTCCACTCTTTCTCACCTTCAACATAGATGGGATTCATTTCTTCGATCCAAGCTTTTGCCTGTTTCAAATTCTTCTTAAAATTTTCTTCTCCAAGCAAAACTTTATAGCCAGAAAGGACACCAAACAAAAGAGGATTTACAGGAGCGAAAATTTCCTCTTCTTCTAAAAGCAAAGAAGAAATTTTTATTTTGTATTTGTTCCAAATTTTATTCTCCTCTTCTAACAGATTAAGCCTTTCTTTTATGTCTGGCAAATTTTTTGCAATTATCAGCAAATCATAATCGCTATCTTTTCTTGCATAACCTTTAACTCTTGAGCCAAAAAGAACGATGGAAATTAAATTTTCCCCTAATTTCTCCTTGCAAGCCTCAACAAACTCCTCCAAATCCTCTTTTTCTCTTTTTGTTAATTTCATTTTTACTCACCAAAATATTCCTTCAAAACTTCTTCTAAAGCACTAGAGAGAGAAGACAACCCCTTTTTCTTTCTTAACTCTTCTAAAGCTTGCCAGTATTTTATGTCGAGTGAAACACTTTTGCTAGATTTCATGCTATCACTTTTTTGTTATTTAAATGCCATTTTTTTCATATTATAGTGTTGTTGTTAGGGTATTTAAAGCTTTTTGTTTAGAAGGTTTTGTATAGAAATTTGCGCAAGTGAAAATAGTGTTAAGTTTTGAGACTTTAAGTAATTAAATAGATTTATAATTTGCGCTCTTCCAATCACTTAAGTAAATAGCGAGTTATATTTCCTTTCCTTTTCATAAGCGAGTTAATATCCAGTTTTTTCACTCCAACCATTTCCAACATTTCATTAGGACTAACGATGATAATTCCTTCTTTTTTCAATTCTTCTTTCTTAAAGTCTCTGATGTTATAAGTTAAAATATAACAAGGTTTATTAATCAAGGCTATTGCAACAAATGGAGCAATTGTTTTCATCATTCACAAATCTTAATCCATCTTTTAGTTCTTTTTCTAAATTACCTTCATCTATTTTCTCAAAATTATCAGTAAGATATTCAAAGGAATACTTTAACACCCTTATCGGAACTCTAGATTTTCTACTCAATTCTCCTATATGCAGATCAATTTCTTGAAAAACTTTCGTCGATATTAGCAAATTTATTTTTTTCAGATTTTAAAATTGAAAGAATAGCCTTAGCAAGACTATCCTCACTCAATAAAGCGGAAAATATAACGTTAGTATCCACTACAATTTTAATTCTTTCTTTATTTTCTTCCATGCTGAAATTTTTATTTTCTTAGATAAATCCATAGCTTCTTTTGAAGAAAGTTTGCTCATTCTTGATGCTACATCTAAAATAGCAAATGTTTGCAAACGCTTCTTTATTTCTTTTAAATCAATTCCTCTTTTTTGTGCTTCTTCTATTATTTCTTTTGGGAGTTTAATAGTTATCTCGTTCATAAGAATTATTATCTGGCAAACATATAAAAGTACGAGTCGGTAACACAGCGTTCAAACAAACTTTTCTTAACTTTCTCTATTTCTCATCTTTTGAGTTAAATTTAAATATCAGTAATACCAAATTTAAAGTATGAAGAAGAAAGAGGTTGAACTTCTATCAAAGGTGGGAGAAAAAGGTCAGATCGTAATAAAAAAAGAGATTAGAAGTGTTTTGGGAATAGTCCCCGGTTCTTTGATTAGACAAAAGTTAGTGAATGATAAAATATTGCTTGAAGTCGTTAGAAAGGAAGAAAAAATGAAAAGAATAGAAAAAATAGCAGAGAAAATAGGAAAAGTGTGGCCGAAGAATGTTTCAGCAGTGGAAGCCATTAGAAGGGAAAGAAGATGAAAGTAATAGATTCTTGTGTGTTTGTAAGTGCATTTTGTAAAACAGATCCCAATCATGAAAATGGAAAGAAAATCCTCGAAGAAATAATAGACGGAAAAATAGAAGCTGTAATTCCTACTATAGCTATGCCAGAAGTTTGTGGAGTAATAAGGAGAATAACTGGAAGTGTGGAAATGACAAATGAAGTGAAAAAAGAGTTAGAAGATTTAATAAACAGTGGTTTACTAAAGGTTGAAGAATTAACAAAAAGGAGAATGAAAGAAGCTTCTGAGATTGCTATTAGGTTAGGAGTAAAAGGTGCTGATGCTATCTTTATTTCTCTTGCTAGAGAGCTTAATGCTGAGCTTGTAACGTTTGATAATGAAATTAAGAAAAAAATAAAAAGTTGAAAATAATGTTTAAGCAGCTAGACTAATTAAAGTTGCAATAAGCAAGTACATGCCTCTTTTTTAGCTTTTTCTATTATTTCTTTCGAAGCTTAGTGATCATCTTACTTATAAAAACTATTATCCAACGAGCTTATATACTGTAAAATATATTTTTCTGTATATTAGAAGTTGACTTCTAAAGGCTTATAAATTGTTAGAAGTAAAATTTCTAACTAAAAGCTTTCTCTAATTCTCTAATCTCTCTCCAAAATTGCCTGTATTTCTTTGGATTGTGCTTTTTCCAATATTGAAGTTTCTTCCAAACTTTATCAGCTATCCTATCCCAAGCTTCTTCTCTCCTTCTTCTCTCCTCTTCACTCAACTCTTTTTTCTCTTCCATAACCATCCTTCTTTTCAGAATTTAAATCGTTTTTTATCTCGTAAAATTTTCTCAACGTTCTGTAGTTTAAAATTTTATCATAGAAAACCTTGCATTTTCCTTCAATTTCTTTATCGCCAGTAACAAAGGTCAAATCGTTCTTCTTCGCTATTATCAAGTGCTCCAAATTAGTAACTCTTTTCTTCATTGGTACTTCAAAAACAATCTTAACAATTTCTTCATAAATTTCCTCGAATGAGTGAGGTACTGAGATGTAGGATGGGGAAACATCAGAGATAAAGTTCTCCCACGCTTCTTCTATATCCTCTTTACTGGCATTAAACTCACTTTTTAATATTCTCACTATTTCCGCTTTATTTAAAATAGAAACCGCATATTTTAGCTTCTTAGAAGATGAAATAAGAAAATCTGCAACTTTTGATTCTTTGTAAACTCCTTTTCTTTCCAGTATCTTTTTAAGAAAATATCCAAAAAGAAGATTTGTATCGAGGTAGAACTTCTCCATTAGCTATTTTCATTTTTTGGAAAGCAAAGAATTATCATAAAATGCTTATCTGATACTTACAATTTGCTTCTTGCCTTTTGAAAAATTCCGAGTTTTTATTTAACTCAAAAATAATTTAAATGAAAGCAAGCTTTGAAGAAAGTGAAATAAGAGAGGTAGTCAGAAAAGCAATAGACCAAATAAAAAGAAGATTTAAGCCAATTTCCATAATTCAGTTTGGTTCATCTCTTCATCCTGAGAACATGATGTTGGAAAGCGACGTAGATTTAATGGTAGTCCTGAGAAAAAGGGCTAAAAATCCGATAGAAACTTTTTTGTTTAACGAAATTGAAGTTGAGGCTCATTTGATTTCAAAAAGAGATTTTATTAAAAGCATTAAAAATGGTTTTCCTTTGACCTTAATGGCAATAAAATTTGGAAAGGTAATTTATGGGCCAAAAGATTTTTTAGAAAAATACAGAAATAAAGCTTTGCCATCTAAGAAAACAATTGAGATTTGGTATGATAATGCATGGAGAGTTTTCCATTTTGCAATTTTGGATTATTTTTCGAGAAATTGTGTTGGTTGCTATTTGAAAGATTGTCATCATGCGGCAAGGTCTTTTTTGAGAGCTTTCATTTTGAAAATGAAAAAGATTGTTTGTGAAAAAGATGAAGAAATTCTTTTGAACATTCCAAAAAATATTCAAAGAGCTTACAAGAAGCTAATCGAAATTAGAAAGAATGGTGAAAATTTTCCGTTTAAACTTAAATTAAAGTTTGAAGCATCATCTTTGTTTAAAGATGAGGAAGCTAAACCTCTTCTTTTACTAAGAGAAATAGCTAAGTTTGTTGTTAGAGAAATGGAAGGAAAGAAAATGAAAAGTCTGAGAGAAATTGTAAAAGGTTTGAAAGGAGAAGTTTCAAGCATGAGCTTAGAAAGGAGCGGAAAAGTTGTTATTTTGAAGGATGAAAAATTTATAGAAAGAAGTTTGTTTAGAAAATAAATTTTTCCTCTAAAATTTTTGCGCTTCCTCCAAACCTTTTTATAAAACTTGCTATTTCGATCAAATCTTTCAAGTTATTACTTTCCCACAAGCTTTCATGAATCATTCTACAATTTCTGCTTTTCAACATTCTAAATAGCCTTACTCTTGCTGAACTCATCTCTCTTGGCAAATCGAAGCTTATTATGAACATTTTTGCTCGCCTTTCTAAAATGTAATACGTATTACACTTCTATAATATCTTTTCGGGGGAGAGTAGTTGGGACTGTACGCATTTTATCTTTAGTTAAAAAAGACATCTTATGTATATAAATTGCCCCCTGGAACACTCGGAAAAATTTAAGGACATTTGAATAAAGTTAGAGGTAAGTTATAACAATCTTAGAAGTATCTTACGGAAAAGCTTATATATAAGTGTAATACGTATTACACTGATTTAGTTTTTTGCTATTAGAAATGTTTAAATTCAATCAAAATTCGCTAATAAACTTCACAAACTTTAACTCTTTAACTTTCTCATATAGCTTCTTATCAGCTGTTATATATACTCCACTAATCAACTTAGCAAGAGCAATGTAGATAGCATCATAAACTGTTACATCATATCTTTTTGCTATCTTAACAGCAACTTCTAGAAGCTCAACTGTAGGTAAAACTATATCTATATCAGCTTCAATTAAAGAGTTGACAGCTTTTACAACATCTTCTTCTGTATAAACTGGATTATATCTTAAAACATTCACAAATTCATAAAGTAGAAAGTCCGGTTCAATTATTCGATAAATTTCTTTATAAAAATTTTCCCTTATTTTTAAAGCGACGTCAGAATATTCCTCTTCTAAAAACCATTTTAAAATAACTGAGGCGTCAAGAACTAGAAGCATATTTGACATCTCTCCATTTCCTTAACTCCTCTGTTGAATTCCACTTTATTCCTTTTGTTTTCTTCCTCAATTCATCTTGAATTTCCATGGCTTTTTTAATCTTACTTTTATCCCTTAATCTAGCTAAAGTTATCAATTCAAACCTTTTTTGGATTATTTTCAACTCATCAAACTCTTTCAAGATTTTTTCCTCTTCCATGTTTAAATTTTAGTTATGGCTAATTTAAAGGTTTTGGAGATTTAAAATTTGATTATTACAACAATCTCATGCTATCAATGCTAGACTCAAATTAAGTTATTCCAATCTAACTCCTTCACAAAGCTTTGTTTCTAGAAAATTTTCGTGTATTCTTAATACTCCTATTTTTACTTAGCATTTCAATGCTTAGAAATAGTAAACTGGAATCTTTTGCACTAAAGTTTTATTAATGTTTTTCTTTTCAAATCCATCTAAGCTTACAATTATAGCTCTTTCTGGATCGTAAGATTTAATGAAACTGTAAAATCCTTTACCAAGTTTTTCTCCAGCTAGCTTAACTTCTATCGGAATGATTTGTTCATTCTTTCTAACAATAAAGTCTATTTCAGCCTTGCCAGTAGTCCTCCAGAAATTAACTTTCCATTCTTCGAAATTGGAAAGAAGTTCTCTAAAGACAAAATTTTCTGATAATTCTCCTTTATCCACTCTCTTATCAAACTCAAGAAAGTTATCTATTGCACAATTTCTCAAGCCAAGATCTAAAAAGTAGATTTTTGAAGCTTTCTTTATTTCTGTTGTTAGGTTCTTAAAGAAAGGTTTGAGCAGAGAAATAATGTAGGTGTGTGTTAAAATTTCAAGATATTTTTCAACATTATCATAACTTATTTTTAATTCAGACGATAAGGATGAAATTGAAATTAAGTTTGAAATGTTGAATGCCAAGACTTTTACAAGATCTTCAAATTTGGATGTTTCCGTTATTCCAAAAAATCCTGCAACATCTTTCTCAACATATAAGCTAAAAATGTTTTTCAATATTGTTATTTTTTCCTCTATGCTTTTCGCTTTTACAACTTCAGGATATCCACCGAAAGCAACATACTCTTTCCAATATTTTAAGATTTCTTCTTGAAAAGAGGGAGGAGAAATATCATCGCTACCTTCTAAAAACTTCCTTAAAGATTCTCTTTTTTCTTTAACAATTTTTGCTAAACTTTCATCTTTTGCCAAAAGAAACTCATAGAAATTAAATGTGTATAGGTTAAATAAAAAGAGCCTGCCAACAAGTTCTGACAATATCTTTGTTTTCAACTCTAGCGAAGAAGAACCAGAAATGAAAATTTTTACATCAGGAAAATTATCGTATATTATTTTCAGCTTTTCTCCTGCATCTTTAGCTTTTTGAACTTCGTCTAAGAACAAAAATAGCTTTCCCTCTTTCTTAAACCTTTTAACAAAATCTATTGGGTTTTCTTCAAAGGTTTTCCTATAATCTGGCAAGTAAAGGTCGATAAAAGCTTTTTCTCCTTCCACTTGCTTCTCTATCATTTTCAGCAAAGTTGTTTTCCCCGTCTGCCTGCCCCTCTTATTCCTATGATTTCCCTTCTTTCGATAAACTTTTTCAGTTTGTATTCAAGTTCTCTTTTTATAAGCTCCATATTAACTCTATTGTTTTGGTTGAGTAGGGCAATTAAAACGCCTTAAATAAAATGGAAAGCTCTTGTTTTGTTTATTATAAACTTTTTATTGATTGCAACTTATAACATTTTTACTGCAAAAGTTTTTCTATATCTTTCAAATCAAAAAGATAGAGATTTTCTTCCCTTACTTTTTTCTCAAAAGACTTTACAAATATGGCAAAAATTTCTTTTCTTTGATTTCTATTCCAATCGACAAGCTTTGATTTTTCTTTTAGCTCTTTTAAAACTTTTTCTGCATCTACATTCTCGCTCCACTTACATTCTCCAAAAACAATTGTTTTATCTTTTTCGTTTATTCCAACAACATCTATTTCTTCAATTTTTCTATTTTCTCCAAAACCTCTCCACTTTCCTACCTTTTCAACATTCTCGAAAAATTTTCTTATATTGCTTCTAACAAACTCTTCAAACTTTTCTCCAAAAAATGCATTTAAATCTCTTTCTAAAATTTCCTTTATTTTTTCTTTTTCATTCCTCTCAACAAACTGTCTATTCGGATAAACAAACCTAAACCAGAAATGGAGAAAATTATCGTTCATGCTATAATAAACTTTCTTGCTTTTTTCTTTTGTTATTAAAGGCTCTTTTTTTATGAATTTTAATCTAAGCAAAGTTTCTAAATATCTTGTTAGTGAAGTTTGTTTCATAGCTATATTATTAGCAATTTCTATTTGTCTGCTCGCCCCTTTTGAAAGAAAGGATAAAATTGAAAAATAAGTTGGTACTTCTCCCAACTCTTCAGAAATCAAAATTTTTCCCTCTTCGTAAAAGATATGCCCTTTATCAAAGAAAGTATTCAATAAAAATTCCTCGAAATTTTCAAACTCTTTAAATTCTTTTGCGTAAAAAAGAATCCCATTGGTTATAAACCAGCATTTTAAAACATCTTCAAAGCTTTTTTCTTTCAAGAATTCTCTTAAAGTTTTAAAATAAAGAGCTTCTAATTTCCATTGACCAGTTCTTCTTCCGTACAAAGGATTTCTTTGGCTAAGCAAAGATTCCATCATTCCAATTGTTGAGCCGCAAAGAATGATGAAAATTCTTGAGTTTGAAAAATATTCATCCCAGAATTTTTGCAGCACAGAAGAAATATAAGGAGAAGCTTCTAACAAATAACCAAATTCATCGATAACAAAAATCAATCTTTCTTCTTTTGATTTTTCGTACAGATAAGAAAAAATTTGACTATAGCTTGTAAAAGGGTTTATTTCCAGAGTTTTATCTTTGAAAAATGCTGAGAGAATTTGAGAAATATCCTTTGCTTGTTTTTCCTCTCTTTCTTTTGTTGCTAGATAATAAATTGCTTTTTTACCTTCTATAAACTTTTTTATTAGAGAAGTCTTTCCAATTCTTCTTCTTCCATACAACACTATTAATTCAGGCTTTCCTTTTTTGAATCTTTCTTCCAAAAATTTCAATTCTTCCTCTCTATCTAAAAATATATGCTCCATATCATTATGATGGCCAGCATATATTTAAAAATTATCAGTTGGTAGTTCTTGTTGTTTTTCAAGATACAGAAATATAAGAATCTATTTCTGATAATTTTTGAGTTTAAAGAGTTTTGTTGTTTGTCGTAATTTTCTTATAAGATAGTTAGAACTATGAAAGCTCTAGCCAGGACTAACTAAAAAGAAATTGAGCTTACAATTTGCTGATAGTTAGTTTTCCTGACTCGAAATTCTGAAAGTGAATTAAAAGGTAGAGCTATTGTCAACTCGAAATTAATAAGAGAGTATTTTACACTGCTTATACTTTACTTTAATACTTTTAAAAGTAAGGAATAAAAATACATTATGATAAAGTTTAAAGAAGAGTTGCTAGAAGAAATAAGAAACATGAGAAAAGAATTTCAAGAGATAAGCTTCTTCAACTAAAATTGATAGAGTTTATGGTTCCAATAGCTAAACCAACAAAAAGAGAAAAGAATGTAATAAGAAATATAAGCAAAATGAAATTTTACAGCCTAGAAGAAGTCAAAAAGAAACTGAAAGCTTAATGTATTCTCCCTCTCACATCAATGTCCAAAACTTTTATCTTATTGTTCATCTTATCAACATAATACAAAATACTTATTTTACCCTTTCTCAATCTAAAAACTTTTTCTAAACCTTCTAATTTTTGATATCACAATTCCTTGGGAAAGGAGAAATCTTAAACATTTCAATAATGTTTGATAGCTTATCTTGTATTTTTCTTTCGAATTTTTTTAAGTGCTTTAAAGCCTTATCAGAAATTTCAACAAACCAAGTCATAGATAAGTATATGTTTGACATTATAAATCTTGCAAAATGCTATTCTTTTTGAAAGTTTAATCAAATAGAATTTTATGAAATTTGAAAGTTTGCAGTTTCTGTTTTAAAATATTGCCGATAATTATTCAATCTTTTGCATGTTCGATAAAAATATTATATGAAAGGATTTGAAGCCGAACAAAAAAATTTTTGCTGGTTTTTTGCTGATTTTTTATTTTTTACTGTTTTTCTCGAGCAGTTTTATATAGTAAAATTTTGTTCAAACTATTATAGGCTGTTTCGTCGTGCTTTCTATGTAAAGATAAGCTTTTAAAGTAGATTATTACAAAAATTACACATCGCTGATTACAATTGAACTTCCGGCTTTTCTTATGTAGCTGCCAGCTACGTTAATATAGCCGGAAAGTTTGATGTTGCCAGAAACTTCTAATTTTTCCCCAGGATTTGTCGTCCCTATGCCGACGTTGCCAGCAACGTACAATCTCGAATCTGATAATTCCATTCTTAGTTGATGGTTTGTACCATCACTCGTGTACCATCTATGATAATCCCAGGCGGTATACCATGTTGTATCTCTATCTATTCCAATACCATAGTCCCATGTATTTCCACTATGCCAAGGACCTAGAACTATTCTAAAATTAGCATCGCTAGCTGGCGGTCCGTAGTCACTCCTAGATATATAAAGTTTTTTTCCAGAATCTGTTAGAAGAATATCTCCAGTAGCTCTTATATCTCCAACTACATCTAACTTATAAGCAGGAGAAGCCGTCCCGATGCCGACATTGCCTTTTAGATAAATTTGTCCATCGCTTCTAAATTCCGCTATCTTAGATGAGTATGCGAGATTCCAACAACCACCCCCACCACATGAATTCCCCCAAATTGAAAACCTATCATTCCAATCGTCATCGATGTATAATCTTAAATCTAGAGCTCCGTCAGTTGTTGTTGGAACAAATAATGCTGTGTCGGTTGTATCTGTGTGGATTGGAGGGATATTTGCAGGAACATATGTAGCTGGGCTGATGAATATAGTTCCCGCTACATGTAATTTACCGGCAGGACTTGTTGTTCCTATTCCCACATTACCAGCTGCGTCTATTCTCATTCTTTCGTGTCCTGATGTAGTACCTCCCGTGAAAAATCTTATTGGACCCACATCTGCATATAAACCCAATCCATATGCAGGCCCAATAGCAGCTATTCCACTTGGTAATCCAGAACCTTCATCAATGATACGAATTCTTGAAGTGCTACCAAAGATTGCTATTGTTCCCTGATTCCCTGGAAGGTATTCTATATGTAACTTTGCTTGAGGATTATTAGTCCCAATTCCCAATCTAGCATTAGTATTATCCCAATAAAGATTATTACTTCCAGAAATTGTATTGCTTGCTGTAAAGAATGCAACTTGTCCTGCTGAACCACTTCCATTTATCACTCCTTGAGTTGAATTTATTTGAATACACGTCAAAGTATCTCCAATAGCTTGAACTGCATGACCATCAGGACAAGGACTCGGGTAAGCAGTTAAATTTCTCCATCCTAGGAAATCTTCACCGAAAGCAATACTCAAACTTCTACTAGTGCTTAAATCCCCCCCTCCAGTTAAACCAGCCCCAGCAATTATGCTTGGATAGCCTGTAAGATTTCCCCATCCTAATTTTCCAATCCAATTTACGTTTAGATTATAGCCTGTTAAATTCCCCCAACCAAGTAAGCCACTCCATTGAACGTTTAAATTATATCCACTTAACAAACTCCAAGGAACTATCCCTCCTCTTAAACTTCCACTCCATCTCACATCTCCAGCAACATCTAAAGCGTATTGAGGATTAGTTAGATTAATTCCGACAAAAGTGACGTTTGTTATGTTAAAGCCAAACATGTTTAAGTTAACATCAATTGGAGTAATTTGTGATAAAGGATGGGATTGAGTTTGAGCTAGACTCAAAGGTAGTAAAAGTGAAAAAGTTAATATTGACAAGAAAAATTTAAATTTATTGTGAAAGCCAAAAGTATTAAAGAAACCAAAGGATTTATGTTTTTCCGAATTAAATTTAGCATTAGTGGGAAAAGTGAAGAAAGACCAAATAAAGCTTGCCGATGAAATAAAAGGCAATTTAACAAAGGAATATCTAAACTGGCTTTCGAGATTGAAGAAATGAAGATTAAAAAAGAACTTAAGAAAGCTCTCGACTCTGCTAATCCTATAATTATTGGAAGAAAACTTAGATGGGTTGCTGGCAGAGATTTGCTTAAGAAGCTGAAAGAGAGAGAAAAGGAGAGATTTGAATACAAGCAAACTAAAAAGAAAAACATGAGAAGGAAAACTAAAGAAATTGACGATCCTGTTAAATTTGGAATAACGAGGAGAAAGGAAGCTTCCAGAAGATTGCTCGAAAAGCCGGGAGAATAAGAATTCTTTATTTTTTCCCCTTCTCACAGGAACATTTAACTTACTCGAAATTCTCTCTTTCATTTTTCTCTCTCCAAGGCTTTTTTAACCAAGTATTCAATCGCGCTTGAAATATCTTCAAAACCTTTCTTTTTTGCAAATTCTTCTATATCGACCCAAAGTCTGCTGTCTAGAGATACGCTTCTACCGCTTTTTACCATATTATATTATAAAATATTGTATTTAAATACTTTACGGTATTGTAATATTAAAGATTACAATACAGAATTAACAAGTTTCCTTAGGTAATTTTGCTGAAATATACATTCCTAATTATAGCCAAAGAGAATCCGAGAATAACAGTTATCTATATTGGGTTTACTGCTATTTTTTATTTTAGCGAGTGAGAAGTTCATCTTTTTGTTATTAGAAAGAAGGGAAAATCTTTTTAAATATAAATATAACATTTTTCAATGGAAATAAAACCAAGTTTAATCATGTTTGTAGTCGGTCTAATGGTAGGATTGGTTATTTTTGGGGTATATAACTTTGTTTTATCTTCATTGCAAAAATCGTCTGTTGCTGAAAATGTGAGAAAGCTTTATGAATTGGCTTTAGGATCTCCTGTTAGTGTAGAAAGTGTAAATGATTTTGGAAATCTCTACAAAATCTTGTTGAAAGTTTCTACACAGCAAGGACCAAATTATTTAGAAGTTTATACTACTAAAGATGGAAGATACGTTACAGAGAGTATTATTTACGTTAAAGAATCAACTAAACAAATAGAAAAAATGAAGAATTTTGTTGATTGTTTGTTTGATAGAGGATTAAGAGTTTATGGAGCAACACAAACTAACAACACAGCTATAAATTCTGCAACACTCTTGCAATTAAACATTTTGGGAAGGTATTCTCCAAAAATTTATGTAAGCTGTGATGGGGATAATTTGCAAGCATGCATTCAAATAGGCTTGCAGGCTTTGCCTTCAATAGTTTATAACAATACTGCTTATCCTGGAGTTTATTCAGCGGAATACTTAGCTAATCTGACTGGCTGTAAACTGTAAAATTTTTATCCCTCACTTATCCTTATTATCGGTCTTTTACTTGTAGAATTAAACCCAATATTTTCTATTTTTATTTGATGGTTTCCCTTAGAAAACCTAAAACTAGAATCAAATTCTAAACCATAAAATGGC
>Ga0209670_100947_pt1 | contig 14873 bp, 14 predicted proteins | sample PerSpoBPS_BMetaG_FD_184741 | JGI IMG/M metagenome (GOLD analysis project Ga0209670, IMG submission 184741) | Thermal spring microbial communities from Yellowstone National Park, Wyoming, USA - Perpetual Spouter B (PS_B) MetaG (SPAdes) (version 3) | ecosystem: Environmental > Aquatic > Thermal...
GGCTGGCGGACCGGGTGCTGGTGATGCGGCCGCGCCCCGGGGCGATCGTGGCGGAGATCCCCATCTCCCTCCCGCGGCCCCGGGGCGCCGACCGCTGGTCCCACACCGCCTTCTTGGAGACCGTCTGGGCCATCCGCCAGGCCCTGGGGGACAGCACACATGAGGGAGAAAGCGTGGGGGGAGGCTGATCGGCCGTCCTCCCCCTGCCTGCAGGCCTCTTGCTCAGATTCCTCTTCTAAGGAAAGCGCAGAAGCCCTGGGACGATCGCTTTCGGATCATCCCCCTATGGCTTTGACCGCTTCGCGCAGCTGCTCCGGTGTCCCGATCAGGATCAGCTCATCTCCGGGAAGAAGCTGGACATCCCCATCCGGATTTGGGATAACGTAGGATCCCCTGCGGATCGCCAGCACGGTTGCCCTGTAATGTCGACGCAGCCCGGTTTCCGCCAGCGTCTTCCCTGCGAAGGCGGATCGGTGGGAGATCTGCACTCGCATGATCAGGAGTTGCGGCTCTAGCTCAGGGAGAGCGAGAGACTCCAGCTCATGAGTGCGAAGGTCGTAGTGGCCCTGCAATTCGTTCACGACTGTTTGTTTGCATAGTGGGACTCCAGCGAAATACGAGGCGCGTCCGATCATGTGAGCGGCAACGGGCGTGGTCAGAAGAACCAGGGCGATGACAGCCAGGGCGCGGGTGAGCACCTCCAGTTCGCCGAAGTGAATCGCCACCCCCAGCATGATGGCTCCGATGCCCAGGGTGGCGACCTTTGTGGTAGCAGACATTCGGGTATAGAGATCCGGCATTCGCAAGATGCCGATCCCACCCAGCAACATGAAGGCTGCTCCGATCATGATCAGGGTGCCGCTGAGGATTTCCCTCATGGCCCCGCCCTCCGCTCCAGATAGGAGGCAAAGGCGATGGTTCCCAGGAACCCGATCAGGGCCAAGACGATCGCCACATCCAGCAGGACAGGCAGGCCCCAGACCATGGCATAGACCGCGATGATCCCGATCGCCAGCGTTCCAATCAGGTCCAGCGCGATGACCCGATCCGAGAGGGTGGGGCCGTAGGCCAAGCGGACGAAGGCCAGGACCACAGCCAAGCTCATCACCAGCAGCGCGATCCATGCTATTTGGGTCATCCCGATCATCGCATGACCTCAAGAAGCCGACGTTCAAGCCTTTCTTTGATTTTATGACGGACCTGGTCTGGCTGCTCTCCGAGCTCCACCACATGGATATACAGCACTTTTCGATCCGCTGACACATCGATGCTCAGCGTGCCCGGAGTCAGGGTGATCAGATTGGCTAACAAGGTGATCTCCGCATCGGTCCGCGCATCCAACGGGATGGCAATAATGCCAGGACGCAACTGATACCAGGGATTTATAACGATATAAGCTATTTGAATGTTAGCTTTTATCACCTCAAATATAAAAAATAGCACAAAAAATATCGTCTGGATCACCTTCTTGAAGTATAAAGATGGCTCCAGCACCCGCTGGGCCAGCCACAAGGCGCCGAAGCCGACGGCGAAGCCCAGGGCGAAGTTGACAGCGTTGAACTGGCGGGTGAGCAAGACCCATGCCAGCGCCAACAGCAGGTTCATTGCCAGCGTTTTCATGCAGGCCTCCCCCCTACATCCCCAGCAACTGCTCAGCAGCCCGCATGCTGAAGACCAACAACGGGCCGGCGGCCAAGCCGACGAGGATCGTCAGGAGCGCCAGTCCTGCAGTGGGCAGCCAGAGGGCCGTGGGCACAGAGCGAGTGGGCGGAGGATCGTCTTCCCCCGACGGTTTCCAGAAGGCCTCGTTCCAGATCTTCATCATGGAGAAGAGGGTGAGCAAGCTAACCCCTAAGGCGACCGCCACAATGGCGAACTGCCCAGTTTCCAGCCCGGCCCGGACCAGCGCCAGCTTGGCGAAGAATCCCGAGAGGGGTGGAAGCCCCGCCAGGGAGAGAGCGGGGATCAAGAACAAGAAAGACACTCCCGGATAGGCGCGGTACAGCCCCCCAAGATTTTTCAATTGATGAGTGCCCCGGAGATGCAAAACCATGCCACTGATGAGGAAGAGATTGGTCTTGACGATGATGTGGTGAATGATATAGAAGATTGCACCACCTAGGGCCAGAGGGGTGAGCATCCCCAACCCCATCACCATGTACCCAATCTGGCTGATGATATGAAAGGAGAGGATGCGACGGACCTCCGTCTGGGCCACCGCGCCCAGCACGCCGGTGATCATCGTCAGCCCAGCGATGACCAGAATGAGGGTGTGGGTGTATCCCACGTCTTGCACGAACAATCGGGTGAAGACCCGGATCAGTGCGTAGACCCCCACTTTGGTGAGCAGGCCGGAAAAGAGGGCGGAGACGGCTACAGGCGGGGTATGATAGGAGGCCGGGAGCCAGAAGAAGAGGGGGAAGACAGCGGCCTTGATGCCGAAAGCGACCAAGAACATCAACGCCAGGGCGGTCGTCAGGCCCGGCGCGCTCATCCGCCCCAACCGATGGGCCAGATCCGCCATGTTCAGCGTGCCGGTCACCCCATAGAGGATCCCCACCGCCGCCAGGAAGAGGGCGGAGGCCATCAGGTTCAGGGTGACGTATTTGATGCCCCCTTCCAGCTGAGCCCGTTCTCCGCCCAGCACCATCAGCACGAACGAGGCGATCAGCATCACCTCAAACCAGACGTACAGGTTGAAGATGTCGCCGGTGAGGAAGGCCCCGCACACGCCCATCAAGAGGATGTGGAAAATCGCATAGTATCCGAACCGCTCGCGATCAGCATCCATGCTCCCAAGGGAATAGACGGCGACCGCCAGGCCGATCAGCCCCGCCAGGATCACCATCGCGGCGCTGAACAGATCCGCATAGAGGGTGATTCCGAAGGGGGCGGGCCAGTTCCCCACCTGCAGGGTTTGAATGCCATCCCGCCACACAGAATCCAACAGCATTACCCCCGCCCCCAGCAGGCCCACGGTGCCCAGAACGCCCGTCGCCCGCTGGAAAGGCCGCTGGCCCCACGCCAGGAGGGTCGCGACGGCGCTCAGAAACGGGATTAGGATGGGGAGGATCAGCCAGAGGCCCATGGCCGCCGCGCTACGGATTGAGGTCCGTGTTCCGCATATCGTCCAGGTCATCGGTGCCTACCGTCTGATAGGCCCGCTTGACCAGGACGATGGTGAAGGCGTGCACGCCGAAGCCGATGACGATGGCCGTCAGGATCAGGGCCTGCGGGACGGGATCGGCGAAGGGTCCGATCAGGATATCCGCGTCCGCTGGAATCAAGGGCGGGCGGCCCCGGACCACGCGCCCCAGGGTGAAGACGAGCAGGTTGGCCGCCTGGCTCAGCAAGGCCAACCCGATGATCAGCTTGACGATGCTTCGCCGCATGAGCATGTAGAGACCAGCGGCATAAAGCCCGCCGATGACAAAGGCCAGGAGGATCTCCATCTCACTCCTCCGCCAAAGAGAAGATGATGGTCAACATGACTCCGATCACCACCAGATAGACGCCCACATCGAACAAGAACGGCGTGCCCAATTTCCCCAGCACCGGCACCGGCGTTTCCGTCCACATCCCGGTCATGAAGGGTCGTCCATGGAACACAGACCAGAGTCCGCTGCCGACGGCGACCATCAGGCCCACGCCGATGAGGACACGGGGATCCAGGCCCAGAGTCCGGCGGGCCGCCGGCACACCGTAGGCAATGACATAGAAAGAGAAAGCCGCCGCGACAATCAGCCCTCCCACGAAACCACCCCCTGGCTCGTTGTGACCTCGCAACAGGATGAAGAGGGAAAAGAGCAACATCAGCGGGAAAAGATATCGAACCGCCGTGGATAGGATCAGCGAGAACATCCGGCGTCCTCCCCCAGCCGGTGATCTCCCCCCCTGTGGACGGCGTCTCATTTCTGCGTTTTCTCCAGTCGTAGCCGGAGCAGTGCGTAAATGCCAATGGCGGCCACCGCGAGCACTGTGATCTCCCCTAAAGTGTCCAGCCCGCGGAAATCCACCAGGATGACGTTGACCACATTGCGGCCGTGAGCCTGCGTCCAGCTGTTCTCCATGAAATAAGCGGCCAATTGGGACTCGCGAGGGGTGGCCAGCGCAGTCAGCACGAGGACGGTCATCAAGCCGCCGGCCAGAAGGGCGATCAGGGCATCCCGGACGCGCGCCTTCCGGGTGGACAGCGGGGCAAAGCGCGGCAACCGGTAGACCACCAGGACAAACAGAATCACCGTCAGGGTTTCCACAGTAAACTGGGTCATCGCCAGGTCCGGCGCGCTGAAGAGGACATAGAAAAGGGCCACACCGTAGCCGATGGTGCCCAGGGCCGCCGCCGCGGCCAGCCGCGAAGAGGTCACCGTAGTCATCAGCGCGGCGGCCAGAATGGTGATAGCGATGATCCATTCATGGGGTCGGACATTCCGAAGCTGGCCCAGCCCTTCGATCTCCACACCTCGCAGGAGCAGGGTGGATCCCACCAGCCCAACGGTGGTGGCGATGAGGGCCATCAGGTAGAACCGCAGGTAGCCGTTCTGAAGCAACCGCGTCTGGAGCCGGGCGACCCCGTTCAGGCCTGCCAAGAGCAGGCCATATCCGCCCTGCGGACCCCATCGATCGATGGCCTCCCCCAGCCAGCTCGTCCGATGCCAGAATCCCCGCGCGGCATAGGCGACGGCGCCGACGCCGAGGGTCAGCACGCTTAGAGCAAGGACTGGGCTGATCCCAGGCCACAGCTTCAGCTCTAGCGCGGTCGCTTCGGGCCGCACGGCGCGGACGGACGCGGACAGAAGCGGCTCGAGGAGGGCTTTGGCGAAAACGCCCCCGACGAGGCCGGCCGCCGCCAGCAGCAACGGACCAATGAGCATACCGAACGACACCTCGTGCGGCTTCTTCGACAAAGCGGCACGACGCCCGAGGAAGGGACCTATCGCCACGATCCCCGCCACCGCCACCAGGAACCCGTTCGCCAGAACCCCGGCGATCACCACCAGACCCCCCGGGGGGGACGCATGAAGCTGAGCCTCATAAAGCACCTCCTTGCTGATGAAACCCAGGGTCGGCGGAAGCCCCGCCATGGAGAGCCCGGCCAGACCGGCGGCGACCGCGGTGACAGGCATCGCCCGAGCCAGGCGGCCCAACCGCGTCACATCCCGGGTGCCCGTCTCGTGGTCCACCGCTCCGGCGACCAGGAAGAGCGCGCCTTTGTAAAGCGCGTGGGTCAACAGGAAAAGCATGGCAGCCTTAACAGAGGCGAGGGTGTCCAGTCCCAACAGCATGACCAGCGTGCCGAGGGCGCTGATGGTAGAGTAGGCCAGGATCCGCTTTAGATCCCGCTGCCATAGTGCCATCAGGGCACCCAAAAGCATGGTGATCATCCCGGCCCCGGTGACCAGGGAGCGCCAGGCCTCGCTTCCGCCCAGAACCGGAGCGAGGCGAGCCAGAAGATACACGCCCGCCTTGACCATGGTGGCGGAGTGCAGATAGGCGCTAACCGGCGTGGGGGCTTCCATGGCATTGGGCAGCCAGAAGTGGAAGGGGAACTGGGCCGACTTGGCGAAGGCCCCGATCAGAATCAGCACTAGGATCGGGAGATAGAGCGGATGCAGCTCAATCGTCCGCCCGCTGCGGATCAGTGTGGAGAGCTCCGAGCTTCCCCCCACCTGGGCCAGCAGCACGAGCGCGGCCAGCAAAGCCAGCCCCCCCATTCCGGTCACTAGGAGCGCTTGGAGCGCCGCCGAGCGCGCGGCCTCCCGCTCATGCTCGAAGCCGATCAGCAGGAAAGAGGCCAGGCTGGTTAGCTCCCAAAAAACAAACATTAGAAACAGGTTGTCCGCAAGGACCAAACCCAGCATAGAAGTCTCGAACAATAAGAGGTAAATGTAGAAGCGATCCAGATGTGGATGTCCGTTCAGGTAGCGACCGGCATATATCGTGACCAGGGCGCCGATGCCACAGATGAGGAGCGCGAAGAGGAGGCTCAGCCCATCCAGATAGAAGGAAAGGGAAATCCCCAGATCAGGGACCCATGGATAAGAGACGACTACCGTTCGCCCCGCGGCGATCGATCCAAGAAAGCGGGCGAAATACAGGGCGAGCCCAGCGGGGAGGAAGGCGAGAAGCCAGCCCGAGGCCCCGCGCGCCAGCCGGACGATCCCCGGCGCGGCAATGGCCAGCGCAAATCCAGAAAGGACCGCTGCGATCATGGTCGCATGCCCCAGGAGCTCTGAGGTGAAGCTCGAGTCTTATTGAGAGCATGTTCATCCCGCGCGGATTCACCCGAAGGGTTGGCTGAGCGGTGCCCATCAGATCGTCACCCACAACCATCCGCGCCATGCCTCAATCATCCCATCGAACCGCTGCTTTTCGAAATTATACACTCAAGTCCGCGTTTCCGAAAAGCCCCGAGCGCCGAAGTCGGACACGCCGCATGAGCGATCCGTTGTGGGAGCGCAGGAGAAACGATCATCCAGCAGGGCAGCAAAGCGCGTCTGCCTCGAGGATCTGTCGGCGCATGGGGGATGCGAAGGGGAGCGGAGAAGCTGTATGCGGGTGCAGGGGTTTAGAGCCCGCAAGGGCTACACTTCGCGGCCGCCCTCATCCCACATATCGCCGCATTAGCCGCATTGGAGCGCCGACCATCCGGAAGGCCCGTCGTTCCGCCTCATCCCGGATGCGCTCCTCATCCAGGGTAACCAGCTGTCCATCCCATAAGAGGGGACGGCCATCGCAGAACACATAGCGGACATCTGATGGGTGGCTGGCGTAGACGATGTTCGCGGCCAGGCTGTGTCGTGGGAACCAGTGGACGCCCCGCGTGTCCAGCAGGATCAGGTCGGCGGGGGCGCCGGGTTTCAGGACGCCGCTCTCAATGAACCCGAGGGCGCGCACGGCTTCTTGCGTCGCCAGCCGCAGAAGCAGATGATGCGGGAAGGCCGCCGGGTCACCGACCCGGTTCTTGTGCACCAACCCGGTGATGCGCAACACCTCCAGCATGTTCAGATCGTTGTTCGAGGCCGGGCCATCCGTCCCCAGGGCCACCCGCACCCCCGCATTCAGGAAGCGATCCAGAGGGGCCATTCCCATGGCCAGCTTCATGTAGGTCTTAGGAGTGTGGGCCACGTAAACTCCCTTCTCCGCCAGGATGGCCAGGTCCTCATCGGACACCGCGATGCAGTGGGCGGCGAGGGTGGGATGCTCGAAGACGCCCAGATCGGCCAGATGGGCCACCGGCGTCCGACCGTAGGCCCGCAGGGAGTTGCGCACCTGCTCCTCGGATTCCGACACATGGAGGTGGATGCCCACGCCGAGCCGCTCGGCCTCTTTCACCACGCGGCGCAGGAAATCCGGCGGGCACATATAGGGCGAGTGAGGACCCAGCGCGCACCGGATGCGGCCATCGGCGGCGCCGTTCCACTCGCGGATGAAGGCGACGGTGTCCTCCAGCCCTACGCCTCCCACCTCCTGCGCGGCACCGAGGCCGAACTGACACCAGGCCAGCAGAGCCTTCATCCCGGCCTCCGCCACCGCCCGGGCCACCTGATGCATCCAGAAGTAGTGGTCCGCAAAGCCGACGACGCCGCAGCGGATCATCTCGCAACACGCCAGCGCCGCGCCCCAGTAGACGTCCTCCTCTTCCAGGGCGGACTCGGCGACCCAGATCTTCTCGTTCAACCAGCGGTCGAAAGGCAGATCCTCCGCCCATCCCCGCAACAGGATCATCGCGGCGTGGGTGTGGGCGTTGAAGAACGCGGGGAGGGCCACGTGTTCCCGCCCGTCGATGACCTGATCCGGGATGAAATCCGGCGGGGCCACCCCGATGGCCCGGATCCGCCCATGCTCGATGGCGATGTCCACCTCGGGGAGAAGGTCATGCACACCATCCAGCGGGATCGCAGCAACCCGACGGATCAACAGACGCATCCCACCCTCCTTGAATCGAAGTCGCAGGGCATTATAATACGACGTCGGCGTCCGAAGTTCGAGCGCAGAGAGACCGCCCACGGATGGGACGTGAGTGTTTGAGCAAGAGCGGCTTCCGCCGCAACCTATTAGGGGATCGAAGGTGAAGGTTTGGGACGAATGATCAAAGACCCAAAGATTGATGTTTTTGGTAGGAGCGGCTTTAGCCGCGATCTTTGCGCCATTGAAGATGCAAAGTTTGGGGCTGAAGACCCTCCTACAGGAAGATCGATGTTTGGTAGGAGCGGCTTTCGCCGCGACCTTGGCGCCATCGAAGACCGAGATTCGGGGCCAAAGCCCCTTCTACACAGGAGCAGCGGAACCGTGGAAGTCCTTACGCCGGCGGTGGGGATCTTCGATTCGGGGGTCGGAGGGCTCTCGGTGTGGCGGGAGCTCGTCCGGCTGGCCCCGCAGATCCCTACCCTTTATGTGGCCGACCAGGCCCACGTCCCCTACGGCCCACGGCCGCCAGAGGAGATCCGGCGGTTCGCCGAGGCCATCACGCGCTTCCTCCAGGACCAGGGCGCGCAGGTCATCGTCCTGGCCAGCCACACCATCTCGGCGGCCGCCCTCTGGCCGCTGCGGGAAACCTTCCCGGAGATCCCCTTCGTCGGCATCGAGCCGGCGGTGAAGCCGGCCGCCGCCCGCACCCGAAGCGGGGTGATCGGGGTGCTGGGGACCTTCGGCACGCTCAACGGCCCGCTGATGGCCCGGGTGGTGGAGCGGTTCGCCCGGGACGTCCGGGTGATCCCCCGGGTCTGCACCGGATGGGTGGAGCAGGTGGAGGCCGGGCTGCTGGAGGGCCCGGAGGCGGAGGCCAGTGTCCGCGCTCATCTGGATCCGGTCCTCCAGGCAGGCGCCGACGTCCTGGTGCTGGCCTGCACCCACTACGCCTTCCTCGCCCCGCTGATCCAGCGCCTGAGCGGCCCGGAGGTCCTCCTGATCGACCCCGCGCCGGCGGTGGCCCGCCGGGTCCTGGAGGTATGGCGCGCGCAGGCGGGCGGGCCGTCTCCATCCTCCGAGCCGAGGGCCCGCTTCTTCACCACCGGGGATCCGCTCCGCTTTCAGGAGCAGCTGCGCCGGCTGATCGGCCGGGATGGGCCCATCGAACGCCTCCGCTGGGATCCCCCGGAGCGTTCCCTCACGCCGGAAGGATGAGGGGACGAGAGGGATCGACCCGCTCCTTCGGAGCGAGGAGAGGCGCGATCGCCCGGCTTCGAGTCCTCAGAGGTCATGGAGGATGGCATGGAGACCCATATCCCGGCCCTTGTGTTGTTGCTGGCTCTGCTGATCCTGGCTGCCAAGGCGGGGGCGTGGATCAGCCTGCGGCTGCGCCAGCCGGCCATCCTGGGGGAGCTGATCGCCGGCCTCCTCCTGGGCCCCAGCCTGCTGAACATCTTCAACTGGCCGGTCTTCCATCATCAGGAGTTCCCGGGGATGGTGTTCGCCCTCGGAGAGCTGGGGGTGATCCTCCTGATGGGCATGGCGGGGCTGGAGATCGAATTGGAGGAGTTCCTGCATGCGCGCCGGGTGGCGCTCCTCACGGGGACGGCAGGGGTGCTGATGCCGTTGCTGCTGGGGACCCTGGTCGCCTATCCCTTCCACAGGGATCTGCCCTCTTCGATCTATGTGGGGCTGGTGCTGAGCGCCACCAGCGTGAGCATCTCCGCCCAGACGCTGCTGGAGCTGGGACGGCTGCGCTCGCCGGAGGGGATCGCCCTGCTGGGGGCGGCGGTGGTGGACGACGTGCTGGCGTTGCTGGCCCTGGCCGCCTTCACCAGCGTGGTGACCCCGGAGGGCGGCTCGGGGGCCGGGGGCCTCGGGCTGCTGATCGCCCTGGCCCGCATGGCCCTCTTCCTGGTCCTGGCCTTCCTGCTCGCCCGCTTCGCGCTGCCCCGCCTCGCCACCTGGGTGGAGCGCCAGCCGGTGAGCGAGGGCCTCATCGCCCTCTCCTTCGTGGCCATCCTGGCCCTGGCCGGGACGGCGGAGGAGCTGGGCGGGCTGGCGGCCATCACCGGCGCCTTCCTGGCGGGGCTGGGCCTGGGGGCCCATCCAGCGCGCCATGCCATCTCGGAGCGCCTGCGGCCGGCGGCGTATGGGTTCTTCGTCCCCCTCTTCCTGGTGGGGGTGGGGCTGCGGGCGGACCTGCGGACGATGTCGCTGGAGGGGTTGTGGTTCACCCTGGCCCTGATCGCCGTCGCGGTGATCTCCAAAGTCGTCGGTTGCGGCCTGGGGGCGTGGCTGGGCGGGTTCCGCCCGCTGGCGGCGTGGCGGGTGGGGCTGGGGATGATCTCGCGGGGGGAGGTGGGCCTGATCCTGGCCTCCCTGGGCCTCTCCACCGGCTTCCTCCAGCCTTTCGAGTTCGTGGCGGTGGTGGCGATGGTCCTGGCCACCACCCTCATCACCCCGATCCTGCTCCGCTGGTCCTTCGGCCGGTGAAGGGTCGGGGAAACGCGAACCCTGCTCCCGGAGGTTGCGGATGCCGAAATGCGTGGTGGCGGTGATCCCGAACTTAGAGAAGGTGCACGAGGTGCTGCGGGTCTGGAGCGCCTTAGGCGTCCCGGGGGTGACGATGATCGACACCATCGGGATGGCCTCCCTACGGCAATGGGTGGGCCGGGACGACGTGCCGCTGGTTCCCTCCCTGCGCGCCCTGATCGAGAGCGCGGAGGCGGCCTTCCATCACCGGACGCTGTTCTCGGTGGTCCCGGATGATTTCGACCTGGAGCGGCTGATTCGGGAGACGGAGCGGGTGGTCGGCCGCTTCGAGGATCCGGAGACCGGATTCCTTTTTGTGCTCCCCGTCCTGGAGGCGCGAGGCCTGCGCCGGCCATGAGCGTCCTGCGGGTGGAGGAAAGGGAGGAAGAGGGGTTCCGGGCGCTGTGGGTGACGAACGGGCCCCTGGCGCTGACCCTGGTGCCGGAGCTGGGAGGCAAGATCGCCGCGTGGGAGGATCGGCGGCGGGGGGTCTCCTGGCTGTGGCGCAACCCGTATTTGCCGTGGCGCCGGCCGGAACCCGGGGCCTCGTATGTGGCGGCCTTCGACCTGGGAGGGTGGGACGAGTGCTTCCCCTCGGTGGCGCCGGGGGTTTATCCGGCGGAGCCGTGGGCGGGGATGCCGCTCCCCGATCACGGGGAGCTGTGGTCCCAGCCCTGGGCGGTGGAGGCCCGGATCGAAGGGGAGCGGCTCTTCGTCCGCGGACGCGTTGAGGGGCGCCTCCTGCCGTATCGCTTCGAACGCCTTCTGACGATGGAGGCGGGCCGTCCCTCGGCGCATTTGCGCTACCGGGTGGAGAACCGGTCCGAGCACACCCTGTATTTCCTGTGGGCGGCGCATCCTTTGTTCCCGCTGGAGCGGGGGACGCGGCTGCTGGTGCCGGGGCCGGCGGCGGGGCGGGTGGCGGGGGCGGTGGGCCTTTCGCCGGCGGCGGCGACGTTTGAGTGGCCGCGGTTGCCGGTGGCGGGGGGCGAGGTGGACCTGCGGGAGCCGGACCCGGCGGGGGGCTGGGCGGTGAAGGTGTTCCTGCGGCCGGCGGCGTCGTGGGCGCGCCTGGTGCGGCCGGAGGGGACGTGGTGGGAGGTGCGCTGGCGGGGTCCGGTGACCGATTTGGGGCTGTGGATCAATGCGGGGGGCTGGTCGGGGGCGGGGACGCCGCCGTATCGCAATCTGGCGTTCGAGCCGGGGATCGGGGCGCCGGACGACCTGACGGCGGCGATGCGGGAATGGGGAACCTTCGGCCTGCTCCCCCCGCTGCAGGAGGCGGAGTGGTCGCTGACGGTGACGGTGGGATAGTTTCAATCCCACCCCAGCGTTCCGGCTTCCTCAGACGGCAACCCCCACGGTGACCCCACCTCTGAGTTTCAAGGTCATAGCTTTCAATGCCACCACGGCGTTCCTGCTTCTACGTCCCGCTATCGGTCTTCCGCGCAAGGTTCGCAGTTTCAATGCCACCACGGCGTTCCTGCTTCTGGAACTGCTTCGGGACCTCAACGCGGAATCCGTAAGTTTCAATGCCACCACGGCGTTCCTGCTTCGCGGCCGAGCAGGTGCTGAGCTCCCTGGACCAGCTGGTTTCAATGCCACCACGGCGTTCCTGCTTCCCCGCCCTTATCGAGGCTTTCCTCCACGCCTTCCGGGGTTTCAATGCCACCACGGCGTTCCTGCTTCAGGATGCGCCATTCCGCTTGTGGGCTTTCCTGCGAGCGTTTCAATGCCACCACGGCGTTCCTGCTTCTTTATTACCAGTGAGGAAATCCCGGACGTTCTCCGCCGTTTCAATGCCACCACGGCGTTCCTGCTTCGAATCACCCTTAGAAGCCCGAGAGGAGGATCCGACATGTTTCAATGCCACCACGGCGTTCCTGCTTCCTGTCCACCAACATCGCCGAGACCTCCCTCACCGTCGAGTTTCAATGCCACCACGGCGTTCCTGCTTCTCGAGATCGGCGTCTCGCGCTTGGCAGAGCTCCCCGGTTTCAATGCCACCACGGCGTTCCTGCTTCCGTGACGACGCGGGGAACTTCTTCTTCAACTACTACGGTTTCAATGCCACCACGGCGTTCCTGCTTCCCATGGAGAGCGTCTCCCGGGCCGTGGGGGTGGTGCAGTTTCAATGCCACCACGGCGTTCCTGCTTCCTGATCCGCCCCCTTCTGGATCCCGGCGCGGATCCGGGTTTCAATGCCACCACGGCGTTCCTGCTTCGGTTCGCACCTGGAAAGAGGAGTTTCAACCCAAATTCGTTTCAATGCCACCACGGCGTTCCTGCTTCCAATGAACACAATCCCGATCTGATTAAGCGTGATGAGTTTCAATGCCACCACGGCGTTCCTGCTTCAGTATGGCTTCTACAAGTGATATCAATCGCGAACGGGTTTCAATGCCACCACGGCGTTCCTGCTTCTCCGACCTCTCCTTGGAGAAGATGGAGTGGTCCGATGTTTCAATGCCACCACGGCGTTCCTGCTTCGGGCAGCGTGGGAGGCCGTGCGCCGGATCCTGCTTCCGTTTCAATGCCACCACGGCGTTCCTGCTTCCGTCATTGCGCCGACCGGCGCAGGCAAGACCCGCGTGTTTCAATGCCACCACGGCGTTCCTGCTTCCCAACTTTTGCCCAACCCCACTCCCTTTCGGGATCGGGTTTCAATGCCACCACGGCGTTCCTGCTTCATGGAGGAGAAGATGAATCCTTTCGTCCTCCATTTCGGTTTCAATGCCACCACGGCGTTCCTGCTTCCGGCTGGACCGAATGGGATGGATCGTGTTTGCGCTGAGGTTTCAATGCCACCACGGCGTTCCTGCTTCACCTGACCGCCCGCCGGCTGAGCCAGGGGCTGGGCATCGTTTCAATGCCACCACGGCGTTCCTGCTTCTCGTCGCCGAGGGGTGGGCCTACATCGGCGACGAGGGTTTCAATGCCACCACGGCGTTCCTGCTTCCTTCCTCCTCCCTGTCCGGTGGTGGCTGCCGAAGGGGGGTTTCAATGCCACCACGGCGTTCCTGCTTCGGGATCTGATGCATGAGGCCAAACGAAGGACTTTTAAGTTTCAATGCCACCACGGCGTTCCTGCTTCGGACTTCCACCTGAACGCCGGCCTCCCCCTGACGCCGGTTTCAATGCCACCACGGCGTTCCTGCTTCGCCGGTGGTGCTGCTGGCGGCGCTGCTGATGATCAAGTTTCAATGCCACCACGGCGTTCCTGCTTCCGGGTGGGCCCTGTGGCGGCTCTCCGGCCTTTCCGGGTTTCAATGCCACCACGGCGTTCCTGCTTCCAGACGTTGCTTTCTACCGTTCTCAACCTCTTGATTCGTTTCAATGCCACCACGGCGTTCCTGCTTCCAAACTCATGCTTCTCCACCCGGACGTGCGCATCGTGTTTCAATGCCACCACGGCGTTCCTGCTTCGCCGTTCCCGCGCCGGAGGCCTACGCGCGCCTTCTTCGTTTCAATGCCACCACGGCGTTCCTGCTTCGCGCGTCCTGGGAGATCCGATCGCCTCACCCAAGAAGCGTTTCAATGCCACCACGGCGTTCCTGCTTCATGAGGCGCGGCACGGCCACCCCCGAGGCGATCCTGTTTCAATGCCACCACGGCGTTCCTGCTTCCCCTGGATCCGAAGAAGATCCAGGGCCTGGAGGTGTTGGTTTCAATGCCACCACGGCGTTCCTGCTTCTGGGGCGATCCGGGTTCCGGCTCCGGAAGATTTCTCGGTTTCAATGCCACCACGGCGTTCCTGCTTCTCACGGGGGGACAGCTGAACCAAATCTCACTCATAGGGTTTCAATGCCACCACGGCGTTCCTGCTTCCGTGTGGGTCGTGTGTGTGTAGGATGGAAGCAGACCATGTTTCAATGCCACCACGGCGTTCCTGCTTCATGTAATGTTAAAGGATTCCGGTGGCTCTTGACGTGGTTTCAATGCCACCACGGCGTTCCTGCTTCCCTATTATACCACAGGGTGGTGGACTCTTGTCAAGTCCGGGGCGAGACATCGAAGGGGATGGGGATCGTTGGGTTCGAACATCGGTCGGTTTCGACGGCTCCTTCGCCCCTTCCCCGTCCATCCCACTATCGGAGGTCCGCGGAAGCCTTTTCCGAACCCTCGATCATTTGCCCGTTCCGCAGCCTCGAAGGGTAATCTTCTTGAAGAAAAATGGATCGAAGAAGTGGAGTTCTGTTGCGTTGCGATGCGTCATTGGATTCGCCTTCCGCGGACCCCCAATCGCCGGATTTCCCATGGGGGTCCGCGGACGATTTTTGAGCGGGGTGGACGCACGTGCGAGGGGCGGGGGTTCAGGCCTCGGCCTCCGGCTCCGGGCGCTCCTCCTCTCGGAGGGCCCGCGCCTGGCCCATCCCCATCCCGGTCAGGATCCCCACCCCCGCATACCGGGCGAACTCCGCCAGCAG